>ENA-OQER01000112-OQER01000112.1-human-gut-metagenome-genome-assembly--contig:-NODE-112-length-43407-cov-8.742837_pt1 | contig 43407 bp, 38 predicted proteins | sample MGYA00242797_ERZ504639 | MGnify/ENA primary metagenome ERZ504639 (study PRJEB26092, sample SAMD00036306) | human gut metagenome | host: Homo sapiens | study: EMG produced TPA metagenomics assembly of... | reverse complement strand
GATGCATCTGCACCGTATGTCTCAAGTGCATCAAACGGATCTACCGCGTTGCCTTTGACTTGGACATCTTCTGTCCGTTCTCATCCTGTACGTGTCCAAGCACGATGACATTCTCATAAGGGCCTTTGTTGAAAGGAGTGTAGACTCAGCATGAGTGAATGGAACCATCCACGTGTCTGGTCAACTGCCTCTGAGATAAACTTGGCCGGGAACTGCTTCTCAAATACTTCCTTGTTCTCGAATGGATAGTGGTGCTGTGCAAATGGCATGGCTCCTGAATCAAACCAGCAGTCAAGTACCTCTGGTACACGGTGCATATCCTTGCCACATTCAGGACACTTGATTGTCACAGCGTCGATGTATGGTCTGTGAAGCTCTACCTCTGCTGCCTTTGGATCTCCTGCTTTTTCGGCGAGCTCTGCACGGCTTCCGATACACTCTCTGTGTCCGCATTCACACTCCCAGATATTGAGTGGTGTGCCCCAGTAACGGTTACGTGAGATAGCCCAATCCTGTATATTCTCAAGCCAGTTTCCGAAACGTCCTGAACCGATAGACTCAGGAATCCAGTTTACTGTATTGTTGTTTCTGATAAGGTCATCCTTTACTGCTGTCTCCTTGATGTACCATGACTCTCTTGCATAGTAGATAAGAGGCTTGTCACATCTCCAGCAGTGTGGATACTCATGCTCAAATTTCGGAGCATCGAAGAGCTGCTTTCTGCCGCTTAAGTCCTTTAATACCTCAGGATCTGCATCCTTTACCCACATACCGGCAAACGGAGTCTCGGCTGTAAGCTCTCCCTTGTCGTTTACAAACTGTACAAATGGAAGGTCATAATTTCTTCCGACATTGGCATCATCCTCACCAAATGCAGGAGCGATATGAACGATTCCTGTACCGTCTGACATAGTAACATATGTGTCACATGTCACGAAAAAGCCCTTCTTGCCCTGCTTATCGGCAACCTGCTTAGCACAGTCATAAAGCGGCTCATACTCCTTGTACTCAAGATCCTTTCCTTTGTATGTCTCAAGCACCTCATATGCCTTCTTGCCTGCTTCTGCGTCCTCTTTTGAAAGAAGCTGTGAGAGCACCTTGTCTGCAAGTGCCTCTGCCATATAATATGTGTAGCCATCAACAGCCTTTACCTTTACATATGTGTCATTAGGGTTCACACAGAGTGCCACGTTGCTTGGAAGTGTCCATGGAGTTGTGGTCCATGCGAGGAAATATGCATCCTCTCCTACTACCTTAAAACGTACTACTGCTGATTTTTCTTTAACTGTCTTGTAGCCCTGTGCCACCTCCTGTGCAGAAAGCGGTGTTCCACAACGAGGACAGTAAGGAACAATCTTGAAGCCCTTGTAAAGAAGTCCCTTATTCCAGATTTCCTTGAGAGCCCACCACTCTGACTCAATGAAATTGTCGTCATATGTGACGTATGGATTGTCCATATCAGCCCAGAAACCTACTGTGTTGGAGAAATCCTCCCACATACCCTTGTATTTCCATACAGACTCTTTACATTTCTTGATGAATGGCTCAAGTCCGTAGTTCTCAATCTGATCCTTGCCGTCAAGGCCGAGAAGCTTCTCCACCTCGATCTCAACAGGAAGTCCGTGTGTATCCCAGCCTGCTTTACGTGGCACATATTTGCCCTTCATGGTCTGGAATCTTGGAATCATATCCTTTATGGTACGTGTCTCAACATGTCCGATGTGAGGCTTTCCGTTTGCTGTAGGAGGTCCATCATAGAATGTGTATGTCTCTCCTTCTTTTCTGTTTTCCATAGATTTTCTGAAGATATTGTTCTCTCTCCAGAACTGCTCTGTCTTCTTCTCGCGTTCAACGAAGTCATATTGGTGTCAACTTTGTTGTACATGACTATCTCTCCTTATTCTATATTGTTCGTGAACATCCCAACATGCACCTCAAATTCGACTCTTACGAGGCTTCCTTGTGGCTTACTCCACTAGAATTTTCGGTTTATTGAATATTCACAAAAAAGGCACACATTCCTGTAATTAGGAACGCGTGCCTGATACGTCTATACCACCTATTACAATGTACTTAAGGGAAATACCCTTGCATACCCGCCCCTGTAACGTAGGGAATACGTCAGAACCTACTCTCGCAACGCTGTATGGCGATTTTAGCCTGCGGCTCAGAAGTGATTTTCAAAATGGCTCTACTCATACCGGCTCTCACCTGTCCCAGCTCTCTTTGACTTTCCCGCCATCTCTACTGTCTTCGTCACTGCCTTTTACTAACTGTGTTTAAGTATATAACTGAAAAGCCACTGTTGTCAAGATGTAATTGATTCTGTAATAATTTGATAATAATTAACTCTAATAAATGCCATCATACTCAAAATTCTGATAATCATAATCGTCATAATCAAAAGAATCATAATCATAATCGTAATCCTCATAGGAATCGTCATCATTATAATACTCATAGCCCTCATCAAAGCCCTTCATGAACTCCTTTTCAAAATCTGTGCTTACGTTTGAGCCTGCTATAACCCAGAATATGATGCTGACTATAACTGAGATAGCTGCTGTTGCTATACCAACTATACCAAACACCTTGTTGTTGCCCTTTATGATATGTATAATACCAAAAATGATAGCAAGCAGAGCTGTCACATAATTGATGCATGTACAAAACAGTACAATAGATGCGATTCCAAGTACCAGAGAAGCTATACCAAAGCCATTGCTGTTCTTTGGCGGCTGGTTGTATGGATTAGCTCCATACTGTGGCTGATTGTATGCTGTCTGTCCGTATGCGGTCTGATTGTAGCCACCCTGTCCGTTTGGCTGCTGGCCATACTGCGTCTGTCCGTAAGCTGACTGATTAAATGAGCCTGAGCATATGTGTTCTGGTTGTATGTACCCTGGGCATTTGGATTCTGATTGTATGCGCCTGGGCATTTGGATTCTGATTGTATGCACCCTGGGCATTTGGATTCTGATTGTATGTACCCTGATTTGCATAACCATATGCACTGCCCGGATTATTGACATATCCGTCTGTGCTGCCTGTCTGGTCTGATGACTGTCCATATGCATTCCCACTTTCCTGCTGGGATACAGACTGATTATATGTGTCTGTCGGCTGACTGTATGTGTCCTGCGGCTGGCTGTATGTGTCTGAGCCATTTGCTGTTCCTGAAGACTGACCGAATACACCTGTATTGTCCGGTGTGCCTGACGACCGGTTGTCATTGTTCATATAATTGTTATCGTCCATAACTTCCTCCATATATCCTATTGTTTATGTAGCCATTGTGTTATTGTGTTAGAAATATTTTATCATATATTACAATAATGTAAATATTTTTTATCATAAAAAATATGTAAAAATGGCAGGAGCAAATGCGCTCCTGCCGTAAAAAACATATTACTGCTCTTAGAAATCAAATTTCTGATTAAGCTCTTCCTCACTCTCCTCAACAGAGTTTTTGAGGTCATCCGCAAGCATATAGATATTTTCCAGTACCTTCTTGCACTTTGCCATGCTCTCGACTGTGGTATCAGCCATGCGAAGTCCCTCTGTTGAAGAAGCTGCGACCTCTTCTCCTGTAGCTGAAAGGTGTGTGATATTGTCTGATATGACTGTTGTTGAATCAAGAATCTTTTTGATACTCTCCTCAGCCACATTGATATCCTTCATCAACAGCTCAACGGCCTCTCCCATGGCATTAAACTTGTCTCTTGTATCGTCGATAAGCTCATTCTGCTTCTCTACCGATGATACTGAGTTCTCGATACTCTCGTTGGCACGCCTTGTGTCCTCATTGAGCTTGTTTATAATCTCTGTAATATTGGCTGATGCATCCTTTGTCTGCTCTGAGAGCTGTCTGATTTCATCTGCAACTACCGCAAAGCCCTTTCCTGCTTCACCTGCCCTGGCCGCCTCAATTGAAGCATTGAGAGCAAGCAGATTTGTCTGGTTAGAAATATTGATAATCGACTCAACAAAGCTCTTTACTTCCTCTACCTTAGCTGTAAGACTCTGGATAACTGACACTGTAACATTGCTTGCCTCTGCCACGTTGTGTGCCTGCTCCTTGAGTTCTTCCACAACATCAGCTCCCTGCTTTACGGTCTCATCAGTCTGGCGTGAGGCATCTATCATAGCCTTGATTCCACTTTCTGCATTGTCTGTATTTCCCTGAATATCAACACACATAGCTGCCTGCTTCTGGATAGCCTCCGCAGTGCTCTCTGTGCTGTCTGCTATCTCCTGGATTGAACTATGGCTCACCGCAACAGACTCATCGAGATCATTTAACATGGTCATAGCCTCGTCAAAGTGCTTTGAAATATTCTCCGCAACCATTACCATCTTCTTATTGCTGTCCACCTGTGCCATAGCAGATTCTTTGATTTCTTCCATATTTTCATCGAAGAAATGGGTAAGAAGAATCGTGATGCTGTCTGACGCATATCCCACAAGTACAAGTACAAAAACTGCTATCACATCATTCTGAAGAACTGTACCCCCTATTCCAAGCTGCATTACAAGCCTGATGACGCTGGATATGATTATTACTGCGTTCATCACCATCATCATCTTTATATCCAGATATATCATCGCTGCAATAACAAGCGGCAGGGCATATGTCCATGTACCGATTGTTGAATTGATCAGTGCGATAATAAAATATCCTGCTGTCATGGCGCTTACAAGTATAAGCGCACCTGTTCTGCTGTCTCTTTTTGTAATAAATGCAATTACAGCTATTACTATTACTGCTATTGCCGCAACAAGCTGTATACTTATCCTGGTAATATCAGCATCTTTTGTCCCAACTGCTGCAAATAACGTAAATGCTATATATGCAAATACTATGATTACCGCCAGGAATACACGTTTGTTGGCTCTGTTATACTGTTGACTATTCATAAAATCCCCCTTCTTTTGTTTGAGTTTTTAGAGTAGCTTTATTATACAACATTTTTTTTATAATAATCCACTACTATTTAGTGCCAACGTACCATTTTCTCATTTTGCTCCTGATTTGAAGAAAATTCTCCTTTCAAATAAACATTTACACAAAAACACCCGGCAGTTATCCTGCCGGGCATCCTGTAAAAAAATATTTATTCTTTAACTCCACCAAGTGTAAGTCCTGTAACAAAGTATTTCTGTAAAAACGGGTAAATACATATGATTGGAAGCATTGTTATAATTGTTGCTGCGGCACGAACTGAGGTAGGTGTAACTGCGCCTACAGCATTTTTCAATGTTTCTGCTGATCCTCCCTGATTTGTTACAGCTGAAAGAAGCTTCATAAGCTCATACTGTAATGTAGTAAGCTTTGTACTCATACGGTTATAAAGCATTGCATCAAACCATGAGTTCCACTGTCCTACTGCTACGAATAAAGCTACTGTCGCATATACCGGTTTGCAGAGAGGTGAATAAATCTTCAGAAAAATGGTGGTATATCCTGCACCGTCAAGCTGCGCTGATTCCTCTAAGCTGTCAGGAATTCCATTCATATAGGTCCTGATAACAAGCATGTTAAACGCACTGACCATTCCAGGGACTACATAAACCCAAAAACTATTGGTAAGCCCAAGTCCCTTGTACAGGAGGAAGGTAGGGATTAATCCACCATTGACATACATTGTGATAACCCAAAACAGGGATAAACCTCTTTTGAACAAAAATCTTTTTCTGCTGACTATAAAAGCAAGGATTGCATTTGCCACCAGTGCTAAGACTGTTCCAATTATTGTTCTGGCAACAGTAACGTATGCTCCTGTTATAAGATTATCTTTTTGTAAAACCGTTATATAATTCTTCCAGGTAAACTTTCTTGGTAAGAGGTAAATTCCACCTCTTAATGCATCTGTACCATCATTAAGCGATATCGCAAGTGTATTAAGCACCGGATAAAGCGTTATGATCAAAAACAATACCATAATGATGCAATTTACAATTGGAAATATACTTATCTTCTTTTTCTTTTTGCTCTTTACAGAGCCTGCTGTTATATCTGCCATCGTACAAGACCTCCTTAAAACAACTGCTCTTCACCATTATGTTTGGCAATTTTATTTGCAATAAATATAAGAATTATACTTACCACACTCTTGAATATACCTGCTGCAGTACCTATTGCATAATCTCCCTGGCTTATGCCCCATTTAAGTACATAAATATCAATAGTCTGTGATACTTTCTGTATCAGACCGTTTCCTAAGAGATACTGTATCTCAAATCCTGCATTTAAAACATTACCTACATTCATAAGAAGAAGGATTATGATAGTTGGTTTGATTCCCGGCAGTGTTACGTACTTGATCTTTGCCCAGCGTCCCGCTCCATCAATAGATGCTGCTTCGTAAAGTGAAGGATCTATTGATGTAATGGCTGCAAGATATATGATTGCATTCCATCCTGTTTCTTTCCATACATTGGCAAATGCCACTATCGGCCAGAAATATCCCGTATGTGCGAAAAAGTTTATCGGTTGGTCTATAATATGCATATTTACAAGGAACTCATTTACAATACCTGTTCCTGAAAGCATATCGTGTAAAATACCTGTTACAATGATCCATGAAAGGAAATGTGGAAGATATGATATAGTCTGTACTACTTTCTTTCCACCCTTTGATGCAATCTCATTAAGTAAGATTGCAAATGCTATGGCTGTGACAAAAGTTACAACCAGATTGATAACGCCCATTGCGAGTGTATTTCTTATAACACGGATAAATGTCATATCCGAGAACAGCATCTTGAATTTGTCCAATCCAACAAATGCAGAATGAAATATACCAAGTCTTGGTTTGTAATCCTGAAATGCCATTGCCCAGCCAGCGAGCGGCAGATAATAGAATACGACTCCATATGCCACCATTATTGCTGCCCAGAACAGCAGCACTTTCTGGCGTTTGACTTCTTTCCATGTAATTTTTGTTCTAGGTTTTCTGACCTTTTCTTTTTTATTTTCTCTCGTTAATGACATGACACCACTCCTTAAAAGGCAGCAGGCAGATACAACGCTATTACATCTGCCTGCCTTAAATTTCATTTAAGCTTTATTTGAACTTAGCAGCCTGCTCTAATCTTTTATCAAGCTCAGTCTGTAATTCATCCAGGAAATCCTGTGGATTGCATGCATTGTATGCATCCATGTATGTATCCCATGCTTTGTCAAAGTTTTTTGCCATAACAACCTGTGGAAGCTGCTCATGCTTAACTTCGCCAATCTTTGTCCAGGCTACTCCACCAGGAGTGCTTGTGTTAAAGTTGTTAGAGTATGACCACATCGGATACCAATCTCCAGGTGCATTGTTTGTTCCAAGCATTTCAACGTATGTCTTAACACCATAGGCATCGAAAGCCTCTTGTACATCCTTGTTAAGACCATCATAGAACTCTCTTGCCTGTCCATCAGCTTTGTTGGCATTGATTCCATCATCACTTGTTCCACTGTACTGTGGGAAGTATGAGTATGGGCATGAATGAGAGGCCTTGTATGCTGTATCAGAAGCCTTCTTTCTCTCATCTGCTGTTTTGTAAAACTCACCATTCTCATCTACTTCATAGTCAGTACCCTTGACACCCCAGAATCTGAGATTGTGGATATCCTGATCAAGAAGATCATTTACAAACTTCATGGCCGCATCTACATCATCACAGGATGTTGTAACAGCAAGACCTGTTGACTCGTTGAAAGCGCCGCCTGCATTGTGCCACTGATTGTCACGGCCGTCAATTGTTACAGGTACCGGAATGTAATCGCATCCCTGCTCATCAAGACCTGCCTGTTTAATTGCATCACCTGCTGTGTATGCGAAATCCCACCACTGGTCAATCATTCCAAGTACACGTCCTGTAGAAAGCTTAGAGATATATTCATCATATGTCTGTGTGAATGACTCAGGATCTACAATTCCCTTCTGATACTCTTCATTGAGCTTCTTGAAATATTTAACTGCTGTATCTGATGTATTATAGTCAAGTACTTTCTTTGTATCAGGATCTACCATACATGATCCATCGTTTGGATATCCGTCAAGGAACTGTGGTGCATTCTCAAGACAGAAATATCTCCAGTCATCACAAAGGATTGTATATGGAATATTTTCTGTTCCATCAGCCATTGTTGGATTTGCCTCATTATATTTCTCGATGAGGTCAAAATACTGATCCAGTGTCTTGATCTCCGGATAGTTAGCCCATTTAAGTACTCTTGCCTGGATCCAGAATGCCTCGTCATTGTGTGTGCAGACTTTCTCGTCTCCCTTTATGCAGCTAAACTGTGGTATCCAATAGATATGTCCGTCATCCTGACGAAGTTTTTCCCACTCAAGATCTGTGAAAAGATTTTTGATGTTTGGATATTTCTCGATGTAGTCATCCAGTGGAACAAGTGCGCCTGCATCATATAACTGCATCTGTCCGCTTGCACCTTCAATGAAATCAGGATATTCGCCACCTGCGATCATTGTTCCGATTGCCTCATCTGCTGTCTGTCCGGTAAGCCAGGTTTCCTTTACCCTTACACCTGTCTTTTCCTCGATGATCTTCTGGATTTCATTATCATCATTGATTTCAGTTCCCGGTACAGCAAAGAATGCATCAAACTCTTTCGCACTTCCAGTTTCAGTGCCACCTTTTTTGCCACTATCATTGCCACATCCGGCAAACAGTGTTGCTGCCATGGTAGCCACAAGCAGCATGCTTACAATTCTTTTTCTTTTCATATTGTATTGTCCTCCCTTTTGATAACTTAATTTTATACTTTTTAAGTTTTCAAACAATCGGAGTAACTATAGTCAAAAACAGGGTAAACTATAGTTTCTCGAAAGAACTATAATTTACCCTGTTTTGCAGTAATATATATTATTCTCCACTTTGCATCTGGCGTCTGAAACGCGCCGGTGTGCAGCCTTTTACCTGTATAAACCTGTTCACAAAATAATCCATATCATGATATCCGACTTCCTCTGCTATCTGTATTATCTTCTTATCAGTCCTAAGCAGAAGCTCTGCCGCCCGTTCCATCCTGTAATTGTTCAGATAATCCTTAAAGGACTGTCCGTATTTTTTCTGAAAAGCTGCCCTAAGTATGCACTGTTTACATAATACTTCTCACTCAGGCTCTTAAGCGTGATGTTCGTGGCATAATTGTCTCTTACTTCCTTTTCTACCATGCCGATCACACCTCTTGACACATTTTTTCTAAGCTGCGACAGATAATCACCATACTCACAGCAAAATCTGGTCATATGCGCACGGCTTCCCCTCTCAATACCGGTCTTAAAGCTGCTCTCACTTATGAGTCGCAAAATCTCCTGCTGATTTACATTATCATCCTGCTCACTTGCCAGGTGTATGAACTGAAACAACAGATAATTAATATTTAAGTTCATGCTTTCCCCATTCATACCCATGCTGGACATCTCATCATAAAATTTGGCAACTGCATTTCTTATCTCAAGATGGTTATTCTGTTCCACTGTCCTAAGCAGCTTATCAAGACTATCTTTACAAAGCACTATTCCATCTGCCGATATCTTTACTTCATCCTCATAGTAATATATGCTCTTTACTATGCGAAAGCCCTGAAACGACCTGAGCATACATGCATTGCCGTATGACCTGGCTATCTTTGATATATCTGATACTTTTCTTCCGACCAGCATAACTATATTCTTTTGTGTATTATCACATATATACCTTCTCAGATCCTCCAGATATTTTCTCTCGGTTTTTGCGGCTTCCTCTGCCATATAATCTGAGAATATAAAGCCTATGTCATACACTTTTTCATTTACCGATACATCAAATACACAATGTGCCGAATCAGCCCCCAGAAAAGCAACACAGCTTTCGTACATCTTGCGCTGTAAGCTTCTCATATCACTATCGAGTATCTCATCACCTGCCGGAAGCTGCTCCATCTGTATTTCAACATACCTTGCTCCACCCTCACACCTCATATTTTCTTTTACATAGTTCAGGTTTACTTCATCATATTTGCCCTGTATCAGAGATATCAGGTGTCTTGCAAGGTATGCCTGTTTCATCTTTTTGTTATCCTCGTTGATCTGGTTTTTCTCGTTTTTGAGCACAAGAACCTTGTTTAGTACCTTAAGCAGCATCTCCTTATCCACCGGCTTTAGTATGTAATCCGTACAGTCATTCTGCATGGCCTGCTGCGCATAGCTAAAATCTGCATAACCGCTTAATATCACAAAATACACATCTGATTTTTTATCTTTTCTCAAAGTCTCAAGCAGCTCAAGTCCTGTCATCTCCGGCATCCTTATATCGGCTATGACCAGATCCACATTCTCATTTTCCAGAAACTGCAGGGCTTCCTTTCCATTTGAAGCCGTTCCTGCTATCTCAAATTCTTCATTTTCCCAATCAATGAGCACCTTAAGCCCCTGTATTATGAAAGGCTCATCATCCACCAATAATACTTTAAGCATTTTAAATCTCCCTATAAATATGTTTCCGGTATTTTTATCATCACAGTCGTACCGCAGCCTTCCTCACTGTCCACATCAAATACTGCTTTAGATTCCGTTACCATTTTGATACGCAGGCAGGCATTTATCACACCCACTCTGCCACCGGTCTTTAACATATCGATATCTGCATTTTTCATGTTACTTTTCATTTTTTCAAGAGCATCCGGATCAATTCCGCTACCTGTATCCTCAACCTCTATATGCATGAACCCGGCTTTTTTGAATATACGCACAAATATCCAGCCCGGAGCAGCTTTACTTTTATGCCATGCACACAGGCATTTTCAACAAAGGTTACAAGCGTAAGTTTTGGCACCTGACATTCCATGCAGTCTGCTTCTATATCTATGTTATAGTTCAGTCGCTCGCCAAACCGGTATTTCTGCAATGCCAGATAGGCTTTTACAAATTCACATTCCTTTGCAACGGTTACAGCATCATTTCCCCACTCCACATACTGTCTTTGCATGATGGCGAGTTTTTCGACCATATCAGCCGTCTCATTTTCCTTTTTCAGCAGACTGTGCATTCGTATGCTCTCAAGCGCATTAAACAGAAAGTGCGGATTTATCTGGCTGTGCAGTGCAAGAAGCTCTGCGTTTTTCTGACTTACAAGCATCTCCTGCTCTTTTAGCTTATTCTTATATACAGTCTGGATCAAGTCATTTGTGCGGCTTACCATCCTGTTGTAATTTTTTATCATGCTGCCGATCTCATCTTTGCTCTCCCTGTCAGTCATAGATACAAGCTTTTCGCTGTCAACTGACTTAAATACCTTTGAAAGCTGTAATATCCTGCTCGTAAAGGAATGGTTAAAGATACTGAACAGACAAAGTGGAAAGAATACATTTATAAGCATCAGAAAAACAATAATCGGTGCATTGTGCATAAGCATGCTCCATATATTACTGCGTGTCTTAAACACATATATATCAAGATCACAGCCATACAAAGAGAGCTTCTGCCTGTATACGGAGTCGCTTATTTTCCCAATCGCCTCCAATGTCTTAAATGGTTTGTTGACTCCACTGTAGGCCCCATTTGACAGCACTATGTCATCTCCATGGCAGATAAGCACTTCATTATCATAATTCATATTCTTAAAAGTACGCATCATGCTGCCATAATTAAACTCTATCTTGAGTACCTTTTCGATATCAGATGAGTAAAAATCCAGCTTTTTCATATAAATCATATGTCTTTCATCTGACAATCCGGCTACGCCTTTTTCATATACAAAAAAGAGTCCTCCGCTTTCCTTCTGCTCCAGAAGTCTGTAAGAATCCGTATTTCTTACAGCAGACATATCATTTACTTTTCCGCCATTTACTATTGTAGGATTGTCAGCATACAGAAAAAATACTATATTGCTCATTCCAAGTGTGTTTTCAAAAAGTGTATCCTGAAAGAAGCTCTGATACTCTGATACATACTCAGCAGAGCTTGTGTATTCCTTTGATATAAAATCGTCTATGCGCTTGCTGGTATAGATACTCTTAGCTGCCTCTCCTGCGTTATTGACCATGCTGCTCAGATTATATCCCACAGCACTTGCTATGCTCGACATTTCATGTCTGCTGCTTTCTTTTTCAGCATTATTTACGATGGAAAGCACCACTGCATCAGTCACTATGAGCGGCAGCATGACACACAGTACATAAAATATGTAAAATTTTTTTCTGAGTGAATAATCATCAAGCTTTCTCTCAATGGCATTCCATATTGATTTTCTCATAAACAGTTCCTCTGAAATCACTTAAAGGAGCCGACATATGCCCGCTCCTAAAGTCTATTTTAACTTATCATTAATTATAAAATAACATATTTATTATTAATAATCTACCCTGTTTTCTCTCCACATCTTGCGATCTCAATGCGCTCTGTCCTCTTGCCTGTGAGCTTTGTGCTTCTGTCATCAGGCTGCTGTCCTCCTGCGGATATCTCATAAATTCCCGGCACAGCAACACAGCTTCCATCCTCTTCTATCACAGCAAAGTCCCTTGGCGAAAGAGTCAGCTTTACTTTCTTAGTCTCATGTGGCTCAAGCTTTACAACCTCAATCCCCTTTAGCTGATATCCCGGCTCATACTCTGCAGCATCAACGTGCCTGATATAGAGCTGAACTATCTCATTTACAGTATATCTGCTGTCATTTGTCACATTTACAAACACCTCGACAGGTTCGTTTACATCACTTTCTGCTTTATCCACTGACAGTCCATCATAGTTTGTCTCACCATAATGCAGTCCATATCCAAATGGATATAACACATTCTCATTTGTATAGCGATATGTCCTGTGAGCCATTGAATAATCCGTAAACTCCGGGAGATTTTCGGTGCCCTGATAAAATGTAACCGGCAGTTTTCCACTCGGACTATACTCTCCGAATATAGCTTCTGCAACAGCCTTTCCGCCTCTGGCTCCCGGATACCAGCTGTCTATAATGGCGTCCACATGCTCTTCTGCCCAGGAAAGATCTATCGCACTTCCTGCTGACAGCACAAGTATTACCGGCTTTCCTACTGCTGCAACAGCCTCTAAAAGTTCCTCCTGAAGTCCCGGAAGCATAAGCCCCAGCTTGTCACCGCTTGCATATTCATTTCCGGCATCACCCTCTTCACCTTCTATAGTTGCATCAAGTCCAAGACACATTACGACCACATCTGACTGTTCTGCCATGATGAGTGCTTCCTTAAATCTGTCCTTTTCCTCTGCAAGTCCCTGTACTTTGTCCTTGTACAGATGGCAGCCCTCTGCATAAAGCACTCTTGTATCCTCTCCAAGATATTGCTGCAATCCCTCAAGTGGAGTGATATATCTTGATGAGGTACCATAATAATTTCCTATAAGCGCATCCCTGGAGTTGGCATTTGGTCCGATGACCGCAATAGTTTTAACATTTTTTCTGTCAAGAGGCAGGAAATTGTCCTTATTCTTTAAAAGTACAAGACTTCTTCTGGCAGCCTCCACAGAAAGCTCCACATGCTCCTTACATTCTACAACCTCATACGATATGTCCTCATATGGCGATGGATAATCCTTCATCATGCCCAGACGGATACGCACCTCCATCAGCCTTTCTACTGCTGCCGTGATCGCCTCGTCTGAAACCAGTCCCTTGTCATAAGCATCCTTAAGATGTAAAAATGCACTTCCACAGTTTAAGTCACAGCCGTTGTTTACAGCCATAGCAGCCGATTCCTCAACTGTATCCGTCACATGATGGTGTTCGTGGAAATCAAGTATTGCCCAGCAGTCTGACACCACATGACCTTCAAATCCAAACTCGTCACGCAGTATATCCTTAAGCAGTGTCCTGCTTCCGCAGGCAGGTTCTCCATTTACCCTGTTGTAAGCCCCCATGACAGCCTCAACCTTTGCATCCTTTACACATCGCTTGAAGGCATACAAATATGTATCATACATATCATGCTTTGATGCTTTCGCATCAAACTCATGTCTTATGGCTTCCGGACCGCTGTGTACCGCAAAATGCTTTGCACAGGCTGCCGATTTTAAGTGATCCGGATCATCTCCCTGTAATCCCCTTATATATGCGCAGCCAAGCTTACCTGTCAGGTACGGATCTTCCCCGTATGTCTCATGTCCCCTGCCCCATCTTGGATCTCTGAATATATTTACATTAGGTGCCCAGAAGGTAAGTCCCTTGTATATTCCGTGATCACCCTTTTTTGAAAATTCATTGAACTTTCCACGACCCTCCGTTGATACAACATCTCCGATCTTTTCTATCAGGTCAGTATCAAAAGTTGCCGCAAGACCTATCGCCTGAGGAAATACTGTAGCAACACCGGCTCTTGCTACTCCATGAAGAGCCTCATTCCACCAGTTGTATTCCGGTATCCCCAGTCTTTCTATAGCCGGTGACTCATACAGCATCTGACTTATCTTCTCATCTATTGTCATCTGCGATACTAGTTTTTTTGCATATTCTATAGTTTTTTTACTCATAGTGACTTCTCCTTTAATTTATATAATGATTTTACCAGATTCATGCAGTATTTTCTTTCTAATTGTTGCCCCACAATGTTCAAAAATTGCTATTTGTGCTATAATAACTATATTCACGCAAATGCGCATAAATATCAGCCGTATGGAGACAAGTATATATGATCGAAAATCTGAATGGAATACATGAGACAGTAAAATATAAAGAAAACAGCAATGTAAAGCTTTTTATAAATGCGGAAGCAGAAGATTATCCCATTCACTGGCATACTCCCATGGAGATTATCATGCCACTTGAAGGCGGCTATACAGTGCAGATTGGGGATGATTTGGTACATCTTAATGAGAGTGATATTATCTTTATAGCTTCCGGTGTAAAACACAGGCTTATCGCACCTGACACCGGAAAAGGCTTATCCTGCAGATTGAGTGGTCTGCTGTCTCAAAAATTAAAGGAATTAAATTCCATACTTACCCTTATAGCACCTGCTATAACGCTAACCCCGGAAACTTCCGGTGATATCCACAGCAATATCCGTAAACTGCTGCTTGATATATCAGATGAATACCAGACCGACTCATTTCTATCAGAAGCCGTGATCTACTCCAAAATGCTTGAAGTACTTGTCCTTATTGGAAGACATCATACTGCCAGCAGTTGTAATTTTAATGTCGGCAGACACAAACAGCAGGAATATCTGGAGCGTTTTCTGTCTATCTGTGAGTATATCGATACACATTGCACTGAGGACATAACACTTGATGAAATCTCAAAAATAGCCGGATTCAGTAAATATCACTTTACCCGGCTATTTAAGCAGTTTACCAATAATACCTTTTACAAATACTTAAATCAGAAAAGAATAGAGCTTGCCCTGACCCTTCTGGCTAATCCCAATATATCTGTCACCGAGACTGCAATGCAGTCAGGCTTTGCAAATCCATCCACTTTCATAAGGGTGTTCAAAGCTGAAAAGGGCTGCACCCCGACTGAATTTCGCAAAATGTTTATTGGGTGAGCATTATGTATGAAAATTCTGCATAGTTATCACTATTGCTGCCATTTGAGGATGCATACATACCGACCGTACAGCCCACAAAGCCACCTGCTTCTTCTGTGGTATATGGCAGCAGACTTATTTTTTCTGCGACTTTTACGCTCTTTTCGGCCGTACCTATCCATATAGATGCTTCCTGTTCCTTACAGATCATACATATATTCCACAGTGGATTTTTTTCTGTAATGCTGTACTCCATAATATCTGCCACTGCTATTTTTTTGTCAGTTCCCTTAATATGTGTAGTCACCACAAATACCAGCCTCCCGGCTTCCATTGTTATCTCAGCGCGAAGATGATTCTCATTGTTCTGGAAAAGTACAAGTCCTGCCGTCTCATTATCCGATTGTGGGATAAAACGCACTGCTGTCTTTACCGTAAACTCATAGCCCTTCTGTCTTAGTCCAAGAAATGCGCTTGTGCCAAGATCAGTGATCTGCTCTTTGTTTGTGTACAGTCTCAGTACTCCCGGATTTTCCTTAAGGGAGTAAAAAGACTCGTTGCGTTTTCCTATTCCAACCAGCCTCTTATCAGGCTTGGCTTCGCAGAAAGTTATAAAATCATTTTCTGATATCTCATCTATAAATCTGCACTCTTCAAGCGGTATATCTACCGTATCCTCAAGGTGTCCTATCCCGGGTGCTATTACCGGCCATTCGTTTTCCCATATTGTTTTTGCAATAAAGGTTTCCCTGCCCATGCTGCTGTGCTTTTTGCATGGTCTTGACGCAAGCATGACCACATACCAGTTTCCGTTTATATCATCCACCAGATCACCATGTCCTGCATAGATGACCGGATAATCCATCCCCAGATTTCTGTGTGTAAATATCGGATTTCTCGGACATCCTTCAAACCATTTAAAAAGCTCCGTGCTTCTTGCTATCGTTATACTGTGCTCCGGTCCAGTGCCGCCCTCTGCATGCATCAGATAATAATATCCGTTTATCTTGTAAATATGTGGTCCTTCCGGCCATATGCAGCCCTTTACAGCACCTTTCCATATGGCCATGCTCCTGCCCTTAAGCTTCATGGTTCCAAGATCAAGCTCCTGTATCCATATCTCCCAGTCTCCATTGTAGCGTACTCCTTCAGGGTTTGGGCGTGTGCCACAGTAATAACATCTGCCGTCATCATCAAAGAAAAGGCTTGGGTCTATTCCGACTGCTTCTTCTCCCAAATAATACGGATCAGACCACGGTCCTGCCGGATCCTGCGCTGTCACTATAAAATTGCCGCCATGCGATACATTGGTCGTTATCATATAAAAAGTTCCTTCATGATATCTTATGGTCGGTGCAAAAATACCTCTCGATATTTCTTCATTTTCCACACATAGCTGCGATGGTCTGTCAAGTATATTGCCAATCTGCTCCCAATGAGCCAGATCCCGGCTATGAAATATGGGAACACCCGGTGCATACACAAAGCTTGATGTCACCAGATAATAGTCTTCCCCGACTCTACATATTGATGGATCAGGATAAAAACCTGAAAGTATTGGATTTTTTGCTGTTACCATGTCTCTTACCTCTCATTCTCTATAATATATATCCAAAGCCAAGTATCGTAAACTGCTTGTCTCTGTCTTCCTCTGCAATTTCAATTCTTACAACATGATTTTCACTGGTCTTATTGTTAAATATTATTACCGCATTGCAGTGCTGCCAGTTATTGATATGTGGATCAGCCGTAAAATGATATTCTCCGTCCACATATACCTTCGCCTTTCCCACGTTTACCTCTCCCGAATCCTTAAATACAAGGAGAAGTGCCCTGCACTCCATCTCAAGCTCGAAATACGCTTTTACCCTGTTTAATGTATTTTTTGTGCCATCATACATCCAGTTATACGGGAATTCCGGAGTCAGCGAAAGCTGATCATCCATCTCAACGCTTTGCAGCTGTGTATCTGTCGAATCGAAGCCACCCTCGTCAATATATGCCTTTGCATATATATCCTTTTTGTCGAGCAGTCTTATATTTTCAAAGCTGTTTCCTATTACCGGTGCAAGATTTAGTTTTTCCTGCAATATTTTTTCCTCTGTCAGTCCCAGTTCAAATGCATCCAAACTTGCATGCCCTGCCTGATCTATTTTTTCAAAAAGATACTCTATGCAGTCTGCCATGACGGAATGACCTGCATTGCCCGGATGAAACATATCATAGAAAAACTGATTTTTGGTTATTACCCTTCCCTCGTCATTTTTTAATGCAAACTGAGGGGAAACCGCATCCAGCACGCTTACCATAGGCAGATCATAGAGCTTTCCAACCGGGCTTAGGCGGTCTTGAAGGTTCCAGTCATTTGCAAATACTGAAAAAAGCAATATGACTGCCGGTTTACATGGCAGATTAAGTACTTTACGTACAAGGCTTTCATAGCAGTCACCCTTTGTCTCATCTCCCTCATCATTTACAGCAAATTCAATAACTACTATATCAGGCTGCTGTCCGTCTCTTAGTACATCCCTGTCAAATCTGATCATTCCCAGCTCCGATGGTGTGCCACCCACACCGGCTTTTATGAATTTCACATTATTCTTTGCGGAAAAACGCTTCTGGAAAAGCTGATAGGATTTGTATGCGTAGCTCTGTATTTATAGGTGCCGCACCTGCTCCCTGTGTGATAGATCCACCGATGTATGCAAGTGTTACCTCTTTTCCGGCTCTAGTCTTTTCGATGGCTTTTCTTATGCGGTATGCATTTCCCATATTCATAAGCGAATGGCTTATCATCCTGCAGTATTCATCAGAGTTCATATCCACATCTGTTTCCTCAATATCTGCCGGAGCCTCATAGCCGTCATTCAGATACAGTCTGACACTCGCTTTTCCCATGATATCCGGTGTATTAAATATGAACTTTATCTGTCCCGGTATATCATCATCCGGTGTCCACTTATAATCTGACAGGTATATCTTTCTCTCCATTCCATCGCCTGTCAGCTTTACCTTAAGATTAGTACCGCCTCCGTACAGGTCCTGCTTTCCGTACATCTGAAACACAAATTCGATCTGTTCGTTTTGATTATCTGTTTCCACAGATACACCTATGCTGTGTACAAGCCTGCCAAAACCTTCCACTGTCTCTAACAGTCCCAGTTCCTCTTTATTTTCTATATTTCCGGCTATCTGTGCACTGTTTATCAGTCTTCCGTCGCTTTCATATATAAAATGTATAATGCTTCCATCTTCCTGTACTGAGCCGTATATATCCTTATCCTTCATGATGTAGAAATACGGTCTTTTTCTTTCCGGATCCTTTGGTGCTTTTGGACCTGCCATCTTGCTGCCTCCTTGTTGTGTCAATTTTATCAGCTATAATGATTATATGATACAAAAACTCCCGGTGCTTTGCACCGGGAGAAATTATAGATATTTGTCCTGTCTTTTATAGTTTATGACTGCTTCATCATTCCAGCTTAAGGTTCTTGTATATTAAAATCAATAAATCCTGTAATTTCCTGAAAGTGCTAACATTGCAAACATGTAAAGGAAATTGTCATAGTATCTCCTGTCACCTGTCCTAAGCGGAGTGTTCCAGAACTTTTCAACACATTGCTTTGCATATTTTCCATCTGCTGCGAGTGAAGCTTCTGCATTAACAGCAATGATTGCTACCGGATGAAGTGCCTTCTCATCAAGCGGTGTACCATCTATAAGAAATACCCCATCCCAATTGTCCTTCTGATCCTCACAATAAAACTTCTGAAGGTTTTCTGCCGTTTTAATCTGCCACGGATCTGCATCAAACCACAGATGATCCATCGCTATATTGGCGATCGTGCGGTATGCATCACTGTAATACCAGTCATGTCTTCCAAATATTTCCTTATGACCCGTATGAGGCTTTCCGTCATAATCTGCATATTCTGCGCTAAGTCCTGTCTTTTCATGGCATGCACTGTGCAGATACGCTCTGCTGGCAGCTGCTGCTTCTTTCCAGAAGTCTCGGTCCTCCTCATAAGCCCTTTGGGCAAAAAAGTTCATAAAAATGCGGCAGATGGTATGAAGGATCACTGAAATCCATATTTGTGACAAACTTTATCAGCTTGTTGGAAGGCTCCCACATTGGCTCTCCGCTGTGTCCCGGCTCACCCTTGTGTACACACTCCCTTAAGATATTTTGTGCCTCTTTGCTATAGCAGAATATACCATCGCCATCTCCCCATCTTTTAGAGGCGAAAAACAATGCCATTGCAAAATACTCTTCACCATCAGGTGCCGGTCCATCGGCATTTCGCTTTCCATTTGTCTGACATGACCACGCAAAATAATTTTTTGCCGGACCATCTTCTATGTACATATATGTGCGCACCCATTTCCACAGTCTGTCAAACTCTGCTTTTTTATCCAGCTGTACACATACCATCATGCCATATGACATTCCCTCGGTTCTCACATCATGATTGCCGGTATCCTCCATATATCCCATATCATCACCGGCTTCATGATAAAAACGTTCATCATCATTCCCATAGAATATCGTGTTAAAAGTATCCTCTACTCTTTTTTGAATTTCTTCTTCCGGATACCCATACTCTTTGAATATATTTCTGTATTTGCCTGTCTTATATGCTCCTGCCATTTTTCTCTCCTTTTTGTCGCTGTTTTACTGTATCCCGCACATGAAATTTACAAATCTGTGTCTGCATGATGTCCAGGATTCATTATCTCCTTTTTTGAACCATTCTTTCTGTGCACTGTCCTTAATTCCGTATATGGCTGTTATGTTCCCGATGATATCATCAGATATCGTGCTGTCTGCCATTATTATCATAATTCCTTTTATCCTGCCTTCGCCTGACAGATTATCCATGATATTTGCTATCTTTCCCTGATGTATCCAGCAAAAATTTCTTTCGTCCGCAGCACACTCAAGCACACATACTCTGCCGGTGTCACAGTTATCCTCCCCATAACCGGCTGGTGTATAAACATAATTCATACTGACCTGTCCGTCTCCATCACACGAATAATGGATATGTATCTGACCATGATCTGTTTCCTTAAGCTCATGCCAGCTAAAGTTCCTCTCAGGTACCTCAGCAAAGTTTACAGCCCTGTTATATCCGAACCCGACAGGTGCCGCAGGATTTACTACAGGTGTTCCATTTACCATAAATGTCACATAGTTAAATCCCTCTGCCGGATTGCCTATTGTTTTTTCCCAATAACCATCATTTTTCTTTGATCTGTAAAGAAGCTCCTCCGTGCCATTTTCAAGAACTACGCTCACGCTTTGCATCAGGTGCAAAAAGATTTACTTCAATGCTGTTATCCTCCGTCACACGGATACCATGTATGACATCCGGATATTTGCCAGCCGGTTTTCCATCCTCGTCATTTTCGAACTGTATCTGCCTGTACACCGGATCAAAAAATACCATGCTCTCATCCGCCTGTACCGGTGTGGTAAAATCAATATTCTTTGATCTGACCGGGACAGCTTTATCAATATCATCAAGTTCTGCGTCATCCCATGTAAAAAGCATCTGTGCGAAATCCTTAAAGCTCTTTCTCCATACATGCCATTCATGATAGCCCTCATATACTTTTGGTGTACTGTTTTTCCCCTGTCGTGAAAATTCCTTTACCATCTCATTGATTCCAAGCAGTATCTCTTTTTCTTCATCTCCTGCCGACATAAAGACAGCTTCAAACCGATATGGGCTGTCGATGATTTTTTCATTAGATGTATTGCAACACCTGAAAATACTCCAACTGCTGAAAAAAGCTCCGGGTGTCTTGCCGCTATATCCGTAGCCTGTCCTGAACCAAGTGAAAGTCCTGCCACAGCACGGTTGTTTCTTCCTTTTTTGACCTTAAAATTTTCCTCTATATAAGGAATTATGCTATTTACAAGCTCACTGTCAAAATCTCCAGGAAAAAATACAGGGTATTCGTTATCCTTAAATGCGTAGCCACTGCTTGCAACTATGATCATCGGCACACATTTTTTGTCTGCTATCAGATTGTCCATGATGAAATTCATCTTACCCTGCCATACCCATCCGGTCTCATTCTCCCCAACACCATGCTGTAAATACAATACAGGATACCTTCCATCTCCACTCTCATATCCGGGTGGAGTATACACATAGCTCTCCTTTATGTGACCGTTTACCTGTGAGGTATATTTGCACAGACTTACCGTTCCATGCGGCACATCCCTGACAAAATAGAAATCCTCGCCCTCTTTTGGCACTTCAAATGTGTTTATTGCAGCAAAACAGCCATATGATATAGCCGCATGAGGATTTGTTATACAGACATCATCTACATACCAGAAATAATAATGCATTGCCCAGTGGAAATCTTTAATGTTTGCCGAAAATCCACCCTGCATATCAGGCTTTAACTGTATGCGTTCTGAGCTGAAATAGCCTCCCATTCCGGCTACTTCTACTTTATTGGCATTTGGCGCATAGATATAAAAGGTAACGCTTCCATCATCCTCAAGTGCGACCGAGCATCTGTTATTGTCCATTGATGATGGTATCGTGCCTATATACAAAGCACCATTTTTTAAATCATCCAAAATAAAATCCCCCCATTCGTTTATTGATATATACAAGTGTAAACGAACAGGGGCTTGTTATTCTATTAATAAATTGCCAAACAGTATTCAAATATTGCTAATTTTCATTTACCTTTTGCTGTAAATAATCAAAATATATCTGTGGATTGCAGGCATTGTACTCCTCCATATACTGATCCCAGGCAGCATCAAAATCATCTGCCATGATAACCTGCGGCAGCCATATTTTCTTTACTGCCACAATATTATTCTTTACTTTCCCACATTCAGAGGTCAAAGGAATTGAATCTGAATATGAATACATCGGATACCACGAGCCGGGAGCCTCATTTTTTCCAAGCATATCTACATAGTTTTCCACTCCATAGGCTTTAAAACATTCCTGAATATCAACAGGCTGATTTTTGAAAAACTCATCCTGCTGAAACTCCATTGAAAACGCATTTATACCATCATCAAGCATTCCCTCCACTCTTGGAAAGTATGAGTACGAACACATATGCGCTGCCTTATATGAGCTGTCATTTTTTTTCTCTGCCTGCTCATTGGTAAGGTAAAACAAACCGTTTTCATCGACTGAATAGTCCTTGCCCTCCTCTCCCCAGAACCTTTCTCTTATGATATCAGGTTCCAGAAGATCACTGATAAACTTCATCGCACCTTCGATATCTTTACAGGAGGTGGTAATGGACACTCCTGAAGAATAATCTATTTCTGCCATCCTGTTTGTATGCCATCTGTTGTGAATACCATCATCAATCGTGACAGGAAGAGGAACATAATCACACCCAAGCTGTGCCAGATTCTGTTTTTTGAATACAGGATCTATTACATAATAAAACTGCCACCACTGGTCGACCATCCCAAGCACAGCTCCTGTTGACAGCTTATCCAGATATTGATCATAGGTGGCATTAAACGCCCCGGGCTCCATTATTCCCTTATGGAACTCTTCGTTAAGCTTTCCGAAATATCTTTTGGCTGTGTCGGTCACATTGTAATCCATCACTTTTTTGGTTTCCGTGTCTACCATACAGCTTCCATCGTTTGGAAATCCGTCAAGAAACTGCGGCACATTTTCAAGGCAAAAATACCGCCAGTCATCACAAAGCATCGTAAATGGTATATTTTCTGTTCCATCCGGCATTGTTGGATTTGCCTGTACATAGCTTTCTATCAGGTCAAAGTACTGCTCTATCGTTGTAATCTTTGGATATCCAGCCCATTTTAATACTCTTGTCTGAATCCAGAAGGCTTCACCATTATGCAGCATCTCCACATCATCCCCATGTGATACTCCAAACTGTGGAATCCAATATATGTGTCCATCCGGCTGTCTGAACTTTTCCCATTGTTCATCACTGAGATATTCTTTTATGTTCGGATAATCGTCCCAGTATTCATCTATTGGAATGAGTGCATCTGCCTCATACAGCGCAGTCTCACCCAATACAAAATCCGGATATTCCCCGGTTGCTATGAGAGAATTTATTGCATCGTCCTTATCCTGTCCAACAAGCCAGGTTTCCTCACATTCAGCACCGATCTGCTCTGCTATGAGCTGCTTTATATCATTATCCGGATCTATATTATCTCCTTCTACAGAAAAAAAAGCCGTAAAATGCTTTATTTCTTTTTTATCTGACGCTTTAAAATTAACACCGGCTATAAGTCCGATAAACAATGCCACTGTAACCGCTGCGGAAACCAATCTTTTTTTCATACCATGTTTTCTCCCTATTTTCTTTTGTTCAGTCTCTGCTATAAAATTGCATAATAGTCATTATATCCCATAAAAAATATTTTTACAAATCCTAAAATAAATATATCTAATAACTAGGGTATAAAACAATAATTTATCCTGCTGACATTTTCTCTGTCATACATTATAATTTATACAATTTTAAAAATCAGGAGGACCATATAATGATCATACATGAAATAACAGAAGAATGTTTTAAGAAATATGGAAAGGTGATCGACTCTATAGATCTTACAGAGCTGGTCAGCACAATGCAGACAGTAGAAATTCCTGCTGATGTGGTTTATGAGCCATCCATTTCTGCGCTCGAAAATCTAAAATGCGCTACAGAATTACAACAGAAAACATACGGGGAGCTTCCTATACAGATAGGCTGGTGCATAGGCAACAATCATAAGCTCAATGCTGTTGAGTATCACAGATGCTCTGAGGTCAATATTGCCGCAACTGATGCCATACTGATACTCGGCCGACAGCAGGATATCTCTGTGGAAAATACATATGATACCTCTTTGATGGAAGCTTTCAGGATTCCTTCAGGAACAGCAGTCGAGCTTTATGCCACAACACTGCACTACGCACCATGTAATGCATCTGATGGCGGATTTCTGGTAGCCGTTGTACTTCCAAAAGGCACAAATGAAGCCTGGAACATCCACACACCGGCGGAGAAGATGCTCTTCTTGCAGCTAAAAACAAATGGCTTATCGGACATCCCGAAGGTGGACTTCCTGAGATCATACATAGGGCTTACAGGTGAAAATCTGGAAATTAAATAGAAAGCAAAAAACAGCCCGGGCATTTCACCCGGGCAATTATTATATTACGCTTTAACTTTATGATAAAATTAAGCCTTCGCCTCGTCCTCGTTATCTCCCCAGAAATCCACCGGCTCATAGTCCTGCAGCTTTGCAAGGAAGCCCTTCTGCTTAAGCTCCTCCTGTATGGCATCAAGCACCTCTTCACTCTCCGCACATATTGTGTGATAGTGATAACCTGAAGTTACATTTTTAAGAAGGCTGGACTTTCCTGTACGGATTTCCTCCAGGTAATTTCTGACATCACGTCTGGACTTGATGTCCATATGGGCGCGGATCACTCCGTAGACCTTGTGGTATACAAATACATCCTTCACATGGCCTCCGGCATCAACTATTGTTGAAAGCTCCTCCTCTACTTCATCATCCTCGTGAACCACCTTTAATACTCTCGAATACTGCTTATCCGCCTGTATCAGATATCCTCTGTTTGTCGAAAAAATCGCGGCTCCGTTTGCTCGAAGCAGTGCTATGTCCTGCACAATCACCTGACGACTCACATCAAGCTCCTTTGCAAGCGCAACTCCCGCCACAGGCGACTTTGACGAGGATAGAATATTTATTATTTTTTTTCTTCTCTCATCACCGTTCATTTTCGTTCCTTTCCGTAAAACATTACTGTCACAGCATAGTGAGACCGGCAATCTAAAATCTATACTGCATGTAGATTTTTAAGTGATAAATCCATAATAGGCGCTGAATGTGTGAGCGCACCACTTGATACATAGTCTACACCAAGACCCTTTATTCTTGCAATATTTTCTTTGGTAACATTTCCCGAAACCTCGATTTCGGCTCTGCCGTCAATGTAGTCGATGCACTGCTTTAAAAGCTCTGTTGACATGTTGTCGAGCATGATAATGTCGGCACCGGCTTCAACCGCATCCTTCACCATATCAAAGCTCTCTACCTCAACCTCAATCTTTCTGACAAACGGAGCATAGGCCTTTGCCATGGCGATTGCCTCTTTTACGCCGCCAGCTGCTCCGATGTGGTTATCCTTAAGAAGCACTCCATCCGAGAGATTGTATCTGTGGTTGTTTCCACCACCAACTCTGACCGAGTATTTTTCAAAAATTCTATTGTTTGGAGTTGTCTTTCTGGTATCCAAAAGCCTGATGCCTGTGCCCTCTAAGAGTGCTGCAACCTGACTGGTATATGTGGCAATTCCACTCATGCGCTGTAAATAATTGAGCGCAGTTCTCTCACCGCACAAGAGTACTCTGATATCCCCGTAAACCTTGCCGATAAGCTGCTTATTTTCTACCCTATCGCCATCCTTTACGTAAAACTCTACCTTTGTATCTGCATCAAGCAGTGTGAAAACTCTCTCAAAAACCTGCAGTCCACAGATGATTCCGTCCTGTTTGCAGATTAAATCCACCTCTCCTGCCTGTGGATGTGGCATTACGCTGTTTGTGGATACGTCCTCGCTTGTGATGTCCTCCTTTAATGCGCTTAATATGAATGGGTCTACGTTGAGGCCCAGTGTTACCTGATCGTACATATATTTAGATTCCTTTCGTTGCATTCTTTGCATTTTTTAGTTTTCTTTTATATTACGGTTTCGCACTTTTTATGCTGTTTGGTGCCGGGGGTAGTACGCAGTATATTCTCAGAATATGAAGTCAGCCACGGGATTTTTTTGGATAGCGCTTTATAATTTGCCACTTGTTCGCATTAACTGCGTTAATGGAACCCCGTGGCAGTTCATATTTTTCTTCGGAACACACTGTGTACTCTCCGGCTTCCTAGTTTTTTGAGTGCGAAACCTGGTTACTACAGCTATTACCGCACTTAAAATCGCCTCTATGATGTACGGACTGTAGCTTGTCTATAATTTCCGATATTGCTCGTATGGCCAGCCTTTGGCTGTCCACTCGCTTAAAGGCTGAAACTTGCTTTTATGCCTGAATGTAGGTGACACCTGATTCGGCATTCATGTCTTGTGCACCGGTGCGGCCCTCTATAGCTCCATGGCGAGCTTCCTGTATTCTCTCTCTACAGCTTTTTCATCGCTGTAGTCTGCGAGGTCGATGCTATCTGCGGCCTTTTTGGCTGCTATCTCATCATTTACAAAGCCAAGCTCCGCCATCTGTCCTGCTGCACGCTTTGCGAATACCAGGCTCTCAAGCAGTGAATTGCTTGCAAGACGGTTTCTTCCGTGCACTCCGTTGCAAGCGGTCTCTCCAACTGCATAGAGACTTTCCATGGATGTGCGGCTGTGGTGATTCACCTTGACTCCTCCCATGAAATAGTGCTGTGCCGGAACAACAGGAATAGCTCCTTGAAGACATCATATCCCATCTCCTTGCAATGTTCAATGATATTTGGAAAATGTGATACAAGCTCATCCCTTGGAATGGTACGCAAATCCTCCCAGACAAAGTCTGTGCCGTCCTTTTTCATCTGCTCACGGATTTTGCCGGTCAGCACGTCTCTTGGTAAGAGCTCATCGACAAACCTGTTCATATTCTTGTCCAAAAGCTTAGCACCCTCACCTCTTACGGACTCTGAAATGAGAAAGCTTCTGTCCTCATGCTTTTTCGTGTAAAAGGTCGTTGGGTGAATCTGCACATAGTCCGGGTTTTTAAGCTCTATGCCATGCTTTTTTGCAATGGCAAGCGAGTCACCTGTCAGATGTCTGAAATTTGTTGAAAATCTGTACAGTCCTCCAACTCCGCCACAAGCCATGACAGTGTATGCCGCTGTCACCTTTTCCAGCGTGCCATCCTGTTTTCTGATGATGGCGCCGTAGCATTTGTTATCCCTTTCGATGATGTCAACCATCGTCGTATACTCCATGAGTGTCACATTTGAAAGCTTCTTAACCTGTGCAAGCAATGTGCTTGTTATCTCTTTTCCGGTCACGTCTTCATGGAAAATAATTCTGTTGTGTGAATGAGCTCCCTCTCTCGTATAGGCAAGTGAGCCGTCATCATTTCTCGCAAAATCTGCTCCGTATGAAACAAGATCCTTAACCACCTCAGGGGATGAGTTTATCATTATCCAACCGACTCCTTGTCATTCTCGTAGTGGCCGGCCTTTAAGGTATCCTCAAAAAAGCTGTCGAAATCAGACTGCTCTTTAAGCATGCACATGCCGCCCTGCGCCAGAAATGAATCATTGCTCTCCAGATCTGACTTTGTTATCAGTGTAATTCTTATGTCTCTTGGAGCTTAAGCGCACAATAAAGACCTGAGCAGCCGCTTCCCACAATAAGTACATCTGTATTCATAGTATGTTACCTCTTTTATTTACCTGCATCCACCGATGTAGCCGCTTCTTTAGCAACATCCCCCTGGATGCGATTTACTGTAATGGGCGTATTATAACACTAAAATTACAATTGACAAGACACCTGTAAAACTTTGTGTTGACAGCTGGTTTACAGCTAAGTATAATGACAAGTAACTTATTTATTTTGGCCGGTTCTTTATGTAAAATCCAAAAGGGGCTTACATTGATATAACTGTGCTTCAATCACACTAGGAATTTCAAGAGGTATATCATATTATGATGACAACAAGAGAATTACAGGATGAGATTATCCGATTAAAGAAGGAAAATGATATCTGTATATTAGCTCACGCTTATCAGAGTCACGAGATACTTGAGGTTGCCGACTTCACAGGCGACTCATATGGACTCAGCAAGCAGGCTGCCACAGCACCACAGAAGAATGTGCTCATGTGCGGTGTCCGCTTCATGGCAGAGACCTGCAAGATTTTATCTCCTGACAAGCATGTATTTTTGTCAAACAGCGCAGCAGGCTGTCCTATGGCGGAGCAGCTCGATATAGAGCTCTTACAATCGTTAAAGGCCGAGAACCCTGACTATACAGTGGTTGCTACATAAACACCACATCAGAGCTTAAAACCATATGTGATGTGTGCGTCACATCCTCATCCGCTGTAAAAATTGTTAAAAATATTGACAATAACAAGATTCTTTTCATCCTGACTGCAATCTGGGCGCATGGGTTGAGGAACAGGTTCCGGAAAAGACCTTCAAATTTGTACATGGTGGCTGTCCTACTCACCTGCGCATGTCAATAGCAGATGTTGAGAAAGCAAAAGCGGCTCATCCTGCTGCAAAGCTTCTCGTACATCCGGAGTGTCTTGCTGAGGTTTCAAAGGCTGCTGACTATATCGGAAGCACCACCGGCATCATTGACTATGCTAAAAACAGCACAGACCGGGAATTTATCATCGGAACTGAAAACAGCATACTGCAGCACTTACAGTATGAGTGCCCTGAAAAGAGCTTCTATCCTCTCTCAAAGGACTGCGTATGCCACAATATGAAGCTCACTACCCTGATGGATGTATACAATTGTGTTAAGAGAGCAGGCGGAGAAGAAATCATACTGCCTGACGATATAAGAACAAAGGCCAAGGCCTGCATAGACACCATGCTCACACTTGGAGAGTAATTTAATTGCAAGTTAAAAGACCACAGTTCATCTGTTTTGATGCCCTGTGGTCTTTTTTAATTAATTGATGATAATACCTCATCTGAATATCTTTCTTTAATTTTCATTTCCAGCACCTGAAATTCATGAATATAACTGTCAAGCACCTTATTCACAAGCTGACGTGCAGCTTCCTCATTGTATATATGAGTTGTATCATTCCTGTCTCTTAACATTCCAAGCCAGACACTCTCATCAATAAAATCATAATACGCATATGCAGTTTTTATAATTTCTCTTGGAGAACCTGTTGCAGCCTGATTAGCGCCCTCATATCGTAACAGCTCCTTTAAGACCTTCCAGCCCAGCTCAAATTGTATATAATATTTATCAATTATACCGCTCACAATAAAATCATTTGTCAAGTCTTCATCAAATGCCCTTGACAATATCCTCAAGTGTCTGACATACTGGTCAAACTTTTTCATACAATACCCTCCCATCCCTTTCTATTTCTGTCACCAGTACCGGTGAAATATGCTTATCATCCATATTTATTATGTCCAGCTTTAGTAAAGACCACAACTCCTCATTAAGACAATCCGATAAATCACCAAAATCCTCACATCCATAAATAGCCAGATCAATATCACTTTTAGGATGATTCGTGCCTCTGGCGCGTGAACCAAACAGCACTACTTTTTTTGTATTATATTTTTTTGCTATATTAACAATTTGCTTATATACTTCATCCATATAATACTCCTTATTTCACATCCGTCTAATTGAATCCAACAACCTTCTGTGACAGCTTATACGCACCGATAGCTACCTTTCTGCCTCCCTTGCCCGGCAGGTTCATTAACTGTCCCATGACGCCATGGCGTAGCTTCTTGTAGGTTTCTTCATCATGCTCCTTCATGTATGCCCACAGTTCATCCTTCTTAGCCATGTTCTCATCGGTGCCTGAGATAATTGCCAGAATAGTAGAAATAGTCGTAATAATCTCCAGATAGCTGTACATATACTTCCTGCACATCTCATTTGTTATCTCATGCAATTTGACATCGTCAAACATAATCTTATTTACACGAATCTGCTGGTCAATACGGCGTATCATCACCTGCTCATTGACCGACTGGTCATCGCGACCGATAAAATATCTGTAGAAGTCCACATCCAGATAGTACATCGTACGCACATACGGAAGCGGCTTATATACATAGATATTATCCACATAAAAGGTATGCTTTGGCAGCTTGAGTCCACAGCTTCTCAAAAGCTCTGTCCTGTATATTACCGAATGCATCAGTATGTAATGCCCCTTATAAATATGCTTTATATCACTCCAGGTAAATATCTCATTGCGCGGAAAGCCGGTCTGACGCATAACCTTTTTACGCTTTGCTCCCTCTTTCTCGTAGACATAGTTGGCAAGAAGCATATCAATCTGTGTATTCTCCTGCTCAAACTCCCTTAGCTTGTCCAGTATCTTCTTGTATGAATCCAAATCCACCCAGTCATCGCTGTCAACGACCTTGAAATATTTGCCTGTGGCATTTTTGAGACCTGTGTTTACAGCCTCTCCATGTCCACCGTTCTCCTGGTGTACAGCCTTTACTATGTCAGGATATTCGGCTGCATATCTGTCAGCTATCGCTGCTGTCTCATCCTTTGAACCGTCATCAACAATAATTATCTCCACATCATCTCCACCCGGCAGGATAGACTCTATACAATGCTCCATGTAATCCTTTGAATTGTAACATGGGATTGCAAAACTTAATAATTTCATCTTTTTCCCCTTGTAAAAAAAATAATATCGCTGTTTGATTATGCATAAAATTATATCCTATATGCAATAACAAATACCGATACTATAATTATACACAAAATCATGATATTGTCTAAGGATTTTTTATGGTACCTTAGGACTGCACAGTTTGTTCATATTTTGTTTACAGAAAAGTGAAATTCAAAACACACGGTTTTCACAATTGATTTGTATACTAACATCATAAACGAAAGATACAAAATAAAAGCAACAAAACATATTAATTACGCAATACTCATACTAATCTTTTTCATATATAGCCGATGCAAGCCACATGCATCGGCTTCCTCTTTATATATCAGCTTCTCTTTATCTTACGTGAAGCCGTCTTTTCAAACTCACTCTCCCTTACTTTAAGGCTATAGATACGCTTGTACGCAGGTACATTTACATTGTACTCATCGATAAGCGCCTGCAGAGCTGGCCTTATATCGCGATGCCTGTATTTTGAGCATACTCTCTGTCCGGGAAAATCTCAGCTTCAATCACTCCTTCAGACTCACGCACTATGATTTCCTTTATGAGATGATTTACGCTCAGAGCGTTTTCAAGCTCCTCCGGTGACACATTCTCACCGTTTTTGGTGATAATCAGATTTTTTCTTCTGCCGGTCAGATAAATATATCCATCCTCGTCCACATAGCCTAAGTCACCCGTGTGAAGCCAGCCGTCCGACAGTGTCTCCTCAGTCTCCTTTGGCATCTTATAATAGCCCTGCATCACACTTGTACCGCGGACAAAAAGCTCACCGTCAACTGTTTTTGCCTCACAGTTTGGCATCAGCTTGCCTACCGAGTTTTTACGGATATCCCAGCTTAGATTTGTGCTTATGACCGGAGAACACTCCGTCATGCCATAGCCCTGCAATATGGTGATACCAAACTCTGCAAATAAATCAACATAATCAGGATTTAGGTACGCACCGCCACTGCAGATTGTATGAAGCCTCTCTCCAAACATTTTCTTACGGACCGGCTCTGCAGGAAGTCCTGCTGCCCTTACCTCCTCGAGCTTTCTGGCAAATGTCTCAATCATAAGAGGCACCATAAGAATCATGTCGGGAGTAAAAAGCTGTATATTTTTTGCCATGCGCATGATGGAATCATTGATGCAGATTACCGAACCCAGTGAAATTCCTTTCAGAATATCCATGCTCAGACAGTATGCATGGTGTATCGGAAGCACAGACAAAATTACCGTGTGAGGTCCAATTTTCATGTCAAGGCATGTGGCATTTTCAGCCAGGTTGTTCTGCGTCAGCATGACTCCCTTGCTCTTTCCTGTGGTTCCGGACGTAAACATGATAGTGCAAAGCGCATCCTCTGCCACTGCCGGCTCGTAGCTTCCCCTGTTGTCATCTATAAGCCCTTTAAACGAAAGCACCTGTGGACAATGCTCTGTACTGTTCATAGACACATACACATTTATATCATGACAGCTTTTAGCTGCGGCCTCAGCCACATCCGAACGTGCCTCATCAAATATAAGCATCCTCACACTGGCTCTGTCCAAAAGCTCACATATATCCGCTGCCGGAAGCGATGCATCGATTGGAACCGCAACACTTCCGCTTTCTGTGATTGCCAGATATGATACTATCCACTCATATGATGAAGGGCCTATTACAGCGATATGCTGCCCTTTTTGCCAAGCTTTTCGATGGCATTGGCAAAGCTGTCTGTATCATTCTTAAGCTCACTGTAGGTTCTTGACTCTATCTCATTTTTGGATTTCTTCCATCTTATCGCGTCATCCGCGCCGTAAGCTTCATTTGCATATGAAAGAATATCCGGAATTGTGTGAAATAACATATTTCCTCCTATCTTCACCCATTATGCGTCTTTTAATGTCTCAAGATAATCGACTGCTTCCTGTACTGTGCGGATTTCTGCAGCCTTTGTCTGCTCAATCTCCACATCAAAGGTATCCTCTATCTCCCCGAGCATGCTCATGAAGTCAAATGACGTGAAGCCCAGATCCTCCATAAAACGTGACTCTTCGTGCACATCTGCCGGCTGAACATCAACATAATTACAGATAATTTCCACTAATTCATCAAACATAATAATCTCCTTTTACCTAATACGTTTCCTAATCCACTACACTAATTTAATGATTTCGCCTATTGTAAGCTCAGGGTTTTCTGCTCCCTTGAACATGATTTTGCACAGGTAATAGTACATATACTCAAGCTGCTTTCTTGAGACTGCCTTGACCTGATGCTCGAAGCTGAAATCCAGTCCGTTGTCCTCCGGGCGGTGCATTACCGTTAGATACATAGCCTGTGTAGTCATGCCGTTCGGGTACCACTTAGTCTTGTATTTTATATCTCCCAGGTCGTTTAAGCCCTTTTCCTTTAAGGTCATAGGCTGATATGTAAGCGACATCGGCTCATATGTAAGCCCTGCCTTTGGCTGCGGATAGGTCTTTGAGCGCAGTGCAAAGTACTCTGTCGGGTTGTAGTTTGCATGGCGGAACAGCTCGTTTTGCTTATCCCTGATGGTATACACGGCATCAATAAAGCGTACATCCTTTGAAAAGCACGTCCTAAACGGAAACGAATGAATACGTGTGCCGCCTGACTTCTTCTCCTTAAGTGTCGCACGTCTGGCGATGGCATTGTTTACGGAGACATCATCGAAGCCGTTCCTTCTGGAAAAACGTCCTGATTCCCATGAGAAGCAGACAAGCAAGCGAAATATGATATTTCTCGCAAAAATCCATAAGACGCTTTGTCGGCTCAGCCTCCAGATGAAAGATATCAAGCGCTGAGGTGACATCATCCGATGCATTGAATGCACTCCTTAGCTTGTTATCATGCATCAGTTCTCTTGCCGCATCAAGCTTTGCTGTGCCGTCGATTCCGTTGTAGATTGGCTCCGACTGTCTGATAAGCTTCTCAAAGAACTCTCTGTCCCTAAGCTGTGCCTTACTTCCGGCTTCATATGCCAGATCCTTTTTAAGCTGCTCGATATATGAGCACATATCCTTTGGAAAAGGTACTCCCTCATACATGGCATTACAGTATATCTCAATAATATCCTTTAAAAATGCAATAAGTGACTGCGCATCAACCACCATGTGATGACCTAAGAAGTACACTCCATTGAATCCATCCGGCATCTTTATCATCACGATTTTGGTCATAGGAGAGTCCTCAAACTCAAACGGCACCTGTGTCCAGCCTTGCATCTCATTCTCTGCCTCCTCCATGGTTACATCCGTAAAATCCTTGAAATCGACAGTTCTCTCTTTAAAATCCTCATCCACATCCGCAATATACTGATAGCACTCTCCATCCTTATCCCTTGTAAAGCGGATACGCATGGCCTCGTTTCTGGCATACGCGTAGTTGATTGAATCCCTTAGCACGTTCCAGTCAAGCTCCGTGCCGATTGTCAGGCTTGTACCTATATTGAGTACTGCCATATTCGGACAGTACTTTGCATAGTACAAATGAAATTTTTGTGCAACCGTAATCGGATATACGTTGTGTCCCTTTCTCGTCTTCATCATCTCATAACTCCTTCCAAAAATTTATCAAGTGCGTCCTCGAAAGCTTTCGTATTCTTGTAATAGCTCTCGCAGTGTCCTGCACCCTTTACTATCAGCTTTGTCTTTTGTGACGCGCAGCTTGCATAAAGCTCATCACACATGCTACATGGCACAAATGTATCCTTATCACCATGGATAAACAAAATAGGCAGCTTCGCCTTTTGCACCTCTTTTGCAGCATTGCATTCATCAAGCCCATACCCTGCCATTTTTCTGTTCACAAAATCTGCAATCTGAATCATCGGAAAAGCCGGCAGATGGTACATGCTGTGAAGCACATGTGTAAATACCGCCTTAGGCGAGGTAAATGCACAGTCTGACACAATTCCCTTCACCTGCTCCGGCAGATTAAGTCCACTTGCCATAAGCACAGTGGCACCTCCCATGGAATTTCCCATCAAAACAATCCTTATGCCATTGCCTGCCTTCTTAATCATCCAGTCAATCCACTTAAGCGCATCATAGCGGTCCTTGCAGCCGAAGCCTATGAATTTACCCTCGCTTTGTCCATGTGCCCTCGCATCTACAAGCAGCATGCTATAGCCCTTCTTTAAATAGTAATTGGATATGCTGCTGTAATCAGACATAGCTTCACTTGTGTAGCCGTGAAAGCATATGACGGCTTTATCCGGATTACCTCCATCTATCCCAGGAAAATATGTGGCATGCAGTCTTAATCCATCATCAGACTTAATCCACACATCCTCATGAGTCTGTGCTCTCATCCACTCTCCGTGCGGCTTCATAAAGCTGTAATAGCTCTCCCAGTCAACCCCCGACATCTTCATCGTGCGCTCCTTCTTGGCATTGTAGCGCATCATGGTCCTCCTGTAGAAATAAGCACTGCCGCCTGCCTCTGCTGCAGCAATACCACCTAAAACACCTGCAATTATTCCCCACTTCATCCTCATCACCTACGCCTTCTTACTGTCTATAATCTGCTTCAGGCGAAGTGCCTTATCAATATTTCCCTCCACCTTGAGCTTGCCTGTTGTAAATGCAAGAATCGGATCAATCCTTCCTTCTGCCAGCTTAAAAAGAGTCTCTGCGCTGCATATAAAAATCGCATCCCTGTCAAAATACTCATACGGCTCCACTGCCAACACACCATCTTTACCTCGGCATAAAAAATTCCCTCTGCCTCTCCTGTTATATTGAACTGAAAAGCAAGGTGCTCGCTTATATCGCTCACATCAGACTCCATAAACAGTCCCTTTACCTTTGAAAACATATCTGCATAAGTCATATCAATTCTCCTTTTCGACCACCGGTCAACTTGTTACTTCATTACAGTATCACTTTTTCGACCGGCGGTCAATATAAATGTTTTCGTTTTCAAACTATTCTGTTATTTTTTCATAAACTATCCAAACGTATCATATCATTATCTATTACCCCGGTAAAATTTCATGGAAGAATCATATGGATTGTGATAATATATATTAAAATGAACGTAACTAATAAAAGAGGAGCCACTATGCCACATTCCACAAGACCAAATTCGGAAAAATACGAGAAGATACTTGAAGCGCTAAGAACCCTTTTAGAAACAAAAAAAATATCCCAGATATCTGTCAGCGAAATCGCCCAGACAGCCGGGATAGGCAAGGGTAGCATATATTATTATTTTTCATCAAAGGAGGCTATCTTTGATGCACTTATGGCAAAAAGCTACGAAGAGCCGCTTGCCACCGCAAAGGAGCTTGCAAAGCGCACCGATATATCTCCGTTTGTGCGCATGGCGATGATATTTCAGGCATGCCGCAACTCCTCTGCCGCCTTTTTAAAAATCCAGTCCGATGCCGGAAATGGTGTACAGGAGAATGCATTTTTGCACAACAAATACATCAATTACCTGATTACCGAGCTAAAGCCGGTGACCGGTGAAATCATAAGGCAGGGAGCAGCTGAGGGACTTATCGTGTGCCAACAGCCTGATGCGCTTGCAGAGATTGTGCTTCTCGTGCTCGTCGTGAAGCTTGACAATACACTGATTCCGTCCACAAAAGAAGAGACCGAACAGACTATCTCAGAGCTCATCTCGCTGCTTGAGAAGGGCACTGACAATCCTGAAGGGTCTCTAAATTTCCTGCGTGTCTAAGGACACTATTTATGCTTTTTTCTAAAAAAATATTGGACTATTGCTGCCGGAATGATTCCTCCCGCTAAAATCATTCCTTTTGAAAGCGCCGGTGTTTTACGTACAACGTGAGGTGACCTTTCCTTACTGTATCCTACATATATAGGCTTTTCCTCTTTGTCTGTGTAGTCTGCCTTTATATATCCGATAGCATTATCCCTATCCGGTACATATACCCTGATTATATTATCACGCATATCACCATTAAAAGCTTTATATGCTGCCACTATCTCATAATCTGAGTGATGCGGCAGATACTCAAAAAAATACTGTCTATTATCAACACACCATAACAAAAGCCATATTACAAATACCATAATAAGTGCTCTCATGTCTTCTTTTTCGTTTGAATTTTCCATAATTAAACATGCCTCGATTTTAATTGTATATATACGTGTTACACTAACTCCGGCACTCTGTAGCCTGCCTCACTCATTGATTTCTCAAACTCATCCACTGACATTCCAAGCTTCTCAGCTCCCCTGTTCACCGAATAGTCCCCATCCTGAACCGATAAGAATATTTCTGTACGACGTCCGGTCTGAATGCCAGTCTCAATTCCAGTCTCAATGCCAGTCTTAATTCCAGCCTTCATACCTTCTCTTCTTTGTTCCTCACCATACTCTTTTGCATACTCTTTTGCATATTCTTTTGCATATTCCATTGCGTACTTTCTTACAGCTTCACTCATAGCACCACGTCCTTCCTTTTCTTTGTAATAAGCCACCGCTTTTGACAATGTCTCACTTTTTATCAGCTCCGGCCTGCACTGATGAAATCTCTCATCATCCGACCTATATCATCATTACCTTCATACCTTCCATTTACATAGATAATATGCGAACCATCTCCAAAGGCTTCACCCGTTTCATCAACACGCCTTTGAATGTGATAAAATGGCAGTCCTTTTCTGAACTTATCGTGATCATAAATAAAAATCACGTATGAATCCTTAATCTCCTTAAACTCCTGTCCTTCCTCCAGCATCCTCGCATCCATCATACTGCTGTGATATCTGGCTCTTTTGACATGCGATCCCTCAGCATTAATCTGCACCTCGATATCAATATGTCTGCCATCGACATCTATTGCATGCACATCCAAGGTAATACATCTCCCACCAATCACTGGATTTTTTAATTCATCCTGCCCCCGGACGTCTATAACCTTAATATCACGCTCCATTATTACGCGAAGCAGTAACTCCGTTGTCTCGATATTCTGCCCGAATACAAGACTCATCAGATTGTCATCAAACAGCGTCATTTTTTCAATCAATCCGTTGATGATTACATCGTTCTGGCCATAATTACTGCCAAAAACCTCTTTTGTCTCTCCCGACATTATTCTCCTCCTGTTTAGTTGTGTAAGCAAGAAGAATAGAATATCGCATGATACAAAATTTCTTGTCAATATAAAGCATCAACAACCCCAGTCAGCTTCATTCACATAATGTTTCTCAATCGACATATCCATTTTCCCTGCTATTGATAGGTAACTTAAAGCATTGAAAATTTCCATGTCTTTGTCGAAAAATACTAAGTGGTTCTACCCTCTTCAAAGTGATACGCACCGATGAAAATGTGTACTGTGGTGTCGCTCAACAGAAATATAATGCTTTGGCTTGATTGTAGCATTAAAACCGCAAAAGGGCAATAAAAATATCAGGCAAATTCCTATTATCCTATTATAAAAGAGAGACAGCCGCGAAACCGCAAAAACAGCCGGGCACATCTCTCACATATGTCTGACTGTTTTTTATCGCTTACTATTCAGTTTTATTGTAGCTGTCCGCTAAATTCTCCTATAGTGGTACGCAAAGTATATATTGCCGGCGATTGCGGTGAGCGTCCACGAAATGACGTATATGAGATATAAGGACTGCAGTGTCTTAAAATACGCAAACACCGTGAGCAGCCATATAATCCTGAATACGACAGAGCCCATAACCACTATGATGGTAGGTGCTACACTTTTTCCGATGCCCCTGGCGGCGGCTGTGGCATTGTCCATGAATGCTGATACACAGTAGACGAATGCCATCACACCAATTCTGATCTGTCCATAGTGTATCACGCATCATCACTCGTAAAGAGCAAAAGGAACGGTCTTTGGAATATAAACAATGCCACTCCAAGCACCAGTCCCATCAGAAACGAGTATGCCAGGGTGATGAAAATGTGCTAAGCACCCTTTCCTTTTTCCTCGCGCCCAGATTCTGCGCTATGAAGCTGGTACATGCGGTGTAAAATGCTGCCATCATGTCATAGATGAGCGAATCCGCATTGGTGGCGGCTGAATTGCCCTCCACTACCACATGGCTGAAGGAATTGATGGATGTCTGGATACATATATTGGCTATGGCAAAGAGCGAGTACTGTATCGCAGCCGGCACTCCAATCCGAAGCACTGCTGCAGCTGCATCCCTGTCAATCCCTATGTCCTTCATGCGCAGGCCGTAGCTGCCATATGTCTTCAGGAGAAACCTGATGATGAGAGCCGCTGAGATGTACTGTGCTATGATGCTTGCGATGGCTACTCCTATCACTCCCAGTCTGCATACTATTACAAAAAACAGGTTGAGCACTATATTGATAATTCCTGAGATACTCAGGTATATGAGAGGCCTCTTTGTATCTCCCACTGCGCTCAGCACACCGTTACCGAAATTATAAAGCGCAAGCGCCGGCGAACCGCACAGATATATCATCAGATATGCTGTAGCACCGTCTATAAGCTCAGGCTTTGTATTCATCACTTCAAGCAGTGGCTTTGAAAAAACCAGACCTGCCACTAACAGTAAAAGTCCCGCTATAAAGCACAGAATGACCGATGTGTGGACAGTCTTATGCACCCTCCGATAGTCCTCTGCTCCCATGTGCAGTGCCGTGACAGCATTGACACCGCCTCCCATGCCAAGCAGTATGCCTGTTGTGAGTGTGATGATGATTGTCGTGGAACCGACCGAGCCGAGTGCTCTTGCACCTGCAAATTTTCCCACCACTGCCACATCCGTCATATTGAAAAATACCTGAAGCAGGTTTGAGAACATGAGCGGTATGGAGTAAATCAGTATCTTCCTTGCGAGTGGTCCGTTCACCATATCCAATTCTTTGGTCTGTGTTGCTCTTGACTTCATTTTTTCCTCTTGTAAATCTATAATTATATATTAACACTGCCATGTGAACAGTACTCTAATTATAGATACGTTTCATTCTTTTTTCAAGACTGTTGTTTACGCTTTACAAAAAAGATTATATAATAAAGTCAAAATGACTTAAGGGGTAAAAAATGTTTCTCTGCTGCGTCACGATATGAGGCACTTTCTGAATAATATAGCTGCCTTCATCGAAAACAATGAAAACGACAAGGCCTTAGCTCATAAACGATATGCCCGTTGCAACAGAAAGAGGGCATGGACTTGGTACAAAAAGCATCAGACAGACTGCTGAGAGACTGGGCGGCAAATGCCAGTACAGTGTATCTGATACTATGTTTATCGTGAGAGTAATAATCTAATCTGATTCATACAAAATAGCCGGTGCTTAACACACCGGCTATTTTAATTCATATACAATAAATAATTCAAATCATAATTTAGAAATCTGTGAGGTTTGCAGCTCTCTTCTCAAGGAATGCTCCCATTCCCTCTTTCTTGTCGTTTGTATCATTTACAACACCAAAGAGGTTTGCTTCCATCTCAACAGCGTTCTTGATATCCATATCATATCCGTTGTTGATAGCAGCCTTTGCAACTGCGATTGCGTAGCTTCCCTTAGAGATGATCTTTGCAGCCATAGCCTTAGCTGTTGGCATAAGCTCCTCTTTTGCTACTACCTTATTAACGAGACCGATGCGGTATGCTTCTGCAGCGTCTACATTTTCGCATGTGAAGATCATTTCCTTAGCACGTCCCATTCCTACTAAACGAGCAAGTCTCTGTGTACCGCCAAAGCCAGGGATGATTCCAAGTCCTGTCTCAGGCTGTCCGAAAATTGCGTTCTCAGAAGCGATTCTGATATCACATGCCATAGAAATCTCGCATCCTCCACCGAGTGCGAATCCATTGACAGCTGCGATTGTTACCTGACGCATATTCATGAGCTTGAAGAATGGCTCTGAAGCCTTGATTCCGAATGCTCTTGCCTGTGGTGCTGTGAAATTAACCATCTCTGAGATGTCTGCTCCTGCTACGAATGACTTGAACTCGTTGCCCTTCTTGTCAGGACCACCTGTAAGGATAAGCACCTTAACATCGTCTCTTGCCTCTATCTCTGTTAATGCTACATTTAACTCATCAAGAGTCTCACTGTTTAATGCATTAAGAGCAGCCGGTCTTGAAATTGCAAGTACTGCAATCTGATCTGCTACGTCAAGTGTTAAATTTTTGAACTCGCTCATTGTATAAATCCTCCTTAAAAAACCTATGTATAACCGACATTTCTGTCGTAATTTATAAAAAAATAGTAACACTTTGACAAATTTTTGTCAATGTCTGAATGACCTTTTTCAATAATATTTACCGTTTAATTTAATATACAAAATTTAAGGAGACAGTCTGCTTAATGCAAACTGCCTCCCGCCTTAGAAATAATATAATCAAATTATTTAAATTAAATTAAATCAAAACTCAAATTACATAAGTCCATGTGTCCTGTTGTAAGCATTGCAGATCATATTTGAGTTCTTGATAAGGATATGCATAGCATGAATGGTCCGATTCCACAGATAAGTGTACCAAATATGCACCACATCAAAACAGTGGTTCCATTCTCCTGAATGCCAAGTCCGTATCTGCCTGCATTATTTGCCAGTCTGTTGCCCAGCTTATAGTACCAGTACCATGCATAGATACCGCATGTAATCATTGAAAGCAGGATAAATGCTACGAGACCTGATGTATTCTCGCCATCTCCATCACATGCTATATTGACATCATGAGCCATCTTGTAGATGAAATAATATCCATAAATACCACATGTAATAATAGACAGGATGATGTATGAGGCAAGACCTCTGTCGTCCTTTAACTTCTCTCCCCTGTATGGTGGAGGAGTCTGACCACCATTGTTCTGGTAGCCTGTATTGTACTGTCCGGCTCCGTTGTTCTGGTAGCCTGCGTTGTACTGTCCGGCTCCGTTATTCTGGTAGCCTGCGTTGTACTGTCCGGCTCCGTTGTTCTGGTAGCTCCATTGTACTGTCCACCTGCATTCTGCTGGTTTGCACTGTTTCCTGTGAAGGACTGCTTTACCTCATCAAATGCACTTCCAAGCTCCTGCTCTGCTGCATTGAAGGCCTCTCCTGCTTTGTTGACAAAATCCTGTGCCTTGGAAACAGTGCTCCACAGTATGGACAGAATTTTGTTGAATCAGGAATTTCTTTTCCACATTTCTCACAAAACATCTTCTTTCTCCTTTTTTATTTGCTATTTATTATACGGATGATATGAAACAGGATATTGTTTTCCGGCTCAAAGACCACGACATCATCGCCTGACCATATCAATCTGCACATATAAACTATAGCAAACATAATAATGATTGTAAATATAATTATTTTATAAATTTTAATATTTATTTTAGATTTACACAAAAGAACTATTACCGCAATAGGCACAAGCCAAAAAAGCGGATGGTATGCAAACGCCTTTGCTATATCAAGGTGTAAAAATGCCATCCATGCCCTCGACATGCCACAGCCCGCACATGATATTCCGGTGATAAACTTAATGGGGCATGTGATGCCTATCGACTCCATAGCTGTGTAAAGTACCACTACGGCTGTGACAGCACATATGAGCTCTTTTCTTTCATTTTTTCTTTTATTATTTCTTTTATTGTCCATACAAATGTTATCTCAAAAAGTATGCACTATAAGGTGGCAGCTCAAGGCCACCGTTTAATGTAACCTGCTCACCTGTAATCAGGTCTGTTGCATCACCCTTTCCCATATCAAAGCCCGCGAAAAACGGCTGGTCTGCGGCATTGATGCACACGAATACCTTTTCGCCATCACATTCACGACCGAAAACGCACTGGCCGTTTGTGAGCACAACCGAATAGAAATTACCGTAGCATAGTGCCTTTGACTCCTTCTTTGCCTCTGCGAGCTTTGAAATCCATTCAGTCAGCTCATTGTACTGTGGTGCTTCAAAGCATGCCCTCAAAGCCGGGTCACCGTCTTCTTTTTTTGCCTTCTCTCCCCACTCACTGCCATAGTACACACAAGGGATGCCAGGCATACCAAATGCAAGTGCATAGATTAGTGGCAGATGCTTTTCATTGGTCAGTATGCTTGCCACTCTTGTCACATCATGATTGTCCACAAATGACAGGAGGTGCTTACCCTTGTAGAGAGTCCACTGCTCCGGTCCGAACTGTCTGAGAAGCGAATGATTTATCTCAAACATATTCATGGAATTAAAGCTCGAGTACAGACCCTTATAGCACTCATAGTTCGTTACCGAGTGAAGCATCGCATCATTCATAATCTGGTTGTAGTCACCATGCAGTGTCTCTCCCACCAGGAAGAAATCCGGCTTTAGTGAGTCGCAGAACTCCCTTAGTCTTCTGAGGAAATCATGGTCGAGGCAGTATGCCACATCAAGTCTCAGCCCGTCTATATCAAACTCGTCTACCCAGCCCTTTATCGCTGAAAAGATATGCTGGAGCAGAAAGCACGGTGACTGTATTGCCATTTTTCTTATGATGTTCTGCTAACCGGTTTAATGTTTCTGCAGTGATAAGTGGTGTATCTCCAAATAAGATCAGAGTCTGTCCCTCATCCCCTAAGAAAT
>ENA-OQER01000111-OQER01000111.1-human-gut-metagenome-genome-assembly--contig:-NODE-111-length-43803-cov-3.606122_pt1 | contig 43803 bp, 47 predicted proteins | sample MGYA00242797_ERZ504639 | MGnify/ENA primary metagenome ERZ504639 (study PRJEB26092, sample SAMD00036306) | human gut metagenome | host: Homo sapiens | study: EMG produced TPA metagenomics assembly of... | reverse complement strand
CTTTCCTTATTAAAATCACCCTTCCACTTCCTTCGCTTCTTCACAGAGAGTAATCACATAATCCCATGCCTGATGACAATATATATCCACATCACTAGCTTTCTTACGAGAACAGTCGTATCCATTCTGTTCCATCACCCCTACCACTGAAGATGGTATCACTCTTCCCGGCAGAACTCCAGATGTAAATATCTTTATACCATGTCCAAAAGAAGATAATATCTTCTGTGCCATACGACTACGACACATGTCATTATTACTCACTAATAAAATATTCATCGCTATTTCTATATTTAGATTCAATGATTATTTTCATTCATCCCTACTAACATAAAAATACTCTCTTTATCTATCTGTCAAAAAAAGATCTCTCAAGGTATAAACTAATATCCGATATCCAGCTCCATTCAGGTGCAAATCATCAATGGTCAAATCAGGATTCAATTTATCATTCAATAACAATTTGTCGAACACATCTAAATATACAACATTAGTTTCTTCCTTTATCTTCTCTCTAATTTTTCCATTTAACAAAGCTATAAAACAGTTCACTGCTGTGCCATCCATAAAATCATTACGCGGAAAGATACAGAATAAATAAGTACCACGAGAAGAAATAGCACCAACCGCCTTCACATACCTCTCCACATAAACATCCATATTTTCTGTATTCAGATTATAAATATCATTAGTCCCCAATTGAACAACCACATAACTATCCGAAACATCCTTATGAAACATCTCCACATAATCCAGCCCTTTCCCCGGAACACCATAATTGTAACATTCCCATTTGGGAAAATAAGACTCAAACGGCCAATAAGCAATGTGACTATCACCAATAAATGAAATTTTAAGTTTTCCTTCCATACCTACCTCCTCACCAGTCTTTTTGGAGAGCCACTCCACGAACACCCCAAACAATAGACAATAGTTAAATCAAACCCTTCCATATTCTCTTCCAAATTTCTCGGTACCACTTCTCCTTCATCCGATACATAAACTAACAACCTTTCTTTCCTCTCATTTTTAACGTATAACCCTGCAATTTTGCATTGCGGACACAACAATTTTCTCATGCCTACTTTCTTTTTTTATCCAAAATAACAAACCAACACCCAATTTTTCTTATAAATCATCGACAAAAATAGAAAAAAAAATCAGTTGTATAGCATCCATAGTGAATTTGCACAACATAAAAAGATTATTGGCAAGAAAATACCTATCTTTGCCCAAGAATATAAAACCGCAAAATAAAAGTGTAGCTATGGAAATAAAATTAGACAGAAAAAAAGATTATATTACAAAATCTGATCACAAAGAACAAATAATGAAATATCTATCATGGAAAATCAAACCTTTTGCCCTCTACCATGAAATCCGTGAAATAAGCCGAATATTCAATTTCTCTCCGGAAGAAATAGAAAGTATTTTGAAAGAACTAGAAGATGAAAACAAAATATTCCCTTTAACAGCAGAAGGGCCACGAGACATACACTATATGTTGAAGGCTGACATCCAGCTGCAACTTCTTATAGATATGAAGAAAAGTCCTCAAAAACCAGCTTTCCTCATCTCTTCCCGGCTTTCTCCCTCAAATAACTGGAGAAAAGAAGAGTGGGTTATCATCATTCAGGATTATGTACTAGGAAAAAATTTAAAAAGTCAACTCCCTTCTTACGCTGATTTCGAACCGTTACGCTACATATTAATGCATATGCCAACCTTTCCCGAATGGATGCCTTTTTTTCAAAATATTCCCATATACATCATCGACACTCTTTTTCACGAATACAAATATATATGGGCATCAGGGTTGCTTCATCCCAACATAACCTGTATGATAAACGGATACTTTGAAAATGAAAAAATAGAACCGACAATCCGAGAAAAATATAAATTGGAATTTGCATTTTACCAATATATCCTACCCGGACACATCAACGAAATTCCCCAAAAAATTTCTACTGATATGCCCGAAGGTATGTATTACCATGCTATTTATCACCAATATAGAGGCGATCTCAGCAAAGCTCTTGATCTCTATTCTCAATCATTGAAAGGAATGAATACTAAAACCTTTGACAACGCATTGCTCAATCTCTTCTATACCATTGCCTTACTAAACGACTCCACCATCGAGTCAAAAAAACATTGCGAAACTTATTTATGAGAGATTATCTTCCATCAGAATGATGCCTGCCCAACTACTTGCCCTTTATGCTTTAAATGAAAAAATGGAATCAGCCATAGAACATATTCTCTATAATTACGACAAATTTTCACCATTAGTCAAAGTTCTGATTATGCTTATAACACATCATTATCAACTTCAGAAAAAAATAAAACTAAACATAAGTAATGATGAAATACAGCAGTTCATTGACGCCGATCATCTTAAGTTATTACAATTGGAATGCTCTCTAGATTTCTCTCCTTACATTGGCAAAGCAGACTGTCTGATTCAAGAAATAGGCTTTCCCCCTTTACTCCCTCCCTTTCAAAAAATGAATGAATGGGAAAGAGTTCTTGCATTACTCTTAGATAAATCCAAAGAACTCTCACCCAAAAACAAAGAAAAAAAAGAAGTTCCGAATCACAAAGCCGGATTATTTACCGTATAGACCGACACAACAACATTAATCCATACTTACAAAAATCAAAGGACGGCATTGTATGGAGTAAAGGACGTATCATTCACTCACTACTTTTCAGCAAGGTATGTCCGAGATGAATGAAACAGATCACGCATTAACTTATGTATTAAAAAACTTTCTAATGATTGGGAAGAAAAAAGCCGTATGCGCTTCAGTGGCGCCAAGCCTATTATGCAGCTGGTAGGATATCCTTTGGTATTTTCGGACGAAAATCCTGAAAGACAAATCACAATTCGAAAAGAAGAGCCACAAATAACCGTCATAAAAACAACTAGCGGTTTCAAAATAGAAAGCAATGTAGACACGAACAAAATAGAAGGGAATTATATGGTAAAAAGAGAGAAAGAAACGCTTATAAAAATAATAGAACTCCGCAATTTTCAACGTGATATCATCCTAATCTTAAATCGTATATCTATATTCCCGTTACAGGCTGAAAAACAGTTAACTGAAGTATTACAGGAATTAAACAAAAACTTTATTATCCATTCCGACTTGCCCGCATAATAACCTCACAAGAAGAACGAATCATTATCAACTATATTAAACGAATTATGATACATTTTTTTAAGAATTCCATTGCCGCTATAAAGTTACCCGATAAGTTCACTTATCCTTTTCACTATACCCCTCATCCACTTTGCATAATAGCGACTAAAGAAGTACAAGTCTATCTGGCAAGTCAATCCCAATGGCAAAAAGAATTGCAACAAGGAAAAATGTTTGGCGTCCTAATTGTACAAACACCCGAGAATAAAATAGGTTATTTGGCCGCATTTTCAGGAACATTGGCTAGTAAAAGCATCATCCTTTCTTCGTCCCACCAATTTATGATTTGTTACAACCACAAGGATTCTTCAAAATAGAGGAAGAACATATATCTGCCATCAATGTACGCATTAAAAAGACACAGAACGATCCCCATTACATAGATTTGCTCCGACAAATTGAAAAAGAAACAATGCAGTCCCAGCAGGAATTGACAGAAGCTAAAGAATTTTTCAAATCCGCTAAAAAAAACAGAGAAATCCGGCGTAAGACGGGAGTTCCCGACGCAAAGGAATTAGCTGCAATGATACGCGAAAGCCAGTTTCAAAAAGCTGAATTAAAACGCATGGAAAAAATGTGGAAAGAAAAAATCGCTTCATTACAAGCAGAGGCCGATACTTTCATCACAAAAATAGAAACAATGAAGATAGAAAGAAAAAAACGTTCTGCCACTTTGCAACGAAAACTATTTGAGCAGTTTCAGATACTAAACGCCCGTGGAGAAACAAAAGATTTATGTCGTATTTTTGCACAAACTATACAAAAATTTCCTCCAGCCGGAGCCGGTGAATGTGCTGCTCCCAAATTACTCCAGTATGCCTATAAGCATCAATTAAAACCTATTGCCATGGCAGAATTCTGGTGGGAGATTCTCCAAAAGCAGAAATAAGACATCATGGATACTACTATCCAGCATGTAAAGGGAAATGCGAACCTATCTTGAAACATATGTTACAAGGACTGGAAGTGGAAGAAAACCCCTTGTTGAAAAAACATTATCATGAAATACCATTAGAGATAGTATATGAAGATAATTACCTAGTCGTAGTCAACAAACCAGCAGGAATGCTCTCGGTTCCAGGAAAAGGAGAAATCGACTCTGTCTATCAACATATAAAGACACTTTATCCAGATGCCACAGGTCCTCTGATAGTCCACCGATTGGACATGGCGACTTCCGGTGTGTTATTGATAGCAAAAAACAAAAAAAGTACATCAGCATCTGCAAGCACAATTCAAGAATAGAATGATAAAAAAGCGATATATTGCCTTATTGGATGGCAAGATTCCCTCTAAAGAAGGGACTATAACACTCCCCCTCCGTATGAATCCTCTTGACAGGCCCAGACAAATAGTAGATCATGAACATGGAAAAACCGCTATCACACTGTATCGGGTTTTAAACGAACAAGAAGGAAGAACACTTATTGCCTTTTATCCATTAACAGGACGGACACATCAATTAAGAGTACATGCCGCCCATCCGGAAGGATTACATTGTCCTATACGAGGAGATGAACTTTACGGACGAAAAGCAGACAGGCTTTATTTACATGCTGAAAGTTTAGAGTTTGTTCATCCTATAACTAAAAAAATAATTTTTGTAGAAAAAGAAAAGTAATTTCTGATAGTTATTGCTCAGAAAATTTATCTGTAGGTGCCGAAAAAAATATTTTCAGCACCTCACACACTAAATTAGTATTTTACCATTCCTGAGGTGGCATCCGTTTTATTCTTCCATACACATATATAAATGCGGGAATCAAAAAAAATTACTGCAAATATCCATGCCGTAGGGTCACCAAAACAAACAGCTAAATAGCCCAATGCTGGTACCGCATAAAGACTAACCATTATACGGGCAATCATTTCGGATACCCCCGACAACATAGCCAAATTGGTAAAGCCCGCCCCCTGAATGGAATAACGCAAGATACAAAGTAAACCCAAAACCGGAAAAAAAGAAACGGAAATATGCAAAAACAGTTCCGTATCCTTCAGAATCTCCCATTCCACAGGGTCAACAAATAACAAGGCAAAAGTACGCGCTCCCAACATCAAGACTCCAAACATAAAAGCACTATAAATAGTCATCATCAATACACTCGCCTTGATTCCCTGCCAGATACGCTTCGGCTTTCCTGCACCGTAATTCTGTCCACTATAAGTAGCCATAGCTATACCCAGACTCTCAAGTGGACACATACAAAACATCTTAATACGCATAGCAGCCGTAAAAGCAGCCACACAAGCAGTACCCAACGCATTATTCGCACTTTGCAACATAATACTGCCGATAGCAGTAATAGAGAACTGCAATCCCATCGGCACACCTATATACAATAAAGTCTTTGCCAACGCTCCTCGAAATTTATGTTCTGCCGAAGTCCCCTTCAGAATCTCAAAGTGACGCATCATATACAAATAACACAACACTGCCGAAACACCTTGTGAGAATACCGTAGCTAAAGCCGCTCCCGCAACTCCCCAATCAAGTACCAAAATACAAAAAAGATCAAGCAAAATATTCAATATCGTAGAAAAAAGCAAAAACCAAAACGGAGTCTTGCTATCACCCAATGCACGAATAATACTTGAAAGCAAATTATAGAAAAAGGTACAGGGCACCCCGATGAAAGTAATCAGCAAATAAAAATAAGCATCTTCAAGGATGTTCTCCGGGGTCTGCATCATCTGAAGAATATCCGAACAAAACATACTAGTCACAATAGCAATTACCACAGACATCACCGCTGCCAATTGTAAACTAACTGCCACAAAACGCCGCATCATACCATAATCCCTTGCTCCAAACTTCTGTGCAACAGGAATACCGAAACCACCACAACAGCCATTGCAAAAGCCTAATATCAAAAACACCACCGAAGTGCTAGCTCCTACAGAAGCCAAAGCATTAATTCCAAGAAACTTACCCACAATAGCAGCATCCATCAAGGAATAAGTCTGCTGAAGTAAATTACCCAGCAATAAAGGAAAAGCAAAATTCAATATCAAAGGGAACGGACGTCCCGAAGTCATCTCTCTCGAAGTTGCCATAACATGAATGTATTGTAAATTCGAGCACAAATATATACCATCCTTTGTAAAAATACATATTCTAGAACTTCATTTCAACGAATACCCATTAATTAAATGATACATATCAATTTTTCTCGGAGAACTATCATCTTTCCCAAAATCCTGAATAGAAAAGCAACAACACAGCAAACAATTCCAAACGCCCTATCAACATAAGGAACGACAATACCCATTTAGCAGCATCGGGCAACGCCGCCCACGAAAAAGCAGGACCGAATGCCCCTAACCCCGGTCCCACATTGCCTAAGCTAGAAATAACCGTACTCATCGCCTCAGTCAGCCCCACCCCGAAAAACATCAGTAGTGTCCATCCGACCAAAGCACAAAACAAATAAAATACAAAGAATGTATTCACCGAAGCAATAATGGAAGGCGATATAACCTGACGGTTCACACGAACAGGTAATACAGCCTAGGATGCAGCATCCGTTTGAATTCATTCTTGATATTACGCGCCAGAATCATAAGGCGCATGTTTTTGATTCCCCCACTAGTAGACCCCGTACATCCACCCGACAACATAGCAAAAATAAGAAGCATCCATGTAAAAGATGGCCACAAGTTATAATCATCCGTTGCAAAACCGCATGACGTATGTGCCGTAGCCACTTGGAACAGAGCCCTGCGGAATGCCTTTTCCCAATCATAATGATTCTGAAAAACTAAGGCAAGCGTGATAACAAGCGTCAGAATACTTACTGATTTCATAAACCAACGGAATTCATCATCCTGAAATAGACGCTTGCCCTTCCCTTTCAGGCACATAAAATAGAGAGAGAAATTAATACCCGAAAGAATCATAAATATCGCTATTACATATTCTATAAACGGAGAATTCCAATAAGCCACACTGGCTTGTTTAGTAGAATAACCACCTGTAGCCGTTGTAGAGAATGAATGACATACCGCGTCAAAAAAACTCATTCCTCCTATCATCAGCAACATAGTTTCTACAACTGTAAGGATAGCATATATCATCCACAGCCACTTAGCCATCACATCAATCCGAGGATGTGTTTTGTCGTGCGTCACTCCGATAGCCTCAGCTGAAAAAAGTTGTATAGTTCCTCCCCCGAAAATAGGAAGCACAGCAATAGTAAAAAAAACAATACCCAAGCCACCTATCCATTGTGTCAGGCTACGCCAAAATAACAGGCCATGTGAAAGAGATTCTATATCATCTAATATAGTAGCTCCTGTAGTAGTAAAACCCGACATGGTTTCAAAAAAAGCATCTGTCACTGAAGGGATTCCTCCACTAAAATAAAAAGGTAGCATTCCAAACAACGTAAACAAAAACCAAGTAAAAGTTACAATACAGTACCCATCTCGTCGTGTTAGTCGATTCTCAGCACCTCTACTACAAATTAGCAAAACTCCACCGACTAATGTATTCAAAAGAATGGTATATAGAAAATATTGATAATCTTGCTCGCCGTAACATAAGGAAATAGCCGCACAAAGCAGAAACATAGCAGATTCAATAAAAAGTAATACTCCCAATACACGGAATATCATTTTTTTATTTATCAAGCTATTTATTTCGGCTTCCACCTTTATATAATTTATCTGGATTATAAAATTCTCCCATCTTTTTATACCTTTTATATTTGACAAGTATATAGCGAATACTATGCCAAAAATGAAAAAGCAGATTATAATCTCCTGATAAACAAACAGATACCATATTCAGTCATAAAAAAAGAAAAACACAACCCTTTTCAAAATGAAAGGGGGCGTGTTTTCAAAACAATAAGGTTGCAGATACGACGATCTCAAGCAAAATTTAAATTGCATACATATCTGCTAACACTATAACATCTTCCTCATTATAATGAATAGTGAATAAATATTTTAAGATTACCCACTATTTTACTATTTTTGCATCCAAATCGATAATCCTCTACTAAATTTAATTACGCCTACTGTGGAATTATTCTACAGCTGTTGCCTATTTTCCACACTTTCCCTATCAACAAAAGACAGAAATAAAGCACTGATTATGAATAGGAAAGACTATTTACAATAGTTTGGCACGCTGCTTGTATTTCTACTGATGGCATCTTAAACAATAACAAAACTAAAGTATGAAACTATTTTTTACACACAAAGAAATTGCGCTAAAAAAGAAAAGAACAGCGCTTGTAGTAATAGGTATTGGACTAGTTATCGGGATTTACCTGATTGTTTCCCATCAACCGGCAAAGATGCCGGAACTTCCAGTAGTTGCCATAGCACCAGCAACGCAAGACGATGTGGAAATATATGGTGAATATGTAGGACGCGTACGTGCACAGCAATTCGTTGAAGTACGTGCCCGAGTAGAGGGATATTTAGAACAAATGCTTTTCGCAGAAGGTACATATGTCACTAAAAATCAAGTGCTGTTTGTTATCAATCAAGATCAATATCGGGCCAAAGCTGACAAAGCGCGCGCCCAATTGAAAAAGGATGAGGCACAAGCACAAAAAGCAAAACGCGACTTAGAACGTATCCGTCCGCTATATGAACAAAACGCTGCCAGCCAGTTGGACTTGGACAATGCTACTGCTGCATATGAAACAGCAGAAGCGTCGGTAGCTATGAGTAGTGCCGATCTTGATCAAGCAGAACTGGAACTAGGTTATACTATAGTTCGTTCTCCATTAGCAGGGCATATCAGTGAACGTCACGTAGATTTAGGAACATTAGTCGGTCCGGGTGGCAAATCATTGCTTGCTACCATAGTAAAAAGTGATACTGTATTAGTGGATTTCAGCATGACTGCTCTAGACTATCTGAAAAGTAAAGAACGTAATGTGAACTTAGGTCAAAAAGACTCCACCCGCTCCTGGCAACCCAATGTATCCATTACTTTGGCAGATAATACTATTTATCCATACAAAGGACTAGTAGACTTTGCCGAACCGCAAGTTGATCCACGCACAGGTACATTCTCCGTACGTGCCGAAATGCCGAATCCAGAACGGGTATTACTTCCTGGGCAGTTCACCAAAGTAAAACTATTATTGGATGTCAGAGAGAGTGCTACGGTAGTCCCGTTAAAGTCCGTTATCATAGAAAAAGGTGGCGCCTATATTTATGTAATGCGCAAAGATTCTACAGTAGAGAGACGTTTCATTGAATTAGGTCCTGAATTCCAAAATCAAGTAGTGGTGGAAAGAGGCTTGGCCCCCGGAGAAGACATTGTCATAGAAGGATACCACAAGCTGAATCCAGGCATGAAAGTAAAAGTAAGTCCTGCCGTAGAGGACAAAAAAACGGAGGAAGAAGATACGATCGGATAATTTCACTCCCGAATACGAATTCCCCTATGGAGGAAAATTTACGCATTCAAAAAAACAATAGACATTATGAAAGTTAGTTTCTTTATAGACAGACCGGTATTTTCAGCTGTCATCTCCATATTAATAGTCATTGTCGTATCATCGGTCTCACGATGCTACCCATTGACCAATATCCGCAGATTACTCCGCCGGTAGTGAAAATCAGCGCATCCTATCCGGGTGCCAGTGCCCTGACAGTATCACAGGCTGTAGCCACTCCTATAGAGCAGGAATTGAACGGTACCCCAGGAATGCTTTACATGGAATCAAATAGTTCCAATTCGGGAGGTTTTTCAGCCACCGTCACTTTTGATATCTCGGCAGATCCCGATCTAGCGGCAGTGGAAATACAGAACCGTATCAAGTTAGCAGAATCACGCCTCCCAGCAGAAGTTATACAAAATGGTATTTCGGTAGAGAAACAGGCTGCCAGTCAATTGCTGACCCTATGCCTTACCTCTACCGACCGAAGTTCGATGAAATATACCTTAGCAACTTTGCCACTCTGAATGTGCTGGACCTAATCCGCCGTATCCCTGGCGTAGGACGTGTTTCAAACATCGGAAGCGATATTATGCCATGCAAATCTGGTACAACCCGACAAACTGGCCAATTTCGGTCTGACTGTAGCGACTTGCAGAATGCACTAAAAGACCAAAATCGAGAATCAGCAGCCGGTGTACTGGGACAACAACCCGTACAAGGATTAGACGTAACCATTCCCATCACTACTCAGGGACGTCTATCTACCGTAAGCCAGTTTGAGGAAATCGTAGTCCGTGCTAATGCCGATGGTTCCATCATCCGTTTGCGTGATGTGGCCCGCATCTCACTCGAAGCACAATCATACAATACCGAGAGTGCCATCAACAAAGAAAATGCAGCGGTATTGGCCATCTATATGTTACCAGGAGCCAACGCTATGGAAGTAGCAAAAAGCGTGAAAGAAGCTATGGAGGAAATCAGCAAGAATTTTCCCGAAGGAATGAGTTACGAGATACCTTTCGATATGACTACGTATATTTCGGAATCCATTCATGAAGTGTACAAAACACTGTTTGAAGCCCTGATACTGGTTATCATCGTAGTATACCTTTCACTCCAAAGCTGGCGTGCAACAGTTATCCCACTAGTTGCCGTACCTATCTCACTGATTGGAACTTTTGGATTTATGTTGATTTTCGGATTCTCGCTTAATATCCTGACCCTGTTGGGATTGGTACTTGCCATCGGTATTGTGGTGGACGATGCTATCGTGGTAGTAGAGAATGTGGAGCGTATCATGGAAGAGGAGAAACTATCTCCCTACCAAGCTACCAAGAAAGCTATGGAAGGACTTACAGGAGCCATTATCGCCACTTCTTTGGTACTGGCAGCAGTATTTGTTCCCGTAAGTTTTCTAGGTGGAATTACCGGACAACTTTATCGCCAGTTTACGGTAACCATCGTAGTATCTGTATTACTGTCTACGGTAGTAGCTTTGACACTGAGTCCAGTCATGTGTTCACTTATTCTGAAACCGGAAGATCCGAACAAGAAAAAGAATATCATATTCCGCCGTATCAATAAGTGGCTGGCTATCGGCAATCATAAATATGTAGGACTCATCAAGCACATTGTGAAACACCCGCGTCGGGTACTGAGCACATTCGGCATGGTATTGATCGCCATCCTGTTAATCCATCGCATTATTCCCACCAGCTTCCTCCCCATCGAAGACCAAGGATATTTTAAAATAGAGTTGGAACTGCCCGAAGGTGCAACGTTGGAACGTACACGTATCGTGACGGAACGTGCTGTGGAATACCTGATGGAAAATCCGGCAGTGGAATATGTACAAAGCGTGGCAGGAAGCAGTCCGCGTGTAGGGACCAGTCAGGCACGAAGTGAACTGACTATCATCTTAAAACCTTGGGAGGAACGTGACTCGCAAACTATTGACGATATTATGGCACAGGTAAAAAAAGACATGTCGCAATACCCCGAATGCAAGGTATATCTTTCCACCCCTCCCGTTATTCCGGGATTGGGCAGTTCGGGTGGTTTCGAGATGCAACTGGAAGCACGTGGAGATGCCACTTTTGAAAATTTGGTACAAGCTACGGATACATTGATGTATTATGCATCAAAACGTAAGGAATTATCAGGTTTATCCTCGGCTTTACAAGCGGACATCCCCCAACTTTATTTCGATGTAGACCGTGACAAAGTAAAATTCGCAGGAGTACCTTTAGCAGATGTATTCTCGACCATGAAAGCTTATACAGGTTCGGTATATGTAAACGATTTCAATATGTTTAATCGTATCTACCGTGTATATATTCAAGCAGAAGCACCCTACCGGAACATAAGGAGAATATCAACCTATTTTTTGTACGGGGTACAGACAATGCCATGATACCGCTCACCTCGTTGGTACCACTTCGTATACCACAGGTCCGGGCAGCATCAAACGTTTTAATATGTTCAACAGTTCTGTGATTCGCGGTGAGGCCGCAGATGGTTACAGTTCAGGACAGGCCATGGAAATTATCGAACAAATAGCTCGCGAACACCTACCAGAAAATATCGGTGTAGAATGGAGCGGACTATCTTTCCAGGAAAAACAAGCAGGTGGACAGACCGGTATGGTGCTGGCATTAGTGTTCATGTTCGTGTTTTTGTTCCTTGCTGCCTTATACGAAAGCTGGATGGTACCGGTTGCAGTATTACTCTCTTTACCTGTAGCCGCATTAGGTGCCTATCTAGGTGTATGGGGCTGTGGGTTGGAGAATGATGTCTATTTCCAGATCGGATTGGTGATGTTGGTAGGACTGGCCGCCAAAAATGCAATTCTTATTGTAGAGTTTGCCAAAGAACAAGTGGACAGAGGAATAGATGTGGTACAAGCTGCACTCCATGCTTCACAACTCCGCTTTCGACCTATTTTGATGACTTCATTGGCATTCATCTTAGGTATGTTACCTATGGTTATCGCCAGCGGCCAGGTTCAGCCAGCCGTCAAGCTATTGGTACAGGTGTATTCTTCGGAATGATCTTTGCTGTAACTGTGGGAATTTTGTTAGTACCTTTCTTCTTTGTACTGATATACAAGATGAAAGCGAAAATGAAACAAAAAATAAGGATATAAAAAAGACGAAAGAAATGATGAAACATACATTATTATATATAGCCGTATCAGGAATGACTTTGCTGACTTCTTGCCAATTAGGTAAGCACTACACACGTCCCGACTTGCATCTGCCCCAACAATTAGATACGCTACGACAACAGGATACATTATCTATTGCCGATATGCAGTGGTGGGAAATCTATACGGACACAACCTTGCAAAGCTTGATAGAAAAAAACGTTGGATAACAACAAAGACATGAAAATTGCTGCGGCACGTGTAAAAGAACTTGCCGCAATGAAGCGCATAGACTTTGCCAACCTTTTCCCCCAACTGAACGGAGGCGCTTATGCTCAAAAAGAAGGAAGTAATTATGGTGGTAACAACTATAAAAATGACCCCGAACTGGGTGGTAAACTTACCGTAACTTGGGAATTAGACCTATGGGGTAACCTGCGTTGGGCAAAAGACAAAAGCATAGCACAATTCCTGGGAAGCATCGAGGCGCAACGTGCCTTGAAAATGAGTATTGTGTCCGAAGTGGCACAAGCCTATTTTGAATTGGTCGCATTAGACAATGAGCTGAACATTGTTCGTCAAACACTCTATGCCCGTAAAGAAGGAGTACGCTTGGCAAAACTTCGTTTTGAAGGAGGACTAACTTCAGAAACTTCTTATCAACAGGCACAAGTGGAGTATGCACGTACCGCAACTTTAGTTCCTGAACTAGAAAGGAAAATTTCATTGAAAGAAAATGATATTGCATTTTTAGCAGGCGAATACCCGCACCGCATACAGCGTTCCATTCTACCCGAAGAAGTAAAACTACCTGAAACATTACCAGTAGGTCTACCCTCCACTCTGCTGGAACGTCGTCCCGATGTACGTGAAGCAGAACAGAAATTAATAGCAGCCAATGCCAGTGTAGGTATTGCCTATACCAATATGTTCCCACGACTTAGCCTCACAGCACAATATGGCGTAGAAAGTAAGAATTCTCTGATTTCTTCAAATCGCCCATTCATTATATCAGTGGCAATCTTCTAACTCCTCTCTTCGCCATGGGAAAATACAGAGCAACCCTACAGGCCAAAAAGGCGCATACGAACAGGAATGCTACAGCTATGAAAAATCAGTGCTGACTGCATTCAAAGAGGCCCGCAATGCCATTGTGGACTTCAATAAGATAAAAGATATCTACGAATCGCGCCTGCAACTGGAACGTTCCTCTAAAGCAACAATGGAACTGGCCCAATTGCAATACATCAATGGAGTAATAGGCTATCTAGATGTATTGGATGCACAACGTAGCTATTTCGACGCACAAATAGGATTAAGCAATGCAATAAGAGACAAACAGATTACATTAGTAAAATTGTATAAAGCATTAGGGGGTGGATGGTAACCATCCCCTCTTTTCTGTATCTTCCTTTATCCGGAAAATCAAATTAAGATATATGCCTGATAGGACGTATTGTTCTCTACCGGTGTAAGTGACAAATAACCCGACTTCACTTTTCCATTCTCCAGATATAAAGGATACTTTTCTTGAAGCGCAAGATGAGAATGCCATGCCTCACCAGGCTTTGCATAATATTCTATAACATATCGTCCCTGCACGCCATCACACACATAGTTATCATATATCAAGCGTGCTACCACTCCCATATTCATACGAAGATTTATTTCCACACACGGATGAATGGCATACCCGCTATTTTGGGTACGGCATATCATCATATCCACCCCCAGATAGCCTTCGTAACTCCCTTTTATCACCTCTGCCAACTCTACCTGTAACGCCCTCCCAACCTGATGTAAGATTTCCGCAGAAACATAAGTGGATATCCTCGCTTCAATAACCCGATCCGCCGCCAACAAGTTTTCTTTATAAACACCTCTCTTATCCGTTTCAAATAAGGAATACCCTATAAAATGTACCTGTCCCCACTCGTCTGCAAAAAACTCCATGGCAAAATCCAAAAGCTTATCATAAAAAGGTTCTCCTATCACCTCATGCTGAGTGGTAAGTATGTGTCGAATCCACCCTTCCAGAGGATGGGAAAACTACCTGAAACATATTGTATCCCTCTTCCACTACCAGACCATGGCGCTTTTAACAAAGCACGAGAATGAGACAACACAAAAGCCTTCACTTCCTCTATTGACGACAATACAAAAGCCTCCCCCAATATATAATATCACCTATATGTCTACATAGGCGGCGTAACACTTTTACAGCGTCTGACGTCCGGATATTTGACGGATACGCTTCATACGCTCTACTGAAGGATATGCTGTATCAGGAAATCCAGCTTCCTGCAAACGACGCACCAAAGACGGATTCCATCCCCAAGGAATCACCTTATTATAAATGGGTACGAATTCTAAAACCCAATTGACCGAAAGCGGCAAAAAAGATTGTCTTTCCATTGTTTTCATACGCTGAGCAGAATCCAGCCACACAGTTCCTCCCTCTTCTGCATACCATGCAGGCAACATGGATAGCTCGGCCGCCATTCGTCGTGCACTGGCAGGTGCCATATAATAAGGATCACCACAAGCTAATGCCATATCATTTTCCGGATTGAATAAATAAAGCGCTTCCATTTCCGGACACAAAGATAAATGTTTTAGAGTACAAACCATTTCTCTTGTCCGTCTTTTAGTAGAAAAAAAAATAATATTTTGCTATCTCCAGTTTGCAATTTGAATTAGTATTGCTATATTTGCAGCCGATAAAAAAAGCAACCATGGAAACCTTTTACAGAACACACAGTTATCTGGTGGAACATACAAATGCTCCTGTTCGCCGGGACTTGATGGACGAGATAGACTGGAATGACAGACTGATCGGTATCAAGGGTACTCGTGGCGTAGGGAAAACGACTTCCTCCTGCAATATGCAAAAGAAAAGTTCGGAACGGATCACTCATGTCTGTTCATCAACATGAATAACTTTTACTTCTCTAAATATACATTAGTGGAGTTTGCCGCAGAATTCGTAAAACGAGGAGGAAAAGTTTTGTTGATAGACCAAGTGTTTAAGTATCCCGAATGGAGCCACGACCTGCGTGCTTGCTATGAAATGTTTCCTACTCTGAAGATTATATTCACCGGATCATCTGTGATGCGACTGAAAGAAGAAAATCCAGAACTGAGCGGCATTGTCAAGGTATACTATCTGAGAGGTTTCTCATTCCGCGAATATCTGAATTTGCAAAGCGGCAATTGTTTCCGTGCCTATACCTTACAAGAAATTTTGGAGAATCACGAACAGATAGCGAAAACCATCCTGCGCAACGTGAAGCCCTTGGATTATTTTCAAGACTATCTGCATCACGTTTCTACCCATTCTTCCTGGAAAAACGTAACTTTTCGGAGAATCTGCTAAAAACCATGAATATGATGATAGAAGTAGATATACTTCTTATCAAACAAATTGAGCTGAAATATCTTTCAAAGATAAAAAAATTACTATATTTGCTAGCTGTGGACGGACCCGTTGCTCCGAACGTCAGCCAGCTGGCCACGGAGATTCAAACTTCACGTGCCACGGTGATGAATTACATTAAGTATCTGGCAGATGCGCGTCTTATCAATATGGTTTATCCCAAGGGAGAGGAATTTCCCAAGAAACCTTCCAAACTGATGATGCACAACACCAACCTGATGTACTCCATTTATCCGGTAAAGGTCGAAGAACAGGATGTACTGGATACATTTTTCATGAATACCCTGTATAAGGACCATAAACTATATAAAGGCGATAAAGGCACTTCATTTATGGTAGACAACGGACTGCATTTCCGTATTTGCGCAGAAGGGTGCAAGTTCAAAAATAATCCAAACGTGTATTATGCCCTACACAAATTGGAATTAGGACACGGAAATATGATCCCATTATGGCTTTTCGGCTTTTTATATTAAGAGATAGAGAATAGATTTTATTACCTAATAATTAGTAATTGTATGACTAAACAAAAAAAATTCATCACTTGTGATGGTAACCAGGCAGCAGCACATATCTCATATATGTTCTCTGAAGTAGCTGCTATCTATCCCATCACTCCGTCGTCTACTATGGCTGAATACGTAGACGAATGGGCTGCCGCAGGTCGTAAAAACATCTTCGGCGAAACAGTTTTGGTACAAGAAATGCAGTCAGAAGGCGGTGCAGCAGGTGCTGTTCATGGTTCTCTTCAGGCAGGTGCGTTGACTACCACTTACACTGCATCTCAGGGTCTGTTGCTGATGATCCCTAACATGTACAAAATTGCCGGTGAATTCCTGCCTTGCGTATTCCACGTATCGGCTCGTACATTGGCTTCACACGCATTGTGTATCTTTGGTGACCATCAGGACGTCATGTCTTGCCGCCAAACACGGTTTCGCCATGTTGTGCGAAGGTTCTGTACAAGAAGTTATGGATATGGCTGCTGTAGCTCATCTTGCTACTATCAAATCTCGCGTGCCATTCGTCAACTTCTTCGATGGTTTCCGTACTTCTCACGAAATCCAAAAAATTGAAATGCTGGAGAATGAAGATCTGGCAGGTCTGATTGATCAACAGGCTTTGGCAGAATTCCGTGAACGCGCGTTGAATCCTAACAACCCTGTTGCACGCGGTATGGCTGAAAACCCCGACCACTTCTTCCAGCACAGAGAATCTTGCAATAACTTCTATGAAGCAGTTCCGGCTATCGTAGAAGAATACATGAACGAAATCAGCAAAATCACAGGCCGCCTCATGGTTTGTTCGATTACTATGGTGCTGAAGACGCTGAACGCGTAATTATCGCAATGGGTTCTGTTACAGAAGCTGCCCGCGAAGCTATCGACTACTTGATGAGCAAAGGTGAAAAAGTAGGTTTGGTTTCTGTACATTTATACCGTCCGTTCTCTGCTAAACATTTCTTGGCTGCTGTACCTAAGACTGCCAAGACTATCGCGAGTTCTTGACCGTACTAAGAACCGGGAGCAAACGGCGAACCTTTGTATCTGGATGTTAAAGACTGCTTCTATGGAACAGAAAACGCTCCGGTTATCGTAGGTGGACGTTACGGTTTAGGTTCTAAAGACACTACTCCTGCTCAAATCATCGCTATATTCAAGAATTTGGCTCTGCCAATGCCGAAAAACCACTTCACTGTGGGTATCGTAGACGATGTAACTTTCACTTCTCTTCCTCAAGAAGAAGAAATCGCATTAGGCGGCGAAGGTATGTTTGAAGCTAAATTCTACGGATTAGGTGCTGACGGTACTGTAGGTGCTAACAAGAACTCAGTGAAAATTATCGGTGACAACACCGACAAGCACTGTCAGGCTTATTTCTCATACGACTCTAAGAAATCTGGTGGTTTCACTTGCTCTCACCTCCGTTTCGGCGATACTCCTATCCGTTCTACTTATTTAGTAAATACTCCGAACTTCGTAGCTTGCCACGTACAAGCTTATTTGCACATGTACGATGTAACTCGTGGTTTACGTAAGAACGGTTCTTTCTTGTTGAACACTATTTGGGAAGGTGAAGAACTGGCCAAGAACTTACCGAACAAGGTTAAGAAATATTTCGCACAAAACAACATTACTGTTTACTATATCAATGCAACTCAGATTGCTCAGGAAATCGGTTTGGGCAACCGTACCAATACCATCCTGCAATCAGCATTCTTCCGTATCACAGGCGTTATTCCTGTTGACTTGGCTGTAGAACAGATGAAGAAATTCATCGTTAAGTCTTATGGCAAGAAGGGCGAAGACGTGGTGAACAAGAACTATGCTGCCGTAGACCGTGGTGGCGAATACAAACAATTGGCTGTTGATCCGGCTTGGGCTAATCTGGAAGTTGAAGCTCCTGCTGCTAACAATGACCCTGCATTCATCAACGAAGTAGTTCGTCCTATCAACGCTCAGGATGGTGACTTGTTGCCGGTATCTGCATTCAAAGGCATCGAAGACGGTACTTGGGAACAAGGTACTGCTCAATACGAAAAACGTGGTGTAGCTGCATTCGTACCTGAATGGAATGCTGAAAACTGTATCCAGTGTAACAAGTGTGCATATGTTTGTCCTCATGCTTCTATCCGTCCGTTCGTACTTGACGCTGAAGAACAAAAGGGTGCAAACTTCGAGACATTGAAAGCTGTAGGTAAACAATTTGACGGAATGACATTCCGTATCCAGGTTGACGTGCTTGACTGTCTGGGTTGTGGTAACTGTGCTGATGTTTGTCCGGGCAATCCGAAGAAGGGAGGCAAGGCTCTTACAATGAAACATTTGGAAAGCCAGTTGTCTCAAGCAGCCAATTGGGAATACTGCGCTAAGAACGTGAAGAGCAAACAACATTTAGTAGATATCAAAGCCAATGTGAAGAACTCTCAGTTCGCTACTCCGTTGTTCGAATTCTCTGGAGCTTGTTCAGGTTGTGGTGAAACTCCATATGTGAAACTGATTTCCCAGTTATTCGGTGACCGTGAAATGGTTGCTAACGCTACCGGATGTTCTTCTATCTACTCTGGTTCTGTTCCTTCAACTCCTTATACTAAGAACGAAAAGGGTCAAGGTCCTGCTTGGGCTAACTCATTGTTCGAAGATTTCTGCGAATTCGGTTTGGGTATGACTTTGGCTGACAAGAAACTTCGTGCACGTATCGAAGCTGCTATGAAGGATGCTATCGCCAGTGATACTTGTCCAGCAGAATACAAAGAAGCATTCCAGGAATGGATTGATGGTAAGGACGATGCAGACAAGAGCAAAGCCGCTGCCGAAAAGATCATTCCAATGGTGGAAGCTGCTAAAGATAAATGTAAGAACTGCGCTACCATTGCAGAATTCAAGAACTATTTGGTTAAGAAGAGCCAATGGATTATCGGTGGTGACGGTGCTTCTTACGATATCGGTTACGGTGGTTTGGACCATGTGATTGCTTCCGGCGAAGATGTAAATATTTTGGTATTGGATACTGAAGTTTACTCTAATACTGGTGGTCAGTCATCTAAGGCTACTCCGCTGGGTGCTATCGCTAAGTTTGCCGCTTCAGGTAAGCGTGTACGTAAGAAAGACCTTGGTATGATCGCTACTACTTACGGTTATGTATATGTTGCCCAGATTGCTATGGGTGCTGACCAAGCTCAGACTTTGAAAGCTATCCGTGAAGCAGAAGCTTATCCCGGTCCGTCATTGGTTATCGCTTACGCTCCGTGTATCAACCACGTTTGAAGGCAGGTATGGGTAAGAGCCAGGCTGAAGAGGCTAAGGCTGTAGAATGCGGTTACTGGCACTTATGGCGTTTCAACCCTGCTTTGGAAGAAGAAGGCAAGATCCATTCATGCTTGACTCTAAAGAACCGAAATGGGAAGGTTTCCAGGATTTCTTGAAGAACGAAGTTCGTTTTGCCTCTGTAATGAAGCAGTATCCTGCTGAAGCTGCTGATCTGTTTGCTGCTTGCGAAGAAATGGCCAAGAAACGTTATGCTTCTTACAAACGTATGGAAGCAATGAATTGGAGTGAATAATTTCTAATACATGCATATAAAAAAGGCTTGTTCATGAAGAATAAGCCTTTTTATAACCTTTTCTACCATTAGTATATATGAGGCCACGCATACGTATGCACAAAATAAGACCTCAATTTCAAATATTTCTACTTTTACCATCACTATTTATGGCTTAAGGTTACCAAAAATTTCCTACCTTTGCCACATAACATTATGAAAAACCTATAAACATGAATACTCTAACCAACCTGAAATACACATTGGCTGTCACAGCCGGACTGTGCTCCTCTTTTGCATACGCACAAAACCATCCTCATATCATACTGATAATGACAGACCAACAGCGAGCCGATGCCATAGGCTGTATGGGAAACGATGCTGTTATCTCCCCTAACCTAGACGCACTAGCTGCCGAGGGAACATTATTTATGAATGGCTATTCTTCTTGTCCAAGCAGCACTCCGGCACGTGCTGGTCTGCTGACCGGACTTTCTCCTTGGCATCATGGCTTGTTGGGATATGGAAAAGTATCTCCCGAATATAAATACGAAATGCCACAGATGCTAAAAGACGCTGGTTATTATACTTTTGGAATCGGGAAAATGCACTGGCATCCCCAACGGGTAAAACATGGTTTCGAAGGCACTCTGCTAGATGAAAGCGGACGCGTGGAAGACGAGAACTTCACCAGTGATTACCGCCAATGGTTCCAAACAAAAGCTCCCGGAAAGAATCCTGACGCCACCGGTATAGGCTGGAACGACCATACGGCAAGTATATATAAATTGCCCGAAAACCTCCATCCTACCTATTGGACAGGAGAAATGGCCTGTGAACTTATCAGCAACTACGATCCGACCAACAAACCGTTATTTCTGAAAGTTTCTTTTGCCCGTCCACACAGTCCGTATGATCCACCACAAAGATATCTGGACATGTATGAGGATGCCCTAATACCCGATCCTGCTATCGGAGACTGGTGTGGCAAATACGCAAAAAAACTAAATCCTGAAAAGACGGCACAAGATGCTCCATACGGTAATTTTGGCAATGAATATGCACGCAATTCCAGACGTCATTATTATGCCAACATCACTTTCATTGACGAACAGATAGGCAGAATTATCCAAACATTGAAAGAAAAGGATATGTATAATGACGCATTAATCGTTTTCATTTCCGATCATGGCGATATGATGGGCGACCATTATCACTGGAGAAAGACTTATCCATACGAGGGCTCCACTCATGTGCCATACATCGTGAAATGGCCTTCCGTCGACCACGTTACACCGGGAAAAACAGACGCTCCTGTAGAGTTACGTGATATTCTTCCCACTTTCCTTGATGCAGCCGATGTGACCATCCCCACTGACATGGACGGCCGTTCTTTGTTGCCACTTGCCAAAGGCATGGAAACAACCTGGCGCAAGTATCTGGATCTAGAACATGCCACCTGTTACAGTGATGACAACTATTGGTGCGCACTGACTGACGGCAAAATAAAATATATATGGCGTATCCACACCGGTACCGAAGAGTTATTCGACTTAACCCAAGACCCTCAGGAATTGCACAATGCCGTCAATGACAAAAAATACAGGAAGCAGCTGACGGAAATGCGTAATGAAATGATCCGTCATTTAAGTGAACGCGGCGAAGAGTTCGTGAAGGACGGTCGATTGGTGGTCAAGGAGAAGACCATGCTTTATGGACCTAATTATCCGGGGAAAGAAAATAAAAGATAATGTACGTTGTACAGAGGGATCGTCTCCAATTGTCTCACTTTTTCCTACAACAGAGTTTTATAATTCTGCTGTCACTGTTGTCACCTATTCCCTGCAACCCCTATAAACAGGAAGTTAGAGAGGTGGTGGCAGCACATTATTTTATGTACAAAAATGCCTACTGCCACCACTTTATCCACCTTGTTACATGGTACAAACCTACTTTGTTTGTCCACCAGACAGGACAAGCCTGTGCAATGAACACGATAGGCTTGTACGGTGAACACGGTAAACTTGTGCAGCCTCGAAACAACGACTTTCCTTGCCAAAGTATTCAGAATCTTGATACAAGTTCTGTCGGATCCTGCAGCAAGTTCCACGAAATCCTGTACCAAGTTTTGCCGTTACACCCAGCATCCTTCCCTTTCGGAGGAGAAGGATAAACCGATAGCCGGAAAGACTTAAACTAAAGGTTGGAAGATATAGATCTTTGAAACGAAACGTCTTGTTCTTTTTATCAGACGTCTTCATCTTTTTTGCAAACATCCTTGTTTTTTCCGAAAAGAATAAAGGCTTTCGGAACGATACGGGACTGTGACCGGAAACAGATTTCTACACATACGTATGTACGTGTAAAAAAATATCCTGCCACCTGCTTGCTATAATGACTGACCCCGAAACCAAATTCCCTTTTCCATAACTTATCGGGCAAGCTAATCAGAGCTCATTCCAATAGCATAGGAAAAGCGATGGAACATCAAATTCACACCGCTTTATCTCTAAAAACAAGAAAATGAGTTTCCAAGTGAACCTCCATTTCACCCGACAGATTCTTCATTTCAGCAAGAAAGGATGCACGAGTTTCATCAAATTTCTGAAGCCCCTCTATCTTTCTATTTTCCAACAGTTCCTGCAGTCTGTTCACAAATTAAAATATAAAGCCTAACCCTAACGACAAATTGGAAAGAGCCAATTTATCTTTCCCTTCATTCTTCTCGTCAGTAATATTAGCCGATTTCAGACCTTTTTGATAAGCAACATTCAAAAACAAGCGCTTCCAATAGATGCTGCCCTGTATGGCAATTCCCCAGTCAAAACGGTTAATATTACCTTTAGGATCGTCCCCATCATCATTCTTGCCAAAGGAGGGACAATCATCTTTGGTTATGGTATGTTTATTTTCTCCATATTTGTCGGGGGATACTGTCAAATATGTATCCGACTCATATTTAAACTTACCAAACAACCCATAAGAGAAGTAAGGGCCCACTCCCAACTGAACCCTAAACGATTCTGACAAAGGTAAAGCATAAGCAAATAAAATAGGAACGTCCAAATAGCCCAGATTATGTTTTTGAGTGACACTAGTGCCGCGAGATTCTGTCACATCATATTTCTTATAAGAATCCAAATCGACCCGATGCGAATTTTTTAGTAGTAAATTTATCATATTCATAAGTGATACCTTTCATAGAAAGTCCAATAGCAGCTGAATACTAAAGTTGCCAATCACAGGAACATCTATAAAATAATGGACACTGTAACCCATATAGCTTTTATTATTATAATCTTGATCTGCCATAAGATCATTATACTTCCCTGTAGCACTGGTCATATTTAACCCCACGCGAATACCGGAAGTAGTTTGTGCTTGTGCCATAAATGCACATACGGACATAGCCATGATAAAAAACAGTTTCTTCATAATGCAGTATTTTTATTAAAATTTGTAATCTTGTTTTACTCCTTTCATAGTGAACAATAAAGAAAGACGGACAGACCAATTTTCATCAATAGCATACTCAGCTCCTATTCCTGCATAGAAACCTGGATGCATTTTAGATTCCTCTACGCTAGACATGCTGCTCATATTGAGCAGCCTTCGCATTCCACATTAAACCCTGTGCATACGATGTTAACGAAATTAGCATTAAAATGCTGCAATAATTGTCTTTTCCATACTTCGTAACAATTGACTCTATAAGTTTACATTTGCAATGTATTGCAACTTTTATATTCAAAAAACTATCATTTGTCAAGATTTACACTAAACACACTAAAATAGATACCAAGCAGCTAAAATTAACGACTATATATACAATAAATAAATTATGCAAATAAGACAAGCTTGAAAATATATAAATTTAGGCTTCACATTCCAGCTCTATATGATATGGAATCGGAAGAACCATCAAAAGCCCAGTTATACTTTTCACCACCTCTCCAGACTGGCAGTATAGAACTATAGAACCATTTAAAACATAAAACAAACAGGCGTTCATTTCCGAGGAATAAACGCCTGTTTGTTTTGAATTTCACTATTCAGCCATATCAACAAATCTTTTTGGCAAGCAACCAATTTTCACTTCTGTTGACAAAGCCGGCTAACTTAAACACTTATTTTATTTCACGAATCAACATTCCCGGATAAAAATCGCCACCCGACACTTTTCGGAAAGTGGTAAAACCAAAGTCCGAACCATAAGCCTGTTCCTCGGAAGCCATATAACGATTATCCCAAATCAGATTCTCCTTAGGCTGAATCACTCCTACACGCTTATAAGTCATTTTGCCTTCTTTGCTCAGTTCGGCTTCCAGTACTTCAAATTTAGACTTTTCAGTGACTCCCTCTTTCAAGCCAATATAAGCTTTAAGGGGAGAAACACTAATTAAGGGGGTATTTACTTTGAACTGGTCAAAATTCTTTTGCAGACTCGCTATATTTTCATCAATGGCACGTTGGCATGCCTTTCGCACCATTTGCTGGGGCTCGTCCAAGTTAATACCCAAAAAGGAAGTGTTACTTCCATCACTATGCTGGCTGCCCACATACTTCAACTTGAACATCTTACGGTTATTATTGAAAGCATTCACCTTCTCCTTATTATCCTTATCAGTATAATATTGAGTATAGAATTTTGTTGCAGTCTCTTCATCCCAAACCAGTTGATAGAGATAAGTATCAATATTTACTTTAAACCCCTTATAGGATGCAACTATATCTCCCGTAGAATTACCTAAATCCATATAGGATGTCTCACCGGTGTAAATGGCCGCTGCCGCACCCAGCCCTTTGACAATTCCTCCCCACACACTTGAACCTTTTGAACGGTCAATATAGCGAATGTCATTCACAATAAGAAAAGTATTTCCAATCAAGTCCTCACCGGCATCTTCCAACAGAGCGTTTCCGCGTTGAGTCTTGGATGCCAAAGCCTTGTCCAGTTCGGAAGCATTGTACAGCCCTCGTTCTTTCACCAGTTCTACATCACAGACCCCTGTCATGTAATCACGGTTAAACCAGCGTCCTACCATACGACTGGCAATACCATTATTTCTGATAAATTCATCTATCTCCTCATGGTTTTTATCCAATTTCTTTTCAGAAGTATAGATTACTTTTACACTTAAATCATGATTATTGTATTTATCAGGAACAGGAATTTTGAGAAAAACATCCTTTATTTCATCACCAAATTCTCTTCCTTCGTGATTGATCATCATGCTATAAAGAGAACTGCGACGATATTTTATTTCGCCGTCTCCTTGGGCTTGAATTTGAGCGGCGAATACCACCGTCAACAACTGTATTATAATGAATCTTTTCATTTTTCAAACATTCAATAATTAATAATCCCAATGTTTATCTGGAATGACAGAGGTTATCTTAAACATATTTGTATCCGGGTCAAAACGTGCAATCACTCGAAGAGCCTCTACTTCGGTCAAGCTCTTCTTGTCTTCCGCTAACATATATTGTTTGGCCAAGACCATATCCTCTTCTTTTTCGAACAAGCAAGGCACCAGTATCTTGCCATCCGGATCAATAATCCCCCACTTTCCATCGGACATCACATAAGCCATCTCATTATCAAAATTGGATGCATTGGCAAATCCCTGCTTCAGACGAACAGACTTTTGCACCCCATCATAAAGGTAATACAGGTTATCCTTTTTCACCCATATCAATTGCGGATTGACTATAGGAGCTACACCTTGCCACTCTAAAGGAACGACAACCCGGTTCTGCAAATCAATAGCCCCCCATAATTTGTTCAGGCATACGGATGCATACCCCCGATGAAAATTGCCTATACGGTCATACTTATCGGATACGATTTGTCCTTTCATATCTACATAAAACCAAGAAGCATTTTTTTTGTACTCCCAAGCGCCCATTGTTCACACTGGTAAGCGAATTAGTATATTCAATAGGAATAACAACTGCCCCTGTAGAATCAATTGCACCAAAAGCCGATCCCTTTTGTACCACCCGGTATCCTTCATTGCTCAGGAAAGCCTTTGACAGGCCACCAATCACCTTGTTCCCCTTTTTATCTATGAAATACAATTCATCATCCAATGAAACCGGAGCTAAATTATGGCTGAAAGCCCCAAACTTCCCTTTTCTGAAGAAGGTATTCTGACCATCACTTCAGCATCCAAATCATAATAAGCTTTAGCTATTTGCTTCTTTTCCACTTTAGCAAGCCTAAGCATATTGTCTGAAGGAGGAAGAATAGCCTGATTGGCTGTTAAAGGAATAATAGTATTTCCATGGACATCTACCAACCCTTGGGATTTCTTATTAATGAAATAAAAATAATCTACCCTCGATGAAGGCAACTGGGACTCAGCAGCATGAGGCTTGGGAAGCAGCAAGCTCTGTATCTCCTGCTTGGTAGCAGGAAATGCGGACTGGTCTGCCTTAGTATAAAAGGCAGCCTCATCAAGCAAAGCTCCAGTTTTCTTATCTCGCAAAATAGGGAAGTTGCCCACATCTTCATATTTGGCAGGAATTATTTCCCGCCCATTTTCATTAATTAACCCGAATTTACCTTTAGACACCATGTTGTTCTTTTTATCGTATTTGCCACCGATATTAACCCAACAGATTCCTTGGTCGTTGAAACTGCCTATAAAATTATAAGTAGGCTTCACTATGATATTGCCAGCTGAATCAATGAACCCGAACTTCTTGCCTTTCAAGACATATATCAGTTTTTTTATTTAAATCTCCCATTGCCTCATAATCAATTTTCAGGATTTCCTTACCTGTCTTATCAATCAACCCCCATTTTTCACCTGTATTACTACTAGCTTTATTGCCTATGAGTCCACCCGTTGTTAGCATTACTCCTTTTTTAGTATTTCCACCTTCAGCGACGGGGCAAACCCCGTTATAAAATTCACCGATATATGTATATTTCCGTTTTGTAATGATTTCACCATCTTCATTAATCAGACTGTATTTTCCATCTTTTCCTATTTTAGCGATACCGTCTTTAAAAGGGGTAGCTTCATCATATTTATACTTTATCACTACTGTCCCGTCTTCCGTCATAAAGCCATAACGCCCCTTTTCATTCTGCACGGCCTTCAACCTCTGAGCTTGCACAGAGCCACCGACCAGCACCAGCAGACATAGAATTAGGATAACTTTTTTATTTCTCATATTCTTTTTATTTAAAATCATTTGAACTTGAATTAATGGAGCCAAGTAATATTAGTAGTAACCGGTTGCTGCCCATTACCAAATGCTACACCTATAGCTCTGGCAGCTTCTATCCTCTGCTTTTTCAGCCCCGCTTCATCCTTATATTTCTCACGATTCTCAAAATCCCAATCACTAGTCACCTTTTGCTTTATTTCATTATACAAAGCTTTAGCTTCACTTTCACAACTACTTCCCGGCTCAATGAAAACCAACCAGTCAAAAGCCTTGAAGCACCTTCCGCATCGGGTGACTTTGCCCATTCGGATCTGGCGTATTGCATAATCAATTGACAATTATAATTCACATATTGAGTATAATAAGTGTCTATCAGTTACTAGCTTCCTCATAGCCGACACAACATTCAGGAATGGAGGTAACATAATACAATGCAGCATCATACTCATGCATAGAAGCACTTTTTTGCGCTTTTATCAATATTTGCCTATAATTACTATTATACCAAGAGATAATTTTTTCTTTCCCTTCGCGTATAAATTCTTGCATTTTCACGTTTTTGCCATTTATTGCACGGAAAGCATTGATATATGCCCGGTTAATATTAGTACCTACTCCTTTTGCATCCACAGTGAGAGTAGAAAATACTTCTGCCCTACTGCATCTCCTATATACAAAGTCAATTGAACAGTAAGCGCTGTACTGACAGGAGGACCGGACAATGTTTCCTTATATAAAGTATTGGCCTTAGCTGTGATAAAGAATGGTGTAAAATTGGAATTGGCAACACCCCCCTGAGCGGCCACTGCCGCAGCTAAACGATTTCCTAAAATCTCTTGTACCTGAGATGGAAGTTCCTCTTTCTGGGCAGCTTTAGCTATTGTAAGGCTTATCTCACAATCCTGTGCTGCCGCAGACATGGCACAACATGCGCACCAAGCGGTAAATATCATATTCCTTATTTTCATATCTTTTCTATTTTTCTCCGATAACCAATTCAGCTTTACCTAACCCTTTCGTCATTACTTTGCAGGTAAGATTGGCTTTCTGATTGAGATATTTGCGCAAATCATTTGCAAAGCTTCTTGTATCTCTAGCCATTCCATTTTCACGATAAAGCGGAATGCGTACCTGCTCAAAAAGCATCATATTCTCAGTTGCATCAGTTAAACTAAAACGATGAGCCACCGTATTCTGCGCCACCCAATCTTCTATGATTTCCTGTAGTTCAGCCCCCCCAAATTCACTTTCCAAATTAACACCGCTCCCATTATCAAACACGTGGACTTCTAATGCTACTTCACGGCCATTAGCCATCAAATCATCAAAATGTTTCTGTAACTGACTTACGAAAGCATCCATCTTGTCTACTACCGCTTCTTCCAACAATACTGCCACTTCAGCAGCCATAGAAGGTTCTCCCGTACCTTGCGTCGCTGCGACCTGCTTATTAGTGTAAGCATCCAAGCCTCGCAAAGTATAAGTAACAGAACGTTTGGGACCCATTGTATTAATATTCCAAACTACTTCAATCAGAATATCAGCTTTAGCTCTATTCATTAACCGATCCAAAGGAGACTCTGCCAGTGAAGCTCCCGAAGTAGAACTGGTAGTCATCTCATGTTCCGCCGAACTCTGCTCTATGGAACGAATAGAAGATGCCATATCTTTCAACGGAAAATCTTTTTCAGCCATCAACTCACCTATTTTCGTTATGACATTCACCAAGTTCAGATCATTATCCAACGCCTTTTTATAATCCGGAAGTTCGGTAATAATGCCTTGATTGTTATATTTTTGTGTATAACCATTATGGGTACACCACACATTAGCAGGAACAACCATAATGGTGGGTTTTTTAGCCTGTCCATACACTCCGGTGTGTACAAGTGCTACAATAAATAAAATAGCATATAATTTTTTCATGTTTTTCTGTCTTTATGGTTTTAAAATTTTATCTTCTATCAGTTTCTGCTGTAATTGAGAACGAAGCACACGCACCGTAGTGGAATAAGAAATTTGAGTCTTATTAGAAGTCTTCATGTCAGAATTTGTTTTCTTATCTTCCATACTTACATACTTCAGGTATTCCCCTCCGTCTCTAAAAAAGTCGTTAAAATAATATGCATACCGTTCCTGTGCATTCACTTCTGTTACCAAAGGGCGCACACTACATTCACGACTACCGGCAGCAACACCTTTGAACAAAACATCCCTTACTGCATTTTTCTTTGCCTGCTCTATAGCATCAGTACGATTTTTCCCTCTGCCCCAAGCTCGAAGTGTCTCCGAACCATCCAGTTCTACTGCCAAACATTCACTCTCAAAGGAATGATAGGAAGAAACACTCTTTTTGCTGCTGCATCCGGCAAAGACAAGTAAAAGCAGACATCCCAATTTCCACGTATAAAATAGATATTTCATAATTTTTTCTTCTTTAAAATTCATAGCCTAATTTCAATAATACAATATTCTCAAAATGACGCTCTCCTCCACAAACTTCCACAACGACCAAAGGATACTGATAAATTTCACCATTGGATGCCTTTATTTTCACTATCCGTACGCTTCAAGATAACTCCCTTCACTACGTACCATTATTCAGATAAAACACTTCATGAGCCTGCTGGGTAAAAGCAGGCAATAGTGCGCCAGCCAGTATCAGAAAAGTAACAATCAATCTCTTATACATAAGCTAAAATCCATTATTTAGTCCTTTAATAACTCCGGCTGATACCAGCTCTTGATAGAGGGCGTCTTTCGCAACGGAAACCACTGCTGAAATTCGATACTGCTTTCCCATTTTCACCACTGAAAGATTCTCTCCTATCATATTGGCAAAATTTATATAAGAACCTCCTTTTTGGAAGAAGACATCAAAATAATCCTGATGCTGCTGTTCTACCACCATACTTCCTGCCAAAGGTTTCTGCCGGGTACGTGAAGTCTGACTGGAAAATCCTTTGAAAAGCACCCCATGAACCGCACACTTCTTGATCACATCGATATCCAATTTACTTTTCTTCTGGATTACTGTCACTTTTACTAAATAAGTACCCTGTACACCTACTCCTTCTCCCTCTATCTCATACTTTAAAAGGTCATCACCTGCGTACGCTCCAATACAGATGAATACAAAAAGAATCGTCATAATGATTCTACCGACAAATTTCACATTCATTACTCTCATAATTCTAATCTTTAATTATATATTATTGTTCACACCCTTCTTTACTGGCAAACTGCAAATATTCATCCTTCACTTTCCGATAATACTCTCCCATCAATTTGCCTGTATTCTCCTGAATCTTTTCTTCAAGATCTTCTAACACATATTTCAAAAAATCGCAATGATTACTGCCTCCTGCTATAGCAGTAGCTGTAGATTCACCAAGGGCATCTATCTCATCCATAGAAACCCCCAGACTAATTCCGGATGAAGGCTTATTTTGATTTCTGCTTTCATCCTTAAAAGAATTAGAGTTCGTAGATTCCAAATCATTATGCACACTTGCAATGTAACCAATCGTATTCAAAGTTCTTTTCTTCTTGTCCTTTTTGGCTTGCTTCAGCGCCAACGCTACTTCTTCATTATCCGGATCCAATTCTGCCGCTATCTTCAGATGCTCCATTCCCTTAGAATAAATGCCATCTGCCACTTGTCCTTTTCCCATATAATAGTGGGCCATGGCATAGTCCGGAATCAAGTCTGTTAATAAATTAAACATACCCCAAGCACCTGCCACTCCCCTTTTTTCTTCTTTCAAAAAGGATTCTGTCACATCCTCTGCAAAGCCATCAGAGAGTTGTCCCTTCGTATCTATCCAACCAAGTACGGAATTCAGCCAAACAGGTGCTTTGCCATCCACAAAACTACCTATATAATCAATCCTTCCCGGTAGTAATAAAGCACCTTGACTATTATATAACCCCATTGCAAAACTTTTGGCAATCCAGACCTTTGCCGATACATCATAATATACCCATTGATAAACACAAGGCAATATAGTACGCCCATATATATCCAAAACTCCCCATTTATCCCGCTTGCAAGCAAGAACGAATCCATCTTCAGCTATTATAAGCTCCTCATATTCTGTAGGAATTACAATTTGTTCTCCCACTATAAGGCCCATTTTACCATTATCTTCCCTTATTCTGAGAGAATCGGTTATAACTTCTGTTCCAGGATTATTAATTTTTTCATTGACCTCTCTGCTACATTCAGCGATTTTATCAAGCAAATCATCAAAATCACCGTTCCCTTTCGCATTTTTCATTTCTTCTTGTTTCTGACGATATACCTTATTGGATATAGGAACGCTTATCATTGCTTCTTCTAGAATATATTTACATGGAACAACGATTTCCCCCCTCAAATTAATAGCCCCGAACTTACCATCTTGCTTGATTGTAGCCAACATGTTATCTCTAAAATTATCAGCGTAATCAAATTGAGGTTCAATGACAAATTCTCCTTTTTTATTTATAAAGCCAAATTTGCCATTCTTCTTTACCGCAGACAGTCCTAAATTAAACCCATGAACATCATCTACATTTTCAAACTGCGGTTTAATTATAAAACGGTTGTGTATGTCTATAAAACCTACTTTTCCTCCTAAAACTACTCCCGCCAACTTTTCTGTAAATCTCTTAGTCACCTCTTCATATTGTGGAGAAATCAACCAATTTATCTCATAATCCTGATTTACTAAAGCCGCATCCCATTCACCAAACATAGAATTACCTCTATATTTTGAATTTTCCCACCATCCTTTATTTTCGGTCTGCTCATACCCCCATTTCTTTGTTGCAGCATTTTGGCGTGCTTTCTGTGCATAAAACTAAAAGGTATAGCACAGCATAACAAAAACAATATTACTTTTTTACTTCATTCATATACATGTCTTTTTTTTAACCTTATGTGGCTTCAAAGAAAAACAATTAACGCCATTTTACAAATTCACAAAACCAAAGAGAAGTATCAAACAGCCTAATAAGCATACTATTCTATCTAAATTAATGACTATATAACCTCATTTCCATATACCGCAAAGGAAAAATTAAGCACTAAAAGCAAAAAAGCAGCAATCTCACGACTCCTGCTCTTCCATTGTGATTTAAAATCACTTTCTATAAACTTGTATTTTCAATGTTATCAATAGATTCACTACAACAAATAAAACCTATCCTGTAATTCTTTTCTGAATTTCTTGGAAACCTGAAGTTCCGTAATATTCTCAAACGGGGGAAACATGACACAGCGGTTCTCCTTAATCATCATCAGATAATTGATATTAATGATATACGACTGATGGATCTGGACGAAGCAGGGGTCATATCCCTTGATATGATCAGCCGTAGTATTTTTCTTCAGCAGCAGAGGCAGCTGGTTGTTCAGCACCACTTCCCACAGTTTCCGGTCGGAGTTATAACGGAAAAAACCAATGTCAATGGAACGTAGAATACGCAAATCATTGGTAGGCGTGGATATCATAAAGGTATGCTCGCCGACCGAATGCACACGCGCAGGAATAGCCAAAGATGCAGCTGCCGACTCTTCCTCCTTTTTCATGAAGCGGTCGATAATCCCTTCCAGCTCCTTCTTGTCTATCGGCTTCAGCAAGTAGTCGAAAGCTGCCCCACGGATGGCATAAATCATGTATTTATCATAAGCCGTATAGAACACAATCTGCATATTCCAAGTGATTGCCCCCCTTATCTGTTCCAGCAGTTCCATGCCCTTCATGTCCGGCAGTTCCACGTCCAGGAACAGCAAATCCGGATGAACCTTTTCCAGCAGTTTCCGGCCATTCACACCGTTACGCGCCATCCCATCTATAGACAGCCTGTTATATTTCTTCAGTTCCAGACAAAGATTGTCCGCAGAGAACTCATCATCATCAATTATTACGACCCTGTATAGTTTATCCATAGTAAACAATCCTGCTTTAGTTATTAACGGAACAAAAGTATTAAAACATGTTTTAACGCACAAACCCGACACTCTGGTTATGGAACTATAGCGACCGTTTCGGACACTATTCTAGCAAAAATAATGACTAAACCATCTTTTTCAAATTATAATCATAACCATGGGGCAGGAAGACAGCAAACTCGCAACCGGTTTCTCCGTCTTCCAACTGCACATTGGTTATGGATATATCGATATGCTTCTTATTGTTAGCGTTCAACAACTGTATGGTTTGAAGAATCACTTTTATACCGGTGCCTGTACCGTAGTTGGCACTGTTTACCCGGTAACCTCCCCCGTTGTCACGCACCTTGACACAGATTCCTTCCCCGGTCTTTCTGATGTCAACCCACAGTCTTTTCATCCCCTCTTTGTCCTTCAGGGCATGCTTGATGGCATTTTCTATCGGAATCTGTATCATCATGGAAGGAAGTATTTCTTGGTCAAGATGGATGGCAGCATCTATGGATGTGGACAGTATAAAGCTATCTCCCAATGCTTCACGTTCCAGGTTGATAAACGTATTGACAAAGTCCAGTTCCTCAGCCATGGTAACACACAGTTGCTCGGTCAGTTCCAGGTTGCGCCGCATCAGTTTTACCAGCCCACGCATATTTCCGACTTGCTCGTCGGTGTAGTTACCCATCTCACGGTTCAGAATGTTAAAAATGAAATGGGGAGAAACCCGGTTACGGATATTCTCCATACGCAAAGTGGCAATCATATTCTGACTTCTCATTTGCAGCAAGAAACGCTGTCTCTTGTTGTATGTGTAGACAAATACAGCGAGCCCCAGAATACAGATGCAGGCAAACATCCACAGGTAAAGCGTCTGGTTCAGCGCCAGAACTTCATTCTCTTTTTGCTGAATGAAAATTTTCTGCTTCATCAGCGTGGTGTCCTGACTGTATTTCAGATCAATTTCAGCTGTACGCATTTTAATACGCTCATTACGTGTAGAATCATCAATACGCTGATTTTCCATTTGATAATAATAAGCTTGTTTGAAATCTCCCACCTCTTCAAAATAATGTTGTAGGTAACGGTTACGGATATGCTGCATATTCGGTTCCACATAATCAGGCTGGATAGCCTCAGACATACGTTTACGTGCTAAAGGCAAATTATTCTGCTTCAAGGCAAGTTCAATCAACTGGGTATCCAAATAATAGAGAGCTGTCTGATTTTCGATAGAACGAAAAAAATCACTACAAAGATTTAAATAGTATGCGGCAGAATCAACCTGATTCATCAACAGAAAAGTTTCTCCCAAATTCATTTCAGTCAGATGTTCCTCAAAAATCATATCTGGATAAGAACGAGCTAACAATAATGATTTTCTGAAAAATTCTAAAGCATTAGGATAATCAGCACGAAAATAATAAGAATTACCACGATTATTCAAATAAATATGTTTCTCAAATGGAAGCATCTTATCATATTGCCGAGCCGCCAGTTCATAGTAATAATCACAAGAAGTAAAATCACGAAGTTCCATATAAACCTGTGCCAATCCGTAATAAACAGGAAAACGCTTTTCTTCAGGAATCTTCAATGAATCACAGTAAGACAAAGCTTTACGATACCACATCGCACCTTTATCATAATGACCGGTACGGACAAAAGCATCAGCCAAATTAATAGAAATATCATGAAGCATATCTCTGTTACTACCCTTCAAACGATAATCGAACGCTTTTTGAAAACATACCACTGAAGAATCTGTCAACCCTTGACGAACACATACATTACCCCGCATATTGTAAATCTCAGCATACAAATCATTAATTAACGGTGACGGTTCAGCTCCATCGCAAAATACTTCCGCTCTATCCATGCTAAGTTTAGCCGAATCCATCTCGGACTTAAACATATATGCTTTTGCCAAAAGAACAAGATAATGCAATACGCCACACTATCTGTGGTAAACGACATTTGCCTGGCAGTCCGGGTACATACATAATTAGGATTTTTTGACAGTGAATCAATTATAAAATCATAATACTGCATATAAATATCCATTTGAGTCTTTTTATAAGTTCCGGAACTTGTACAAGATACTCCCCATATACAAAATAATATACTATACCATAAAAATTTAAATATCAAATGTATGTTCTCCATCTTATCCTCCTTCATAGTTTTATTGACAAACATAAGCAAAAATAAACACAAGCATAAGCTTTTATTAAAATTTATTTGATCCCAAAAAGCCTTTTAGATAAAATTTACACAAAGATGAAGATTCACTTTGTCATGTCATGAAACATCCCTACCTTTGAAAAAAGAATTTATAAATGAAGAAACATGGAAACACTATCTAATTCTGTCCTGACTGTACAAATAGCCGAACATGGCGCTGAGCTTCAAAGTATCAAAAAGGATGGCAAAGAATATCTTTGGCAGGGAGACGCTAAATTTTGGGGACGGCGCTCACCTGTCCTTTTCCCCATAGTAGGACGTGTGTGGAATAATAAATACCGTCATGCCGGAAACACTTATGAAATAGGGCAACACGGTTTTGCACGTGATATGAATTTCAAACTAACCTATAAAGAAGACAAAGGAGCTGTATATTGGTTGGAAAGCACTCCTGATACATTGGGCAAGTTTCCTTTTCCCTTCCGCCTATTGGTGGGATATTTATTAGAAGAAAATAAAATCACCGTAAAATGGCGTGTAGAAAATCTGGGAGCTATGGATATGTATTTCCAGATCGGAGCACATCCAGCTTTCTATTTCCCCAAGTTCGATGCTGCTACAAAGGATCGTGGCTTCTTTGTTTTTGACCGAAGTCTGATTTAGAATATATCATGCCAATAGAAAAAAGGTTGCGTATCACCAGAACGTCATGTACTAAAATTAAATAAAGAAGGGCTGATGCCAATTGATATTCATACTTTTGATTGTGACACTTATATTTTTGACAATAAACAACTGAAAAAAAATAACCTTACTGGATAAAAAGAAAAAGCCTCATATCAGTTTGGAATTTAATTCTCCGTTAGTAGCTTTGTGGTCTCCTACCAAAACACATCCCGATTGCCCATTTGTTTGCATTGAACCATGGTATGGACGTTGCGATTCTGTAGGGTATTCGGGCGAATTAAAAGACCGTGAATGGATACAGAAACTAGAACCAAAAGAAACGTTTGATGTAGAATATAAAATCATTATAGAGTAATCAAGAACAACGGGGTATGCACGATGAGTCACACCCCATCTTTTTTCTTATTGACTTCCCAAATACAGAAATATCATACCAATAAGTACTAGCACCAAATCCACGGCCTTGCTTTTAAGATTCTTCTCACGGAATACCATCGCACCAAATATAAAAGAGACAAGCACACTGCCACGCCTTACCATAGATACAATGGAAATCATTGCCCCGTCCAAGCTTAAGGCATAGAAATAAACAAAATCAGCTGCCGACAGAAAAATAGATATCAGAATAATACACCAATGCCAATGAAACGGAGTGGTAGATTTGCGCTTCGGCCACCATAACAATATTAAGATACCTCCCATCATAAACAATTGATAGATATTATACCATGACTGCACAATCATTCTATCTAGTCCGATACCTCCTTGATCGGCAGGCGCCATGAGGTACTTGTCATAAAGCCGCTGACAGCTCCCAACACAGCCGCCATTACCACATAATAAATCCACTTATTATGTTTAAAATCTATTCCCTCTTTCTTTCCGCTGCGGCTCAGCATAAAAAAAGAGAAGACAGCCATCAGCACACCAATCCATTGGTAAAAATTCAAACGCTCACCAAAGACCACTAAAGCTCCTATCAACACCATCACCGGACGGGTAGCGTTTATAGGTCCCACAATCGTGATAGGCAGATTCTTCATTCCAAAATATCCCAACATCCACGACGAAAGGACAATAACAGATTTCAACACCACATAACGATGCACCTCCCACCCAGCAACAGGCACATAAAAAATAGAATTCTCCAATATTCCCGGCCTCCACACTGACAATACAATAAAAGGAAGAAATATCAAACTAGAGAACAACGTATTAAGAAATAATACTGGAATAACCGCATTGTCCTTTAACGACTGTTTCTTAAATACATCATAAAATCCCAGCAGTGCAGCCGAGAGAAATGCCAGAAGTAACCACATCATATCTTTCACCTTATTTAAAACAGAAGGCAAAGTTACAACAAAAAATAAACAAAGAAGTGTAGATTTTGATATAATTGGCATGGAAATAAAAGAAAAGGGGATAGAGAAATACATCTCTCCCCCCTTTTTTATTTATGAATGAATATTCTCCCAGACTTCGCCCAACGCTTACCCTCGATTAAATTCCCAGTGATTTTCTTACGGCTTCCACCTTTTCCTCAGCAGCTACATTAGCGGCATCGAAACATTTGTGGCAACCCATTTCACCTTTTACTTCCACATAGAACTTGATTTTAGGTTCTGTTCCTGACGGGCGAACTGAAATTTTAGTTCCATCTTCTGTAAAATATTGCAATACGTTACTAGCCTCCGGCATATCTATTTCTGTTATATTCCCATTACCATCAGTAGCCTTCAAAGTTTTAAAGTCTTTGACAAGAACAACCTTAGAACCGCCTATTTCTCTCGGAGGATTAGAACGGAAGTTTTCCATCATTGCCTTAATCTCTTCTGCCCCGCTCTTTCCTGGTTTCACAACATTCACAGTAGTTTCTTTTGAGAAACCATACTCCACATAAATATCAAGCAAAACTTCGAACAATGTTTTGCCCTGATCTTTTGCCCAAGCACAAATCTCTGCTAACAATGTACAAGCAGAAACAGCATCTTTATCACGGACAAAATCTTCAGCCAGGAAACCGTAACTTTCCTCACCACCACCGATGTACTGCTGTTTTCCTTCACGCAAACGGATCTCACGTGCAATCCACTTGAATCCGGTATAGCAATCCAACATTTCGATGTGGTTCTTATCTGCGACAGATTTAATCAGTTCCGTAGTAACGATAGTCTTCACAATGAAATCATCATCCTTCATCTTACCCATCGCAATACGATTCTTTATTATATAATACAAGAACAGCAAACAGGTTTGGTTACCATTGATCAGCACCCATTCTCCTTTGTCATTTTTACAAGCCATACCTACACGGTCAGCATCCGGATCACTAGCCATTACAATGTCGGCGTCAATTTTCTTAGCCAAATCAATAGCCATAGACAAAGCCTCGGCATTTTCCGGATTCGGAGAAATAACAGTCGGAAAATCGCCACTCTTCACCATTTGTTCAGGCACGGTATGTACATTTTCAAATCCCCATTGCTTCAATGCACGCGGAATCAACATCATACCTGTACCATGAATCGGAGTATACACAATTTTCAAATCCTTCTGACGCTTGATCACTTCAGGATCAATAGAAATTGTTTTCACTTTATTCAAATAGACGCTGTCTACCTCTTCGCCCACAATCTGAATCAGATCCTTGTTACCTTCAAACTTAATGTCGGTAGCCGATGAAATCTTGTTCACCTCATCAATGATACCTTTATCGTGCGGAGCCAATACTTGTGCACCATCATCCCAATAAGCCTTGTAACCATTGTATTCTCTCGGATTATGAGAGGCAGTAATATTGATACCGCTCTGGCAACCGAAATGACGGATAGCAAATGACATTTCAGGAGTAGGACGCATATCTTCAAACAAATATACTTTAATACCATTCGCTGAAAAAATATTGGCAGAAATTTCCGCAAACAAACGGCTGTTGTTACGGCAATCATGACTACCACTACAGAAATCTGATCGAGATCTTTAAAATTTTTATTTAGATAATTAGACAAGCCTTGAGTAGCAGCACCTACCGTATAAATATTCATACGGTTACTACCCACGCCCATAATACCACGCAAACCACCTGTTCCAAACTCCAAATCTTTATAAAATGCTTCAATCAAATCAGTCTTATCGGGATTCGCCAACATTTTCTTAATTTCAGCCTGTGTTTCGGCATCATAAGCAGGTGTTAACCATTTCTCTGCTTTCTCTGTCACTTGCTTTATCAATTCTTCATTTTCCATAATTTTTTGTTATTTATAAGGTTTATAATTATATCCGATTTTTACGTCTTGACAAATGTAAAAGAATTAAATTAAAAATCCTAGAAATTTGGAAGAAGAAAATTAGAGATATAAAGGATTATTCCCCAAAAATAATCTGTCATAAAAAAATAGAAGACCATACAAGGTAAAAAACACTATTATATAACAATCAGTAAAGCTCCTAGGCATCCTGAATACAATCTAAAAAACTATCTTATTATGCAAACAGGGGCAGAATTATAATCTGCCCCTCCACTAATTAATCAGACTTTCAGAACATACAAAAATATATCCTATTTCATCTTATAACGTCCACCGGTGGCCTTTACCAGTTCTTCCAAAAATTCTTTGGGATATCCCGGACGTACCAAAGGAGCACAATGACCGGTTTCAGGGCGAAGTATAGTTCCATCTTTTGCCATCTTTTTCACAGCACCATCATTATACTTCACAATCAAAAATTCACCCAACTTCTTCCAGCTGTCTATTGCCGATTCGGCTGTCATGCAACTATAGTTAGTCAAGAATTCTTTTGCTTTTACAGGATCTTTCTCATATAAACTCATGGCAGAAGATTCAATGCCAGCCTGTGCATTCGCATAAGTATCTTCCAAATTATTTTGAACGGCACGCATATCATCAATCATCAGGCTATAACGTGGACGAATCATATCGGCCACCCAATTATAAATCCAGAATGCAGAATCCCATGAAAAAGTTACACAGTCGGCTTCTTTACCGCTATAACAATCAGGAATACGATCCGAACAACAATATACAGGAGCAAACACTGTCATATTAGCATCATCTGTCCCAAACCATAATACTCCCCCTATTGCATCGGGCAGGCTAGCACGCATCTGTGCAACAAAAGTGAAAGCCGTTTGCTGAGTCGAGATGGGACGTTCATTGAAATATTCCTGATCTCCTACTTTAAAACTCAAGGGCGACAGACGATAAGGAGTTTTAAACGGACCGGCACCGGGATCATTAGTAATATCCAGTGGAGTACTCATAGTGATCGCGCATAGCTGCTTGTACATCACGTACTGAAAGTTTACGGGAAGCTTGATATAAAGAGGCATCGGTTCTTTGCTGTCCCCCTGGATATAAGGAAGATAGGTATCTCCCACCGACTTATTGAACATATTATAGAAACTCCATACACGCGCTTCACAGAACCGTACACCACCAAAATCTAAAGGATTATATGCCGCCGAGAAACTGAAATCTTTATTCATACCGTCAAAATAGCCTTTTTCACGAGCGAAAGAAATCACATCCGGAGAGTAAAGACAATTATCCTTGTCATTCATATTGACTGATGAATCCGGCTCTGATTAGCATGTGCGGCAATACAATCATCCGGTATACGGACTGCTACCCATACAGCACCTTTCACACCGGGACCCTTACCGATCATCTCCAAAATCCAGACTTCATTGGGATCAGCGATACTGAATGATTCGCCACTGCTATAATAACCATATTCTTTTACTAAATCCGTCATTACCTGTATGGCTTCTTTGGCTGTACGAGAACGCTGGAGAGCTACATAAATCAAACTTCCATAATCCATAATACCGGTAGAATCAACCAATTCCTCCCGTCCACCAAAAGTAGTTTCACCTATGGTTACCTGAAATTCATTCATATTACCTACCACATTATAGGTTTGACGCGCTTCTTTTATTTGCCCTAAATATTTGCCCGAATCCCAATCATAGATATCACGCATGGTTCCTTTTTCATGCATACCGGCAGGATAGTGATACAACTCGCCAAACATTCCGTATGAATCAGCGGAATAAGAAACGATAACAGAACCATCCACCGAGGCTCCCTTACCTACAATCAGGTTAGTGCACGCCAAACTCTCCGTTATCGCTGCCAACAGAAAGGCAGCACCTAAAATCAGTTTATTCTTCATTAATATATAACTTTTTAATTGTGTATAATACTTATTTTACCATCAAATTCATATTCCTCTCTTGTTTCATTTCCACAATAATCTGTCACCACCAATTCCAATTTATGGGCGACTCCTTTTTTTAACCGTTCAGGATGCTTCATCCACAATTTCGCATTTTTGGAACTGAAACCAAACAAGGCAAATTCGCCGTCTATCTTCACCTTATAATCTTTGATACCCGTTTCCGCATCTCCTATTTTGAACTGAACCTTACCTGTCTTCCATTGCGTTTTATTTAATGGAGTTACTCGTGGAGACAAGGTATCTATAGCTACGGTATAAGTTCCCAGTTCACGGATGGAAGTCTTCATCCAACCATTCTCATAAGTTCCTCCTGCTGAACCTTTCCTTTTTCCCCACTTACGGGCTACATAATATTTCGACGTATCCTCTACAGGAAGATGGCGTACCCCGATCATCAGCGTGCATCCAGCTTGCAAAGCTACTGGCTCATCGTGCAATTGGTACTCGTAAGAAATTGCGGCTGTATCTTTAACCACCTGACAGTTCAGTGCCACATCCTCATACAACATCCCTCGGGGGATAACCAGTTCCATACCCGGTTCCTGAACCACATTACCTTTATTCCATGCCAAATAATGTTTTACTTGCGGATGATATTCCTCTATCGGCTGCCTATGGCCACGCACAATGAAACGATAAGTCGACTTATTACCATATAAATCAGCTAATTCATAACGAAAATGATAATCACGTTCTTCATTAATCGTAATCACCCCTCCTTCATCGTTGGCTTGTAACATGCGCAAACTATTTCCGGGAAGAATTTGTGAGCGCATCACCCAATTATGCCTCTTTACATTCTCCTCATAGTCTGTCCAAGCATTAATCATCCGGTTCTCTTCAGGCAAAACGCCATCCACTGTACTGCGAAAAACTTCTGTCGTATCCACATAGAGTACCACGGAACGCACACCATAATTATTATGTGTACCATCCATATAGTCGTATGCCTTAATACCAGCGGCTATTTTCCCCCAAGCAGAAACCGGTTGCCCCAAAGAAGCAACAGGTATGGATTTTTTTCTTTGTGAGCCTTCCACAACCCCAGCGCCCCGCTGCGGATAAAGCATAATCATTGACGCACGTGGCGGAGTAGTGTCTTTGATTTTATCGGTATAGAATTGTAAGGGATCTATCAATTCACCAGTATCCGTACAGCGTATCTCCATATGCAGATGCGGTCCGAAAGAATATCCTTCATTACCGCTTAAAGCAATGATTTCTCCAGCTTTGAAACTGACCTGATGAGGTTCGAATTTCAAATCCACAGCAAAAGTTTCATGCCGATATTGATATTCCTCCACTACTTTTGCCACTGCGGAAGCAAATTTCAACACATGCCCATACACTGAAGTATATCCATTGGGATGAGTAATAAAAATAGCCTGCCCATATCCGCCGGGAGTAACCAGTACACGGCTCACATATCCGTCGGCAATACAATGAATAGGTTTTCCCACCTCTCCCTGGGTTTTAAAGTCCACTCCTCCATGAAAGTGGTTAGAACGCAGTTCACCAAAATTACCGCTCAGAGTAAGCGGAAAATCAAAAGGAGGACGGAATACAGGAGCAGCCGGTTCTTCCTGTGCCCGTACAGTGAAAATACTGCCCAAAGCTACTATGATTATATAATTTCGTAAAGTCATTTTCTTTATTTTATGGAGAACTCATCACAAAAATTTTGAATCTCTCCGCAAACTTACAAATAAAAAACAGAATATCCCTTAAAATAATGTTGCTAAACATACATTTATTACGAAAAAAACATATCCAGACAAAACCTACTTTTCTGACATTTTGTTATCTTTGAGGCAGTCAAACCCCTTAAATGTGACAATTATGATAGTAGGAATTCCTAAAGAAATCAAAAACAACGAGAATCGTGTATCATTAACCCCTGCAGGAGCACACGAGTTGGTACAGAGAGGTCACACGGTGTATATACAACACACCGCAGGTATAAACAGCGGATTTTCCGACGAAGAGTATGAGAAAGTCGGAGCGCGTATCCTTCCTACTATAAAAGATGTGTACGCCATCGCTGAAATGATTATAAAAGTCAAGGAACCCATCGAATGTGAATATAATCTGGTACGTAAGGACCAACTGGTATTTACATACTTCCATTTTGCCTGTGACAAAGAATTAACAGAGGCAATGATGCGTAGTGGTTCAGTATGCCTAGCTTACGAAACTGTAACAGACAAACAAGGAGGACTGCCTCTGCTGATTCCCATGAGTGAAGTGGCGGGACGAATGTCCACTCAGGAAGGAGCACGTTTTTTGGAGAAGCCTCAAGGAGACGTGGTATCTTA
>ENA-OQER01000110-OQER01000110.1-human-gut-metagenome-genome-assembly--contig:-NODE-110-length-43804-cov-7.248621_pt1 | contig 43804 bp, 61 predicted proteins | sample MGYA00242797_ERZ504639 | MGnify/ENA primary metagenome ERZ504639 (study PRJEB26092, sample SAMD00036306) | human gut metagenome | host: Homo sapiens | study: EMG produced TPA metagenomics assembly of... | reverse complement strand
GTGGTACTAAGCTTACAACGTTAATTTACGCCCTGTTATCAAATGTGATATAAAGGACAATAAGGTACGTGTTACCTACACAGTACCATTCTATTCTGTCAATGTTGCCGTTGGTGGCGGTTGGATGGGTGCAATGGGAGGCACTATCCCTACCCGTTCTGATCAGAATTAGACACTGGATAAATGTTATCCATTTGCCAAGAAGGACTCTCACAAGAAGACTTCCTGCAAAGCACTTGTCATGGCTCATGCCTACTCTAATGTTGTAATGGACAAGATTGAGGAGTGCATCAAGAATGGCTTATCTGGTAATGAAAACGACAATTGGTAAATTCAAAATAACAAGAACATTATGAAAAAGTATTTATTTTTCCTTCTTACCCTCGTGGTAGCATCTTTTGCATTCATATCATGCAGCAGTGATGACGATTCAGACAATGGAGACTATGATAAATCTATGATTGTAGGAACCTGGGAGATGACTGCAGTAAAGACATCTGAGTCTGGCACTTATGTTGACTGGCCTTTCAGAAAAACTTACGCCACATTCAATGCTGACGGTTCTTATTACGGCTCAGGATATTTCGGAACTGGTCGTGGAACATGGTCTTTGAAAGGAAACACACTAAACACATATGTTGAGGGTGAACTATTTGCTTCTTATACCATCATTACTGCGACATCTACAGTTTCAGAGATGAAAATGTCTATAGGTGACGAAGCTATTTGGGTAAAATGCAAGAAGCAATGATGCTAATCAAGCACTACTTTGTAATGCTTTGAACATACTTCAGAAGGATGACAGGGTCAAACACCTTGCCATCCTTTTTTGTTGTCAGGTGCAGATGAGGGCCGATTGACATTCCGGAACTACCAGACACACCAAGCACCTCTCCTGCATTGACAAACATCCCCTTTGAAATCCAGAAAGCAGAAAGATGGCAATAGCTGATGCTCAAGAGTGTACAGACGGTACACTTCTTTGGTAAGTTCGACATCTTTCAGTGTTGCTTCTAATGATTCTTTCATGTAATTGAAACTTTAGGAGTCAACCATATTTACAAAAAGACACCACAATCAGACTTTATGTTATTTTATGTTTCATACTCTTTACAGTATGATTATTGAAGATGCGCTCCTAATTTATAAATTAGGTTAAATCCAGTCTGCTGACCCAACAAAACCAAGCAGTATGAATCCATTTCTGAATATAATTTGTATCTTTGCAGAAGAATCGTGCCTGAGCAGGTGTTATCCTGCCGTAAATGGCGCATAACTATCAAGTTATCAGTCAATAAAACATTTTGATCAAGCTGCAGGAGAAGATGATTGTGTCTCTGCCTCCTGTTTCTGCCAGCAAGATGCAGGAGCTCGACAGAGAGAAGAACGTAGTGAACCTCTATGTTGCCGGACATCCGATAGATGAAATCTGGATTCCAGCACTTAAGGGCGGCAAATATAAGTTCATCCATTCTGCCTTCGACTCCGAGACTCAGGAGCGCATGGTGGTTTATCAGGCTCTCTATGGAGACCAAGCCTATTGGGTAAGACCGGAAGATATGTTCTTCGGGAAAGTAACAAGGGACAGCAGAACTTTTAATCGTTTCACAGAGATAGATAAATTCTAACAACAGGAAAATGAGCATGAAACAGATAGAAACTCTCGTTTTTGATTATGGAGGTGTCATCGTGAATATTGATGATGCCTCTGTTGTGAAAGCCATGGAGAGCCTGGGCGTTACGGCGTTCAAGCGGCTAATCCATGTCCGCAAAATCAAGAGACTGATGCACCAATATATTAATGGTCTGGTGGCGGAAGCAGAAACTTTGAAAGAGATGCTGAGCCTTTGCCGCAAAGGAACCACAACCGAGGATATTGAGAAAGTCCTTGAAGAGTTGTGTGGCAATCTGCCCGTGGAAAGACTGGAGGCATTGGTCAAGCTTCGGAAGCGGTACAAGGTCTATCTGCTCAGCAACATCAACGATACGCTTTGGCAGAAATCGGTCAGTCAGATGAATCAGCTGGGATATTCCACAGAGGAGATGTTTGATGAAGTATTCCTCTCATACGCCATGCGGAAAGAGAAGCCATCCGTCGAAATCTATGAAGAGATGACGCAACAGACAGGATTGAATCCTGCCACCACCCTCTATTTCGATGACCGCACAGAGAATGCCGAGGCAGGCAAGCGTTTTGGTTTCCAGAGTGTACTAATAAAGTCCAATCATCTGGAAGAGCATCAGGAATGGCAAGAAATTAACAAAAATATTAAATAATAATCTTATGCGCATAATAGGAAACTTACTTTGGTGGCTCTTCGGAGGTCTCGAAGCTGCCATCGGTTATTTCACCGGAAGTCTGGCTCTTGCATGTACTATCATCGGCATTCCGTTTGCAATACAGACATTCAAGATTGGCTTGCTCTGCCTATGGCCTTTTGGCTCTACAGTAAGAGAATCGAATAGTCCAACAGGTTGCATTCGCATCCCGTTGAATTTACTCTGGCTGATTTTCGGGGGATTGTGGGCTTGCCTCATGCATCTGTTCTTCGGCTTTCTCTTATGTATAACGATCATCGGCATTCCTTGGGGAAAACAGCATTTCAAAATGGCCGCGCTTTCGCTCGCACCATTCGGCAAGGATGTGGAGTTGGGTTTTTAAAGTGATAAGAAGAAGTTGAAGGAAATATGGCAATAACTATTGATACAACAAACCTCTGCTCACATCTTCAAAAGAAGTTGTTTGAACCTGAGGGAGTATATTATCCTATCTGGCAAGCCATGCAGAATGATGAGGAGTTGACAGCCGTAGTTCGCTCACGACAGCTTCATATTTATCGTAATGGTAAAAAGATTCTCATTCTCGCTGGCAAGGCTCAGCCGAAGATTATCAGAGAGGATAAACTGAATGAATTGATAATAAGATAAAGAACGAAGCTTATGAACTTCCAGAAATATATTCAGCAACAGGCATGATAGAACTAATCCAGAAGATCGGCTTCCTCCCTCTCCTTGATAGTGGCATTGAAGGATTCTCTGCCGAAGACATCGTGGCGGAAGACTGCGGTTACGTAAGACTTCCTGAAGGCGGTTGGGACTGGCCGCTATGGAAATGGAAGGGCGAAATTGTGCAGGAAATGCCATGTATGTACGGAAAGTTCTTTAACAAGAAGGCTGGATTCATCAGCCAGGAATGGTGGCCGGACTTCTGTAACTACAGAAGAAGCAAATACTCTCGCCCTGATGATGAATCAATAGAAGGAGCCATTCTCAGTACACTTCAATCTACCGGCAGTCTCATCACGAGAGAACTTCGGGCATCCTGCGGTTTTACGGGCAAGGGAATGAGAAGCAAGTTTGACGGTTATCTCACCCGACTGGAAATGGCGACTTACATCGTGACCGAGGATTTCATCTACCCTCGCGACAAGCACAATCACGAATATGGCTGGGGATGGTCGCTGCTCAATACTCCCGAAGACCTCTATGGCGGGGAGGCTTGCCAATGCAACCGAACTCCACAGGAATCTTATCAGAGGATTTTCGAGCATCTGAAAGAAATCCTGCCTGATGCTTCGGATAAACAGATCATTAAATTAATTGGATAAAAATGAGAAAGGAATCAAGAGCAATGGATAGTGAGTGGGCTTTGGAAGTAATGCACAAGGCTCCGTATATAACGGTCAGTTTTATTGACGAAGTCGGCAAGCCTTATGGCTTACCTCTTTCACTCGCATCAGATGATGATGTGAATTGGTATTTTCATGGTGCTTCCTTCCTCAACACATGGATGCTTTCGACCAGAGCATCGCCCGTTCCCTTTCACGCACGACTGTTGTTCGCATCACGCTCACTGAGCCACCAACCGGCAAGCGCAAGCAGTATGATAAAGAAGGCGTGGAAATGAAATATGGCAGAATAGAATAAAGAGCCAATTGCTCCTTCTATGTTGCATTATAAGACAAAGAATTTATGACTTCACTTCAAGAAAGACTGTTCGCCATGCAGGATAAGCAGTATGCTGCTTTCCAGGCCAAACTGACACCGGGAGTGCCTGTGGAAAGTTTCATAGGCATTCGTGTGCCTGTGCTTCGTAAGTTCGCAAAAGAGTTTATAAAGGAGGCAGTAAGTGAGGAATTTCTTCATCAGCTTCCTCATGAATACTACGATGAGAACATGCTTCACGGACTCCTCATTTCCGAGGTGAAGGACTACGAGGAATGCATTCGTCTGACAGACAGCTTCCTGCCATTCGTGGACAACTGGGCAGTGTGTGACATCATGTCTCCGAAGGTATTTGCCAAACACAAGAAGGAACTGTTGGCGAAGATCAAGACTTGGAGTATATCGTCACACGTTTATACTTGTCGCTTTGGAATAGAGACACTTATGTCTCATTACCTGGATAAAGATTTCAAGGCAGAATATCTTGAAATTCCTGCATCAATAAGGAGCGAAGAGTATTATGTAAAAATGATGGTTGCCTGGTTCTTCGCTACCGCCCTTGCCAAGCAATGGGACCAGGCGATTCCCTACATTGAGCAACGCCGCCTTGCTCCATGGACGCACAACAAAACCATCCAGAAGGCCATCGAGAGCTACAGAATCACGCCCGAGGAGAAGGAATATCTGCTGACATTGAAGATAAAATAATTATGACACAAGATACTTCTACATATTACGTTTGGATAGGAGGCTCATGTGATTATGGGCATAAAGAGCGAGCTGGTGGTGCTGCCGTTGTAATTGAGCATAACGGCAATCTCATCAGTCGTGATGTAATCAGCGACCTGCACACCACAGAGTTCCGCATGATGCTTACCCTCATGGTGAAGGTAATGCAGGAAATACCGGAAGGTTCCGACATTCTCTTCCTGACCAACGCTGCCTATATTCAGAACTTTGACAAAGCTCCAACGGCTAAATCAGCAAACAGAACGAGCAGCGAGAACAAAGATGCAAGCTCGCTTGCAGTCTCTGCCGAGTCGCGAGGGAGGAAGGCGAGAGCAATCCGGACTTGATTGTTCAATGCATCAAGGAAAAGAAAAGGCACAACTCAGTCGGAGTCAAAATCGTGCAATATCACAAGAGTCCACTGCTGATCGAAACCCACGATAGGGCTACGGAAGCTATGGCTAAGACAAGGAAGGAGTTTCATCAGAAAAACAAATAAATGTTTAGGGCCGTTTTCCGGTCATTAAGGTCACGGTCATTTCCGGTCATTAAGGATTTCAACTTCTCTATTGTGGTAACACATTAGCGCTTTTTGATAACACATTTGTAACACACATGGATGATTTCCCAATACGTCAAATTCATAACATATTGATTAACAGCTATTTACGAAAAGAGTTCATAAAAGAGGAATAAGTGATAAAATATATTTAAAAACAAAAAAAAGAACAACAGAGATAAGTACCTATAAATAAGTAACTTACTACTATTGTTCTCTCACGCTATTTTTGTACAAATAAGTTTCATTTTGCCTATTATAGTGATTCCGTTGGGGTTCGAACCCAAGACCCACAGCTTAGAAGGCTGTTGCTCTAATCCAACTGAGCTACGGAACCTACACTTTTCAAATCGCAAACCAGCTAACCAATAACGCAATCAGCCACTTTTCTTATTTGCGGCTGCAAAGGTACATATATTTTTTGAATACACCAAACTTTTTCTCACTTTTTTCTTTTTTTATGCTTAAATATCGCAAAAAATAACTACCTTTGCATCCGTTAGGAGCAAGAAACTGTATTCTGGCCCCGAAAGAGAAGAGATTTTTATAACGCATATTCAAACATAAAACATACGCAAATGAAAAAGTTAATCTTTTCAGTAGCCCTGCTCTCGGCAGCACTCTCTGCCAGCGCAGAAGAACATCCGCTCTGGATGCGCTACCCAGCCATCTCGCCCGATGGCACTACCATCGCCTTCGCTTATAAAGGCGACCTCTACAGTGTTTCTGTCAACGGCGGTGAAGCGCGACAGCTCACAACCCATGCATCCTTCGATTCACATCCTGTATGGAGCCCTGACAGCAAGAAAATTGCCTTCCAGTCTAACCGCGAAGGAAGTCTCGACATCTTCGTAATCGATGCAAAAGGCGGTGCTCCTACCCGACTCACTACCAACAGCGGCAGCGAAACACCTATCGCCTTTGCAGACAACGACCATGTGCTCTACTCAGCCAGTCTGCAGCCTACAGCCCAGAGCATCATCTTCGGCGACAACACATTCCCACAAGTATATAAGGTAAGCACCAAGGCGGAAGACCGGAACTCTTCTCTACCCTCACCATGGAGAATATCAGCATCGCCAAGAACGGCGACATTCTCTACCACGACAAAAAGGGATACGAAGACCCTTGGCGCAAACACCAGAAATCACCTATCGCACGCGACATCTGGCTGAAGAGTAACGGAAAGTTTGCCAAGCAGACTACCTTTGCCGGCGAAGACCGCTCGCCAGTATGGACATCAGACGAGAAATCATTCTTCTATCTGAGCGAGCAGGACGGCACATTCAATATCTACCGCCGCAGCCTCAACAGTTCAAGCGACAAGCAGATTACCCACCACAAAGGCAATCCGGTAAGATTCCTCACTGCATCCAGCACCGACCTGCTCTGCTACGGATATGATGGCGAAATCTACACCGTGAAAGAAGGTGGAGAGCCTCAGAAGGTGAACATCTCCATTACAACGGATAATGACGCTCCAAGCCTCGTACGTCAGATTAAAAGCTGGGGAGCTACAGAGATTTCCGTTTCGCCAGACGCCAAGGAAGTGGCTTTCGTGATGCATGGCGACGTATACGTAACTTCTGTAGAATACACCACTACCAAGCGCATTACCGACACACCGCAGCAGGAGCGCGACCTGAGTTTCTCGCCAGACGGCAGAGCCCTGGTCTATGCACCGAGCGCAATGGCGTATGGCAGATTTACCAGTCTAAGATCAAGAACGAGAAAGAGAAGAACTTCACCTACGCTACCGATATCGAGGAAGAGCAGCTGGTGAAAACAGGCATTACATCGCAGTATCCTCAATACTCTCCTGACGGCAAGGAAGTGGCTTTCTTCGAAGACCGCGCTGCACTCCGCATCGTCAATCTGAAATCGAAGGAAATCCGCACCGTGCTCAATGGCAAATACGTCTACTCTTACAGCGATGGAGACATCGGTTTCGAATGGTCGCCAGACAGCAAATGGCTCCTTTCAACCTATATCGGCAACGGCGGCTGGAACAACCAGGATATTGCGCTGGTAAAGGCTGACGGCAAAGAGGTTCACAACCTGACCAATTCCGGCTACAGCGACAGCAACGGCAAATGGGTGCTCGACGGCAAGGCAATGCTCTTCCAGAGCGACAGAGCCGGCTACCGCAGTCATGGAAGCTGGGGAGCAGAAGACGATGCCTACATCATGTTCTTCGACCTGGACGCCTACAACCGCTTCAACATGAGCAAGGAAGAGATAGAACTGGCTGACGCCAGCAAGGACGAAAAGGAGAAGAAGGAAGACGAGAAGAAGGAAGAGGCTAAAAAGAAGGCTGACGAAAAGCAGAAGAAGACCGGAAAGATAGAGGTGGAAAAAGTGAAGCCACTGGAGCTGGACATCGAAAACTGCCGCGACAGAATCGTACGCCTCACCGCAAACTCTTCGCACATGGGCGATGCTGTGCTCTCTAAAGACGGCGACAAGCTCTACTACCAGGCAGCCTTCGAGGATGATTACGACCTCTGGCAGCACGACCTGAAGGACGGCTCTACCAAGCTCGTGATGAAGGGCGTAGGCCAGGGCAACTTGCAGACCGACAAGGATGTGAAGAACCTCTTCATCTGCAACGGAAGCAGCATCAAGAAGGTGGATCTGAGCGGATTCAGCACCAAGGACATCAGCTTTGAGGCTAACTTCAACTATAAGCCAGCCGAGGAGCGCCAGTATCTCTTCGACCACATATGGCGACAGGTGAAAGACAAGTTCTATGACCCTAAGATTCATGGTGTTGACTGGGAAGGTTACCGCAAGACCTATGAGAAGTTCCTGCCTTACATCAACAACAATTTCGACTTCCAGGAGATGTTGAGCGAAATGCTTGGCGAGCTGAACGCTTCGCATACAGGAGCCCGCTACTACGCTTCGAACAGCGCGCTTACCACCGCCAACCTGGGAGTATTCTTCGACCCTCAGTATCAGGCGACGGCCTGAAGATTCAGGAGATTATCAAGCGCGGTCCTTTCGATGTGAAGAATACGGGCGTTACAGCCGGCTGCATCATTGAGAGCATCGACGGCGAGGAGATTAAAGCCGGAATGGACTACTTCCCATTGCTCGACGGAAAGGTTGGCAAGAATGTACGCCTCGGCATCAGAAACGCCAAGGGCAAGAAGATGGAGGTTACGGTGAAGGCTATCTCTCAGGCAAACTCAACAACCTGCTCTACAAGCGATGGGTAGACCGCAACCGCGCTTTCGTTGACAGCATTTCGGGCGGACGCATCGCTTATGTTCACGTTAAGGCGATGAATTCGGAGAGTTTCCGCACCGTTTACAGCGAATTGCTGAGCGACAAGAACCGAAACAGAGACGCTGTAATCGTAGACGAACGCCATAATGGCGGTGGCTGGTTGCACGATGATCTCTGCACCTGCTCAACGGCAAGCAGTATCAGGAGTTTGTACCTCACGGCAAGGTAGTTGGCCGCGATCCGTTCAACAAATGGGTGAAGCCATCTTGTGTCATGATCTGCGAGAACGATTACAGCAACGGTCACGGTTTCCCATGGGTTTACAAGGAACTCGGAATCGGCAAGCTGATCGGTGCTCCTGTAGCAGGAACCATGACAGCCGTATGGTGGGAAACGCTGATGGACAACACGCTGGTATTCGGTATTCCTCAGGTAGGCTGCCGCGACATGCGTGGCGTGTTCGGCGAGAATACCCAGCTGAACCCAGACATCGAGGTGTACAACAGTCCGGAAGATTTCATCAATGGCCATGATACCCAGCTCGAAAGAGCCGTAAAGGAAATGATGAAGAAATAAACAGAACGCCTGCAGGGGTCCAGAAGCTGAATCGCTTCTGCTTTGCAGGGCGATTTGTTTTTTGTAGCAGACAACATTATTTATTAAACCTTATTAACCCACAATATCGGCGAAAACCCTTCTGTCATGACATAAAACCCTCTAAATCTTTACTTTTTTTCTTGAAAAGGGCGAAAAAGCAAATGAAAAAGCCATAAAATAAAAAAAAATGAGTATCTTTGCAGAAGATAAAAAACAAGATTATGGGATTATTCGGATTATTCAGCAACAAAAAGAAGGAAACTCTCGATAAGGGACTTGAAAAAACCAAGGAGAGTGTGTTCGGCAAACTGGCGCGCGCCGTTGCCGGAAAGTCTACCGTCGACGATGATGTGCTCGACGATCTCGAAGAGGTACTCATCACTTCAGACGTAGGTGTAGAAACCACGGTCAAGATTATCCGCCGCATCGAAGAACGTGTGGCCCGCGATAAATATGTTTCAACCAGCGAGCTCAACCGCATTCTGCGCGAGGAAATCGCCATTCTCCTCTCCGAGAATCACAGCGATGACCTGGCAGACTGGGAACTTCCTGCCGACCATAAACCTTACGTTATCCTCGTAGTAGGCGTAAACGGCGTGGGCAAGACAACCACCATCGGCAAACTGGCTTACCAGTTTAAGAAGGCTGGAAAGAAGGTTGTTCTGGGAGCTGCCGACACCTTCCGTGCCGCTGCCGTAGAGCAGATTTGCATCTGGGGCGAGCGCGTGGGTGTGCCTGTAGTGAAACAGCAGATGGGAAGCGACCCGGCAAGCGTGGCGTTCGACACCCTGCAGAGCGCCAAGGCAAACGGCGCCGACGTGGTGCTCATCGATACGGCAGGCCGACTGCACAACAAGGTAAACCTGATGAATGAGCTCAAGAAAATAAAGGAAGTGATGAAGAAAGTAATGCCTGAAGCACCAGACGAGGTAATGCTCGTGCTCGACGGAAGTACCGGACAGAATGCATTCGAGCAGGCTAAACAGTTCTCTGCCGTTACCAACATCTCCTCGCTCGCCATCACCAAGCTCGACGGAACCGCTAAGGGCGGCGTTGTCATCGGCATCAGCGACCAGCTCAAGGTGCCTGTAAAATACATCGGACTGGGCGAAGGTATGGAAGATCTGCAGCTTTTCAACAAGACAGAATTCGTAGACTCGCTCTTTAAAAATTAGAAAATGAAGAAAAATCAGATAGATATTATTACCCTGGGCTGCTCGAAGAATCTCGTAGACAGCGAGTTGCTGATGAAGCAGTTTGAGGCAAACGGCTACCATTGCGTTCACGATTCCAAGCGCCCTCAGGGCGAGATAGCCGTCATCAATACGTGCGGATTCATCGAGGATGCAAAGCAGGAAAGCATCGACACCATCCTGGAGTTTATCCAGGCTAAGGAAGAAGGCCGACTCAGAAAGCTCTACGTAATGGGCTGCCTCTCGCAGCGCTACCAGAAGGAACTGGAAGAAGAAATGCCCGAAGTGGATAAGTTCTACGGCAAATTCAACTACAAGCAGCTTCTGCAGGAACTCGGCAAGGCGGAAGTTTCATCCTGCAACGGCCAGCGTCATCTCACCACTCCGCGCCATTATGCCTACATCAAGATAGCTGAGGGCTGCAACCGCCACTGTGCCTACTGCGCCATTCCTATCATCACCGGCAAGCACGTTTCGCGTCCGAAGGAAGAGATTCTGCAGGAGGTGCGCGACTGGTAGCTGAAGGCGTAAAGGAGTTTCAGATTATCGCTCAGGAACTCACCTACTATGGTGTAGATATTGACGGCAAGCATCATATTACCAAACTCATCAGCGAGATGGCTGATATTCCGGGCGTGAAATGGATTCGCCTGCATTACGCTTATCCAAACCAGTTCCCAATGGATCTTCTGGACGTGATGCGCGAGAAGCCAAACGTTTGCAAATATCTCGACATTGCCCTCCAGCACATCAGCGACCACATGCTCACCAGCATGCATCGCCACGTAACGAAGCAGGAAACCATCAATCTGCTGAAGGCATCCGCGAACGCGTGCCAGGCATTCACATCCGCACTACGCTGATGGTTGGTTTCCCAGGCGAGACAGATGAGGATTTCCACGAGCTCCTCGACTTTGTACGCGAACAGAGATTTGAGCGCATGGGCGCCTTTGCCTACTCTGAGGAAGAAGGAACCTACAGCGCCACCCACTACGAAGACAACGTGCCTGCCGAGGTAAAGCAGCGCCGGCTGGACGAACTGATGATTCTGCAGCAAGACATCAGCTCTGAGGTTGAGGCAGATAAGGTGGGCAAAACCATGACCGTTATCATCGACCGCAAGGAAGGCGATTACTACATCGGACGAACAGAGTTCTGCTCTCCGGAAGTAGACCCTGAGGTTCTGATCCGTGCCGACGAGAAGCGTCTGCGTGTGGGTTGTTTCTATCAGGTAGAATTACTGCAAGCGAGGAATTTGACCTCTATGGCAAGGTGGTGAAATAATCATTCTCTCCCCATGGCTGGAGTTTTAGAAATTTTGACTACATATTAAATAAATATGAACAATAAGGAATACATCGCTGAACTGGCTCAGCAAACCGGCTATTCGCAGGAAGACACCCAGAAGTTGGTGCGCAAGGCGATAGACGCTATGATTGCCGAGTTTGAGGATGGAGAAGCTGTCTCTATCCCCAATTTTGGCACCTTCGAAGTGAAGAAGCGCATGGAGCGAGTGGTGGTTAATCCTACTACCAAGAAGCGCCAGCTGGTGCCGCCTAAGTTGGTGTTGGGTTTCCGACCGGTTGCTTCGGTCAAGGAAAAACTAAAGAATGGAGGGGATGAGCAATGAGCAAATTCAGTTTAAATACACTCGGAAAACTGCTTGCTGATAAGAGCGGTCTGAGCCAGGTGGAAGCAGAACTCTTCATCCGGAAGATGTTTGATGTGTGCAACCAGGGACTCGATGCCGACAAGCAGGTGAAGATAAAATGGCTGGGTACCTTTAAGGTACAGGCCACGAAAGACCGTGAAAGCATCAATGTGAACACGGGCGAGCGCTTCACCATTGAAGGCAGAGACAAACTCACCTTCACGCCTGACAACATCCTGAAAGAAATCGTGAACAAGCCATTCGCCCAATTTGAAACGGTGGTGGTAAATGACGGCGTAGATTTCGATGAAATAGATGAGAAGTTTGGAGAAGAACAGACAGAAGATGCTCCTGCACAAGTAATCGATTTTCTGGACGAAGAAAAAACTGCAACTCCAATCCGGAGGTTGTCGTAATCGGATCTGAAAAGGAAAAGGAAAAAGAAGACGAAGACGAACTGGCAAAGCAAATTGCTATTGAACAAGCTAAACTGGAAAGATTAAAACAAGCCCAACTGGAGCAGGAAAGAATACAGAAAGAAAAGCAAGAGCAGGAAAGGCTGGAACAGGAAAGACTTGAGCAAGAAAGACTGGAGCAGGAGAAACTTGAACAGAAACGACTGGAGCAGGAAAGGCTTGAGCAGGAAAGACTGGAGCAAGAGAAGCTTGAATTAGCCCAGCAACAGCAAGCTCTGAAAGCAGTTGTTGAACCAGCAGTACCTGCATCAGATGAATCTGAAGAAGAAGAGGAGGAAGAAGAATCTTCCAATTCTCATCATATTGTTATTCCTCGCTATCTGGTCGTTGCAGTCTGTCTCATCGTAGTAGCTTTGATTGGCGGAATGGGATGGTTTGCCTTCAACTATGGTCAGATGACTGCCCAGCGCGATCATCTTGCCATGCAGCTAAACCAGTATCACCAGGCTCCAGCAAGAAGTCCCAGCCAAACCAGCTGCCGCCCCACTCTCTCAGGAACAGAAACTCCGCCAGAAAGCGATGGAAGACAGCATCCGTATGGCTAAAACTGCAGAAGCAGTAAAACTGGCAGAAAATTCGGATGAGGAAAGTGCTAACGCTGAAAAGGCTAAGCAGGCTGAAGCAAAAGCTAAGGCTGAAGCGAAAGAAAAGGCTAAAGATAAAGCCGAAGAAAAGGCTACTTCGAAAATAGCATCATCCCAGTATGATAAGGATGCTCGCGTACGCACGGGAGCTTACCGAATCATAGGAGTTGCCCAGACTGTTACGGTTGGCGTCGATCAGACCCTCGAACAGATCAGCACCCGCTATTTAGGTTCCGGCATGGAATGCTACGTAGAAGCCCTGAATGGTACAAGCACCGTAAAGGCCGGACAGAAAATCAAGATTCCGAAACTGGAATTGAAGAAGAAAAAAGAAATAAAAAATACAAAACAAAAAATCGCCCTGTAAGAGCAAATATAATTTTGCACTTACAGGGCGACATTGTTTTATGTTAACATTACTTGCCCAACACTTCATCAAGCAAAGTGTAGAAAGCAGGATCCTCGCCAACGATGGTCTTGATTATCTTACCGTTAGCATCAATCACAATCTTTGTAGGGAAACCCTGAACAGCGTAGTCGCTGAGAACCTTGCTGTCCTTCGGATTGTAAACATGAATCCATGGCAACTGGTGCTTCTCAACAGCAGCTTCCACTTAGCCTCTGTATCATTACAATCTACACCAAGAATTTCAAACTTACCCTTGTACTTCTCGTAATACTCCTTCATCTTAGGCATTCCCTTGATGCACCATCCACACCATGAACCCCAGAAATCGAGAACTACAATCTTGCCGCGAAGACTGGAAAGCTTGAAATCATTTCCCTTAATATCCTTCAGCGTGAAGTCAGGAGCCTCAACACCGGCAGCCTGCACCTTCTTTGCCTTCTCCTCAGCCTCAGCACGCTTCTTAGCCATATCAATCATTGGCTGGTAGAAAGCCTTCATTCTGCCGTTCTTCACATTTTCAGAGAGCAAGCCCAGCAGTTTCTCCATCTTGCTGACATCATCAAACTGCTCTATGATAGTAGCACAAGCCTCATAATCAGGATGCTGTTTTACGAAATCGAAAATCTTATCGTCCTTTGCCTTTTGCAGGGCAGGAGCCTTCTGCTCATATTCAGCATGATGGTCTGCTGGGTCTCACCATTCTTGATTCTCTGGTTCAGGGAAGCTTCGTAATCTCTCAACTCCTTATTAGCATTCTCCAGCAGAACATCTACTTCATGATACTGCTGATAGAACTTAGAACCCAAAATATCAAAGCGGGTCTTTGCATCGCCCTTAACTTCAGCCTTCTCGCCAGGAACACAAGGCAGGTTGAACATAAACTGACCTGCACCACGATAAGCTTCAGGTGAGAGGAAAACGTATCCTGCTGCCTTATCAAGGTTTGCAGAATAGGTAAACTTGCCATTCTTCACCAAAACCGTATCCATCTTAACATTTCTGCCCTTGTAAACAAGTACAGAATCGGAATTGAAATTCTTCAAATCCACCTTCAACTGGAAGTTGCTCTTCTGAGCCATTGCAACAGTTGATGCAAGCATCAACGCTGCAGATAAAAACGCTGTTTTCATTTTCTTTTATTATATTTATTCTGATTACACCTTATTATATATAAAGAACGAAGAACGCCTGATTCGTCGTCATCCTTATTCTTCATACTCAGTAGTATCTTCAATACCCGCCTCGGCCAAAGCCTCCTTGCGCTCAACGCAGGTTCCGCATTTGCCACAATGCTTCTCACCGCCCTTATAGCAGCTCCAGGTTTCAGCATAGTCAATGCCCAACTTCTTACCTATCTCAGCAATCTGCCCTTTGGTAATATTCGTATAAGGAGCCAGCACGCGCACATCAACAAACGTACCTGCTTCAGCAGCCTCATCTATCGCCTTGATAAACTCCGGACGCAGTCTGGGTAAATCGTATGATCGCCACCATGGTTAGCAATGAAAACTTTCTTCAGATTATTACTCTCAGCAATGCCGATGGCAATGCTCAGCATGATTCCATTACGGAAAGGAACCACCGTACTCTTCATATTATCATCAGCATAATGCCCCTCAGGAATCGCATCGGCACCTTCAAGAAGAGAGCTCTTGAAATACTGATGCATGAAACCCAAATCTATCGTAATATGCTTGATTCCCAAACGCTCACAATGCATCTTGGCCAAAGGAATTTCACGCTCGTTATGATTACTTCCATAGTTAAAACTAATGCCGAGTGCAATCTCGTCTTTCTTATCGTAGAGCAACGTGATGCTATCCATGCCACCGCTCACAATGATTACTGAATCCTTCATTTTACTTTGAATTTTGAACTGTATGATTACTTTTTACTTCACCCGAACAGGCAGCGGAATGCTTCTTCCACCTTCCTTACGGGATGAATTTCTATCTTATATTTCTTATGGTCGAAACCATGATTGTTGTACTTCGGGATGATGATGTGCTGGAATCCCAGTTTTTCAGCCTCAGCAATACGCTGCTCGATGCGGCTCACCGGACGGACTTCACCGCTCAGACCTACCTCGCCTGCCATACACCAACCTTGCTCGATAGGCGTGTCAACATTGCTGCTCAATACGGCTGCCAACACACTCAAGTCCATGGCTGGATCGGTTACTCTCAATCCTCCGGCAATATTCAGGAACACGTCCTTCTGCATCAGCTTGAACCCCACACGTTTCTCTAGAACCGCCAGGAGCATGTTCAAACGGCGCTGGTCAAAACCAGTTGCCGAACGCTGCGGAGTTCCATAGGCTGCTGTTGAAACCAAAGCCTGCGTTTCCACCAGGAACGGGCGTACACCCTCAATGGCAGCACTGATGGCAACACCCGAAAGCCCGTCATGATCTTCAGTAAGCAGCAACTCTGAAGGATTGCTCACCTGTCGGAGTCCGCCTTGCATCATCTCATAGATTCCCAACTCAGAAGTACTTCCGAATCGGTTTTTGATGCTTCTCAAGATGCGGTACATGTAATGCTGGTCGCCCTCAAACTGAATCACCGTATCTACGATGTGCTCCAGAATCTTTGGTCCGGCAAGCGTTCCCTCCTTATTAATATGTCCTATCAGAATAACCGGAATGCCACTCGTCTTGGCAAATCGGAGCAGGGAGGCTGCACACTCGCGAACTTGGGAAACAGAACCCGGCGAACTGTCCACTTCTTCCGTAGCAATGGTTTGGATAGAATCTATAACTATCAGCTGTGGAGCCACTTCCTGAATATGACTGAAGATTTTCTCCAACTGCGTTTCACAGAGAACCGTAATATGATCAAAGGCTCCTTCTGATGAAAGAGAAGCCGTTTTCAGAGTGTCTGCAGAAGAACCCTCTCTGAGCATCGCCTGTCCTTTAGCCAACCGGTCAGCACGGAGTTTAATCTGATGAGCACTTTCCTCTCCGCTCACATACAGGATGCGGCGGTCAGTCATGTTCAGAATAGTCTGCAAGGTGAGCGTACTCTTACCGATTCCCGGTTCACCGCCCAGGAGCGTAATGCTGCCAGGAACCATTCCGCCCCCCAGCACACGGTTCAGCTCCTCGTCCCTCATATCGATGCGCGGTTCATCAATCGCAGAAATATCGCGAAGTTTCATCGGCGCAGCGTCGTGCTCGCTGTGCTGCCCGCCAAACATCGTGGCAGCTCCACCATGACGCATGGTCATTCCGGCATTCTTCGCAGCCTGCGATCCGGAATCAGCAGCAATACGAATTTCCTTAAATGTATTCCATTGTCCGCAGCTAGGACATTTGCCCATCCATTTGGCACTTTCCTGTCCGCAATTGCTGCACACAAAAGCAATCTTATCTTTCGCCATTTTATCTCATTTATATGTAATAACGTTTTAACTGCGCACAAAGGTACTATTTATTATCGAAAAATCCAAAAAAAAAAGTAATTTGTTAAGAATATATTTCATTTCTCTCCATTTTGTTTAACAAATCAGGCAGAAGGAAGCGCAAAACACGAATTTTGCAAACCCGATATAGCAAACAGACGATTTCATCTACTAAAAATCATAAAAACCGCTACTATATTTTGCTGATTCAAATATAATTTGTATCTTTGCCTTCGGTTTTTGAAACCAGCAGAAAGGTTTAGAACAATAAATTAGTACATAAACTAAATAAAATTTGGTAAAATGAAAATTGAAGATTTTAACTTTGCCGGTCACAAGGCAATCGTGCGCGTTGACTTCAACGTGCCATTGGATGAAAATGGTAATGTAACAGACGACACTCGTATCCGCGGTGCCCTTCCTACATTGAAGAAGGTACTTGCAGACGGCGGCGCGCTCATCATGATGAGCCACATGGGTAAGCCAAAGGGCAAGGTTAAACCTGAGCTTTCTCTCTCTCAGATTGTTAAGAACGTATCAGACGCTCTCGGCGTAGACGTTAAGTTCGCTAAGGACTGCGGTAACGCTGATGCTGAGGCAGCTGCTTGAAGCCAGGTGAGGCTCTCTTGCTCGAGAACCTCCGCTTCTATCCAGAAGAGGAAGGCAAGCCAGTTGGCGTTGAGAAGGGTACTCCAGAATTCGATGCTGCTAAGGCTGAGATGAAGGAGCGTCAGAAGAAGTTCGCTGCTAAGTTGGCTTCTTACGCTGACGTATATGTAATGGACGCATTCGGTACAGCTCACCGCAAGCACGCTTCTACAGCTGTCATCGCTGATTCTTTCGACAAGGATCACAAGATGCTCGGCTTCTTGATGGAGAAGGAAGTTAAGGCTGTTGACGCAGTTCTTGGCAACATCAAGCGCCCATTCACAGCTATCATGGGTGGTTCTAAGGTTTCTACTAAGATTGGTATCATCGAGAACCTGTTGACTAAGGTTGACAACTTGATTCTCTGCGGTGGTATGACTTATACATTCTCTAAGGCTCTCGGCGGCAAGATCGGTATGTCTATCTGCGAGGATGACAAGCTCGACGTTGCTCTCGACGTAATCAAGAAGGCTAAGGAGAACGGTGTAAACCTCGTACTCGGCACAGACTCTATCTGCGGTGATGACTTCAAGAACGACTGCAATACTCAGGTTTGCCCATCTAACAACATCCCTGACGGTTGGGAGGGTATGGACGCAGGTCCTGAGACTCGCAAGCTTTCGCAGCTGCCATCAAGGTGCCAAGACTATCCTCTGGAACGGTCCTGCAGGTGTATTCGAGTTCGACAACTTCGCTGGTGGTTCTAAGGCTATTGCTGACGCAATCGCTGAGGCTACTAAGGAAGGTGCATTCTCACTCATCGGTGGTGGTGACTCTGTAGCTTGTATCAACAAGTTCGGTTTGGCTGATCAGGTATCTTACATCTCTACAGGTGGTGGTGCTCTCCTCGAGGCTATCGAGGGTAAGGTATTGCCAGGTGTAGCAGCTATCGAGAAGTAATCTTATGTTTAAAAGAAAGCCATTTGAAAAAGGGCTTGATTTTTTACAAGAAAAAATAGGTTGGAGGGCATCCTATGCGATGTCCTCCAATTTTCATTTTTAATTGAATCCCTAATAATCTACAGATTCTCTCTATAAACAGAACTGTATCTTTCATTTAAAACAAGCAACAGAAAACATAAATTCTAAAATAATTTGGTAAACTACAGGAATATAATTTCTGATTTTAAAACGAACACATGGATTGGATTGTTAATCTCTTCGCCAATACCGAGTCGGTGGCTCACATCGCCCTACTCTACGCTATCGTGATAGCTATTGGTGTTTACCTCGGAAAGATAAAGATTGGCGGCATTTCATTAGGTGTCACCTTCGTTCTCTTCGCAGGTATTTTGGCTGGCCACGTTGGCTTCACCGGCCCAAAGGAAATTCTCACTTTCGTGCAAGACTTCGGCCTGATCCTCTTCGTCTTCATGATTGGTCTCCAGGTAGGACCTGGTTTCTTCGAGAGTTTCAAGAAAGGTGGTGTTACGCTCAACATGCTTTCGGCTAGCGCTATTTTACTCAACATCCTCGTGATGTTTGGTTGCTATTATCTCTTCTTTGATACGAGCAACCCTAACAACCTGCCTATGATGGTAGGTATCTCTATGGTGCGGTTACCAATACTCCGGGTCTTGGTGCTGCCAACGAGGCTTTGCTCAGCGTCTTCCCTAATGGGGCTCCAAGTATTGCCAACGGTTATGCTTGTGCTTATCCTCTTGGTGTAGTGGGCATTATTGGTGCTACTATCCTTATCAAGTACATCTGTAAGATTAATACTGCTGATGAGGAAGAACAGCTTAACGAAGAAGATGCTGCCAACCCACACGCTAAGGCCCATAACATGCACTTGCGCGTGGAAAATGCTTATATTACAGGCAGAACGCTGAGAGAAGTTTCTGAGTTCTTGAACCGTGACATTGTATGTTCACGACTGCTCCACAATGGCGAGGTGAGCATTCCTAACAGCAAGACTAAGTTTGAGGTTGGAGACGAATTGCTTGTTGTATGTGCAGAGGCTGATGCTGAAGCCATCAAGGCTTTTATCGGACCAGAGGTTGAAGCTGAATGGGACCGCGAGAAGGATGAAGTACAGCATTTTGTTTCTCGCCGTATCATCGTTACCCGTCCGGAAATGAACGGTAAGACCTTGGGTAAGATGCACTTCTCCAGCGTATACGGCGTTAACGTAACCCGTATTTCCCGTCAGGGAATGGACATTTTTGCAGGCAGAAACCACCACTTCCACGTAGGTGATAAGATTCTGGTTGTAGGCCCTGAAGAGAATGTGAACCGTGTGGCTGAAATCATGGGTAACTCTGTAAAGCGCTCGATGCGCCTAACATTGCCACTATCTTCGTAGGCATTATGGTAGGTATTATCTTCGGTTCTCTCCCATTTGTCATTCCGGGAATGCCGGTGCCTTTGAAGTTGGGTATTGCCGGAGGTCCGCTTATCATCGCCATCCTCATCGGCCGTTTCGGCTATCGCATGAAGCTGGTAACTTATACGACGACTTCGGCTAATATGATGCTGCGAGAAATAGGACTTGTACTCTTCCTGGCGAGTGTGGGAATCAAGGCTGGTGCCGGATTCTGGGACACAGTAGTACAGGGTGACGGTTTGAAATATGTGGGATGTGGTTTCCTCATCACCGTTATTCCTATCCTCATCATCGGTACGATTGCCCGCCTGAAGTTTAAGTTCAACTACTTCACCATCATGGGTATGCTCGCCGGTACTTACACAGACCCTCCTGCATTGGCTTATGCAAATGCTTCTTGCTCTAAAGAGGCTCCAGCTGTAGGATACTCTACGGTTTATCCATTGAGCATGTTCCTCCGTATCTTCACAGCCCAGATAGTGGTGCTGTTCTTCTGCGGAGCGTAAGACTTACAAAAGTTAACAAAACAACTGAAAATAGTTATAAATTATAAACGAGGTGCACAAAGACAAAAATTTGTGCACCTTTTTTGTTGTCTTTTCAGAAATTCTTCGTACCTTTGAGCACAAGAAACAAACCTAATGAATCTTCTAGGAACAGCTATCGTTCCTATATGATGCAGATTTTTTCGAAATATGAAACAATAACCCTATAAACGTTAGTAAGCGTATGAAGAAATTGGGATTTCTGATAACCATGCTAGTCATCACGTCCTTGCCCGCTTGGAGTCAAGGAGCCAAAAGTATCCGTATTACGGAGGTGATGACCGACAATCGTACCAATCTTGTAGATGAGTACGGGCAGCACAAACCATGGGTGGAATTGAGCAATTCCTCCTTTACCACGTATAATGTACGCGGTATGTTCCTAACCACCGACCGAAGGGTTCTCGACAAGAAAATGTCGCCTGAAGCTCGCCGACAGCTGATGTGTCCATTGCCTAACAATGAACCACGAACACACTGGGAGGCAAGAAGAGCATTGTTATCTTCGACAGCAGTTTCTGGTACCTGGATGGCGAGAACGGACAACATTGGAAGGCAAAAAATTCTTCTAACTCGGGACCTTTTCATCTCAATCTTATTCTACAGGAAAAGATGCCCAACTGGATAGCACTCTATGACGGAAATGCCGTTGACCTGATAGACTCCGTAAGCGTGCCAGTGTTGGCTGCCGATGAGAGTTTTGAACTGAGCAAGGACTTCAAGACATGGGAGAAAGCCATTGCCGGATCAGTAACTCCAGGTATCTGCCTCAAAACACAGGTTTGAGTAAAGCCCAGCAATTGAAGAAAAGCGACCCATACGGAATAGGAATCGCCGTACTTTCAATGGGAATCGTATTTGCCTGCCTTGCTCTCCTCTTCATCGTGTTCTGGTTTTTCGGAGCCTACATGAAACATAAACAGCGCATCGCCCGTGCTACAGAGAAGCACGCCACCTTATTATATAAGACAGGAAAGAAGACCATCGAGGTTACTCAAGGCCTCAGTCATAAGACCAACGTGATTCTGAAAGATGGTTTAGAAACCAAGGGTATTGATAAGGAGATTTACATGGCAGTCATCTCCCTTGCACTACAGGAATACCTGGAAGATGTTCATGATGTAGAATCCGGCATTATCACCATCAAGCCAAAACAGACCAGATGGAATGCTCCGAAATTCAACAACAACAATAACAACGTTAAAATATAGAAACTATGGCAAAGTACGAATATAAGGTTAAAGGCGTAGATTACGTCGTTGAAATACAGGATATTGAAGGCAATATCGCCAATGTAACCGTGAATGGAATTCCATTCGAAGTGGAAATGAAACAGCCGGTTAAGAGCAGTAAACAGAAAGTAAAGTTAAGTGATGGACAAAACAACATTTCTGCCAGCTCTGTTGCAAGCGCAGGTTCTGCTGCAGGTTCCAGTTCTTCAGCAAGTTCTGATTCTGCTTCATCAAGCAAACAGTCAACTCCTGCTGCAGGCAAGCCAGTGGTAGCCCCTCTGCCTGGTACTATCAACGAAATCAAGGTGAAAGTCGGTGACAAGGTGAACACAGGCGATACTGTTGTCGTGCTCGAAGCCATGAAGATGCAGAACAACATCGATGCAGAAACTTCGGGAACCATTACCAGCATCAACGTGAACAAGGGAGACGCAGTAATGGAAGGAGACACGCTTGTAACAATCGCGTAATAAGCTGTTTAGACAAAAGCTAATGATTACTCTTCCAATCAAAAGACTAATCATAAAGTTCAATTTTCAACTTTCAAAGTTCAAAGTAAATCAATGTCTAACTTTCAAAGTTCAAAGTAAATTATGGATTTCATCATACAAAACTTCAATGAGTTTCTTACCTTTACGGGCTTTGCCAACGCCTCGGCAGGAAACCTCATCATGATTCTGGTGGGAGCACTCTTTATCTGGCTCGCCATCAAGAAAGATTTTGAGCCGCTGCTCCTGGTTCCTATCGGATTGGGAATCATTCTTGGCAACATTCCATTCCGTGCCGATGCAGGACTCGAAATAGGTTTATACGAAGACAACTCCGTTCTGAACATCTTCTACCAGGGAGTGAAACAGCTGGTACCCGCCACTCGTATTCCTGGGCATTGGAGCCATGACCGACTTCTCTGCGCTCATTTCCAACCCGAAGCTCATCCTGATTGGAGCCGCTGCCCAATTTGGAATCTTCGGTGCCTACATGATTGCACTGGCTCTGGGATTCGAACCTAACCAGGCAGCTGGCATTGCCATTATCGGAGGAGCAGACGGACCAACCGCCATCTTCCTGAGCAGCAAACTGAGTCCGAACCTCATGGGAGCCATTGCGGTTTGCGCCTACTCTTACATGGCACTGGTGCTGTAATCCAACCACCTTTGATGCGACTGCTTACAACCAAAAAAGAGCGCGTCATCAAGATGAAACCGGCACGTCAGATTTCACAGACCGAAAAGATTCTCTTCCCTATCATCGGTCTGCTTCTCACCACCTTCATCGTTCCATCCGGTTTGCCATTATTAGGAATGCTATTCTTCGGAAACCTTCTGAAAGAGAGCGGAAAGACAACCCGACTCGCCAAGACAGCAAGCAGCAGCTTGAATGATATTGTCGTTATCCTCCTCGGCCTGACCGTAGGCTGTTCTACCCAGGCTTCAGAGTTTCTGACATTAAACACCATCAAAATCTTTGCTCTCGGTGCTCTTGCTTTCATCATCGCATCGGCAAGCGGAATCTTATTCGTCAAACTGATGAATCTCTTCTTGCCAAAAGGCAAGAAACTGAACCCACTTATCGGAAACGCCGGAGTGAGTGCCGTACCAATGAGTGCACGCATCTCCAACAACCTAGGTCTGGAATACGACCGCCACAACTTCCTTCTCATGCACGCCATGGGACCAAACGTTGCGGGAGTCATCGGTTCTGCCGTTGCAGCCGGAGCTTTGCTGGGATTCTTCAATTAAAAGTTGAGCCACCAAGCTATCCCTCCAGGATAAGCACATAAAAATAGAATCGCCCTGAAAGGACAAAAGCATCTTACATCCAATGCTTTCCCTTTCAGGGCGACTTTTTTATTTCTTTTTTTAGCTTTTAACCCGCATTCTCATTTTTCCTTCAAAGGAAATGATAACCTCAACCTGATAACTCAAACTGCTGTCTGGCATTGCCAGAACAGCAAGATAATGAATGCCAGACTCATCTATCTTATTGAATACGATGTCGCTCAATATAGACTGGTCCAAGAAAGAAGCAGGAACCTGCTTATCGAAATCCTTCTTATGGAAATCACGAGAGAACAGACGGTTGGCACCATGATAAACATGCAAGTTCACAATATTATCATAATAAACATTGTCTACCTCAACACCATCATCATTATAAGAACTCTTGTAGACCTTATAACTTGTTGGGTTAACCTGTACGTAGAGATGATATTTCTCATCGCCCCTTACAACCACCGTATCACGTTTAATCAGCGTATTCTGATTCAGCGCCACGGAAGCATGGTTGTGGATGAACTGCTGCAAATAAGACTTATCTTCCGTCTTCACCAGCTTAACCACATCCCCATTCTGCACTTTAAACTGGAAAATATGCTCAGCCTGTTTTACGATCGGATATTTTGCAATATTAGCACCCTTCATTACAAGCGTATCGCCAGCAATGTAGAAGTAGACAGGCTGACTGGTTGAATCAGGATAATAAATCGTATCGCCTTCTACGCGGAACGCCACATCATCCTCATCGTCATCGTTCAGCCAAATGCCTTGCAACATCTTCTTAGCCGCAGTATCTTCCTTCACTTCCTGTTGCTTTTCGGCCTTCTGCCACAAGCAACAAGAGTCAAGATACAACTGAGCAACCATAAATTAACTATCTTTTTCATGATGAGTTCTTTAAATAAATTAATCGGTAAAAGCTGATACCTATTCTACTCGAAATAATCAGCCTCTTCGAAAGACTTTGCCTTGGTTCTGTCTTTTTCTGACGTAAGCACCTCAACTCCTTCGATTGGCCATTTTATTCCGATAGTAGGATCATCCCAATGAATACTGGCTTCGTAATCAGGAGCATAAACATTATCTACTTTATAAGTAAAGATGGCTTCGTCACTCAGTACCAGGAAACCATGGGCAAAACCGCGAGGAATGAAAAACTGACGTTTGTTCTCTCCACTCAGTTCAACCATTACATATTTACCGAAAGTCTTACTGCCCTTTCTCAAGTCAACAGCTACATCCAGCACGCGGCCTTTGATGACACGCACCAACTTAGCCTGCGAGAATTCACCTTTCTGATAATGCAAACCTCTGAGCACACCACGAGCCGACATCGATTCATTGTCTTGCACAAACTCCACATGCCCTCCAACGTGAGCATCAAAGTCAGCCTGCTTCCATGCTTCAAAGAAATAGCCGCGAGCATCTTCAAATACCCGAGGTTCTATCAGCCAGACTCCTTCAATTTCTGTCTCTGTATATTTCATTGATTTATACCTTATTTATTTTAGGCACAAAGGTAATACTTTTCCCGAAACGACAAAACAAATTAGACTTTTTATGATTTCATCGAAAATTTTCTCTATTTTCTGTTGGTCATTTCCGAAAAATCACTACCTTTGCAAACGTGAATAGACTAGAAAGACATATAGAGATCCTACTTTTGAGCAACGATTGCGTGATTGTCCCAGGATTTGGTGGCTTCATGGCTCATCATGTAGATGCGCGTTACGATGGCAGAGACAGCATGTTTTTGCCACCGCTGAGAACTATTGGCTTTAACCCACAGCTCCAGATGAACGATTCTCTCCTTGCACTTTCGTATGTTGAAGCATACGATATCAGCTATCCGGAAGCTTTGAACCGCATTGCTGATGAAGTGACAGAGATGCGTCAGACTCTGGAGAATTCAGGAAAATTCGAACTGAATGATATTGGCACCATCATATTGAACGAAGACGGAAATTATACCTTCGAACCATGCGAGGCGGGCATTCTTACCCCTGAGTTGTATGGCTTGGGCGGCTTAAACATGCTCCCACTCGCGCAGATTTCTGCAGAAGAGGTTCAGAAGACTGAAGATTCTGCTGCTTCAATCATTGAAATGCCAGCAAAGACAGTAGAAAACAATCGTACAGAAAGCGAAGTCAAGAATCAGGAGAGTAACCAGAAGATGGAGAGTGGACTCTCTGTCAACAATTCTGTGTTCGCTAACGAAGAAGAAGAATCAAATGCCGAATTCATCAGCATCAAGAAGAGCTGGTTGCGCAATATTGCAGCAGCCTGCATCGCTCTCATTGCATTCTTCACCTACTCTTCTCCATTGGGAACCCCAACTGTTCAGAAGAGCCAAATCGACACAGGTATGTTGAACCGCATCATGCCTAAGGAGATCAATAAGGTTGCGCAACCTCAAGAACTGGTTCTTAGTACAGAATCACAGGCAGAAGAGAGCATTCCTGCCAAGTCTGTCAACATGACTCAGGACAATGAATTACAAACAGCTTCTTCTTACTATAGCATCGTTTTGGCAAGTCGTGTTACCAAGCGCAATGCTGCGAGCTATGCTGAACTCCTCCAAAACAAAGGATTCAAGGAAGCTAGGGTGTTGATTACGGATAATAATGTGAAAGTTATATACGGAACATACTCTACCGAGGGCGAAGCTTATACTGCTCTCAACCGTTTACACAACTATGATGCTTTTACTGACGGCTGGATTACGAAAGTGAAAGAATAGTTGATAGTAAAGAGTTTATAGTTTATAGCTAGAACAAAGAGCAAGGAGTATCGGAAACTTCTACAACACATTATTATAATAAAGACAGAAAAGTAAGAAAAAGAATATGAAAAGAGTACGTTGTCCTAAATGCGATAATTTTATCACCTTCGATGAGACCAAGTATCAGGCAGGTCAGAGTCTCGTTTTCGTTTGTCCTAATTGCAATAAGCAGTTTGGTATCCGAATGGGAGTTTCCAAGCTCCGCGAAACCCGCAAGGAGGAAAAACTTGATGAGAATGCCAACGAGAAGGGATACGGTTCTATCGTTGTCATCGAGAACGTATTCGCTTACAAACAGGTCATCCCGCTGCAGTTAGGCGACAACATCATCGGCCGCTACATGAAGAACAGCGGAATCAACTGCCCTATCGAAACCGTAGACCCAAGCGTTGACATGAACCATTGCGTAATCAACGTTAGCCGCGACAAGAAAGGCAAATTGAAATATGTACTCCGTGATGGACCAAGTTATACAGGAACTTTCGTTGACAATGAGATTCTGGGCGACAGAGAACGCCGCGTTATTGAAGACGGAACCCTGTTCACCATTGGAGCAACTTCTATCATTCTCCGCACAGCAGACAGTGAAGAAGAAAACTAAGAAGTTTCAATTATCAAAATAAACACTTCAAAAGGAGCAATTAGATGTTGGTTTACATCTAATTGCTCCTTTTTCACTTAACGAAAACGTAAAAACACGCCATATTTCTAACTTTCTGAAAGAAATCTACTATATTTCGTAATCTTTTTGCTTTATTTTCTTTAAATTAAAAGAAAATGTGTACCTTTGCATCGAAAAATAAGAAATAGAAATGAATTACGTTAGGTTATGGATGTAGCAATCGTAAAATATAATGCCGGAAATATCTATTCCGTAGTCAACGCCATGAAGCGTTTAGGCATCGAACCTGTACTTACAGATGATGCAGAAATGCTCCAGAAGGCTGACCGCGTTCTCTTCCCAGGACAAGGCCAGGCAAGAGAAGCAATGGAATATCTGAAGGCTCATCAGCTTGATCAAGTAATCAAGAACTTGAAGCAACCCGTCCTGGGCATTTGTGTAGGACAGCAACTCTTGTGCCGTCATTCTGAAGAAGGTGACGTAGATTGCATCGGAATCTTTGATGTAGATGTAAAGCGATTCCAGCCTCAGAAACACGAAGACAAGGTGCCTGCTATGGGCTGGAATGAAATCTATGATTTGAAGACTGACCTTTATAAGGGGTTCGGAAACAGAACGGATTCTGACTCAGACAAGTCTACCGCTGATGCGCTGCTTCATCCCTACTCCTATTTCGTACATAGTTATTATGTGCCACTCTGCGAGGAGACCATTGCCAAGCAGAATACATTCTTCCTTATAGCGCATCGCTCCACAAAGACAATTTCTATACCTGCCAGTTCCATCCTGAAAAGAGCGGAAAGGTGGGAGAACAGATTTTAAAGAACTTTTTAGAGATAAAATAAAAGAGTAAATACAAATATGATAGAATTAATTCCAGCTATCGACTTGATAAATGGCCAGTGTGTTCGTCTTACCAAAGGCGATTACGACCAAAAGAAGGTTTACAATGACAATCCTGCCGAGGTGGCAAAACAGTTTGAGCAGATGGCTTCAAACGCCTTCATGTAGTAGACCTCGATGGAGCCAAGTCAAAGCACATCGTAAATGATGCGGTGTTGAAGGCAATTACCACAGAAACCTCTCTCGTGGTTGATTTCGGTGGCGGAATCAAGACCGAAGAAGATATTGAGAAAGCTTTTGCTGCGGGAGCAGCATGGTTACAGTGGGCAGCATTGCCGTCACCAATCCTGAACTCTTCATGCAATGGTTGGACAAATATGGAGCCGACCGCCTGATTCTGGGAGCCGACGTAAGAAACGGAAAGATTTCTATCAACGGATGGAAAGAAGATTCTTCTGAAGATCTCCTTCCTTTCCTGAAAAAGTACATCGATAAAGGAGTACGCTATGTTCTCTGCACAGAAATCAGCAAAGACGGAACGCTGCAGGGACCTGCCATAGAACTCTACAAAGAAGTAATGGCTGCCTACCCTCAACTGCATCTTATCGCCTCAGGCGGAGTGAGTTGCAACGAAGACATCGAAGCATTGGAAACTGCAGGAATTCCTGCCGTAGTATTTGGAAAAGCTTTCTACGAAGGAAAAATCGATGTTAAGAAACTAGTTAATAGCTTCAATCGATAAGAATTAAAATACAATGGTGAAAATTCAAAGTAAAAGCAAAGGATTAGCTAAACGAATCGTTCCTTGTCTTGATGTAAAGAACGGCGAGACGGTAAAGGGAACCAATTTCGTAAACCTTCGCAGCGCTGGTGACCCGGTAGAACTGGGAAAAGCTTATAGCGATGCTGGAGCCGATGAGCTCGTATTCCTCGATATTACAGCGAGTTTCGAAGAGCGCAAAACCTTTACGGATATGGTAACCCGTGTGGCTGCCGAAATCAATATCCCATTTACTGTGGAGGTGGAATCAATGAACTCAAAGATGTTGACCGCCTGCTCAACGCAGGAGCCGACAAGGTTAGCATCAACAGTGCTGCCATCCGACATCCGGAGCTCATCGATGAAATTGCCAACCATTATGGCTCACAGGTTTGCGTATGCGCCATTGATGCACGTCTCGATTCTGACGGCTGGCACTGTTATGTAAAAGGCGGAAGAGAACGGGTGGAACTAGGATTGTTTGACTGGGCTAAGGAAGTAGCCGACCGGGGTGCCGGTGAAATTCTCTTTACCAGTATGGATCATGACGGTGTGAAACAGGGATCGCAAACGAGGCCCTCGCCCGTCTTGCTGAAGAAGTAAGCATTCCTATCATCGCCTCAGGAGGTGCTGGAAAGATGGAGCATTTCCGCGATGCGTTCACCCAAGGCAAGGCAGATGCTGCCCTGGCAGCCAGCGTGTTCCACTTTGGCGAGATTGCCATTCCTGACCTCAAGAAATACCTGAGAGAAGAAGGAATCAACGTGAGAATATAGGACACGGGGAATATAATAATGTAAGAAAATAAAAACAAGATAAAATGGAAATAGATTTCGAAAAATTAGGCGGACTGGTTCCTGCATCATCCAAGACGCAGTTACAAAGAACGTCTTGATGCTTGGCTTCATGAATCAGGAAGCATACGATAAGACAATAGCAACCAAAAAGGTAACATTCTGGAGCCGTTCACGCAACTGCCTCTGGACAAAAGGTGAAACATCAGGCAACTTCCTGAATCTCGTTAGCATTCAGAACGACTGCGATAACGATACCTTGCTGGTTAAGGTTCACCCAGATGGTCCAACCTGCCACAAAGGTACAGACACCTGCTGGGCAGAAGAGAATACCCTCAACCCAATCCTCTTCCTCTCAGAGCTTCAGGACTTCATCAACAAGCGCCACGAAGAAATGCCAGAGGGAAGCTACACTACCAGCCTCTTCAAGAAAGGCGTTAATAAAATGGCACAAAAGGTTGGAGAAGAAGCTGTTGAAACCATTATCGAAGCCACAAACGGCAACAACGAGAAACTCATTTACGAGAGTTCAGACCTTCTCTATCACCTCATCGTTCTGCTCACAAGCAAGGGCTTGAGAATAGAAGATGTTGTGAAAGAACTTCAGATGCGTCACGATCCGGAATGGGATAAGAAACGCCGCGTTGCCAAGAGCAAAGGAGAAATGAAATAATATATCTAGCTCAAGGCTATCTTGCAGCAGCTCGCCCTGAAAGGGCAGAAGCCCCTAGCCCAGGGCAACACCCTGGGTATAAAAAGATATTGGCAATACGCCCTGAAAGGGCAAAAGCTTTCAAATACATTAAATAAAGGAGAAAAAATTAGGATGTTAATAGATTATCAGAACGTCAGCATATATCAGGCCGATAAGTGCGTGCTCCAAAACATCAATTTTCATATTGACGAAGGAGAATTCGCCTACCTTATTGGAAAAGTCGGCTCTGGTAAAAGTTCGCTATTAAAGACACTTTATTGCGAACTAGACCTTGTAGAAGGCGAAACCGAGAAGGCTGAAATTCTCGGCAGAGACCTCAAAACTATCAGGCGAAAGGAGATTCCGGCTCTGCGTAAGGAATTGGGAATCATCTTTCAGGATTTCCAGCTGCTACACGACCGCACCGTTCGCAAGAACTTTGAATTCGTACTCAAGGCAACAGGCTGGAAAAACAAAAAAGACAGAGAAAAGCGTATCGAAGAGGTGCTCAACGAAGTAGGCATGATTGATAAAATCGACAAGATGCCTCATGAACTCTCAGGTGGTGAGCAGCAACGTGTAGCCATCGCCCGCGCCATTCTCAATAATCCAAAAATCATCATCGCCGATGAGCCTACAGGCAATCTCGACCCAGAGACAGCAGCAACATCGTGAGTCTGCTGAAAGACATCACCAAACAAGGCACAGCTGTTGTGATGACAACCCATAACATCCCGATGCTCGACAAATTCCCAGGCATCGTTTACCGCTGTAAGGAAGGTGTGCTCTACGACGTAACCAACGAGTACAACCACATCGACCTCACAGAGGATGGAGAAGATAATTAAGTGAAATAATTAAATAAAATTACGACTATGAAGGTAATGAAATTCGGAGGTACTTCTGTAGGCTCACCAGAGCGCATGAAGGGAGTAGCCTCTTTGGTTACAGAATCAGGTGAACCAACTTTCATCGTATTGTCTGCGATGAGCGGTACAACAAACTCTCTCGTTGAGATCTCTGACTATCTTTACAAGAAGAATCCAGAGGGCGCCAACGAGGTAATCAACAACTTGGAGAAGAAATACATGCAGCATGTAGAAGAACTCTACTCTACCGAGGAGATGAAAAATACGACTCGTGAGTTCTTGCAGGGCGAATTCAACTATCTCCGCTCATTCACCAAAGACCTCTTCACTTCTTTCGAGGAGAAGAGCATCGTGGCTCAGGGCGAGATGATGAGCACCAACATGGTTGTAAACTACTTGAAGGAACAGGGTGTAAAGGCCGTATTGCTCAGCGCATTAGACTTTATGCGCACAGACAAGAACGCAGAACCGGATCCTCAGTACATCAAGGAGAAGTTGGCTGCTATCATGGAGCAGAACCAGGGCTATCAGATTTACATCACTCAGGGATTCATCTGCCGCAACGCATACGGCGAGGTTGACAATCTGCAGCGTGGCGGTAGCGACTACACCGCATCTCTTATCGGTGCAGCTCTCCCAGCTGAAGAGATTCAGATCTGGACAGATATCGACGGAATGCACAACAACGACCCTCGTGTCGTAGAGCACACTGAAGCTGTCCGCCAGTTGAACTTCGAGGAGGCTGCTGAGTTGGCTTACTTCGGTGCCAAGATCCTCCACCCTACCTGTGTTCAGCCAGCTAAGTATGCAGGCATCCCTGTACGCTTGAAGAACACCATGGATCCTAAGGCCGACGGTACAATCATCGACAATGTCATCGTACGCGGCAAGATCAAGCTGTTGCTGCCAAGGACAACATCACAGCCATCAAGATCAAGAGTAGCCGCATGTTGCTCGCTACAGGTTTCCTACGCAAGGTATTCGAAATCTTCGAGAGCTATCAGACTCCAATTGATATGATTGCCACTTCTGAGGTGGGTGTCAGCATGAGTATTGATAACGATTCTCATCTTAACGACATCGTAAACGAGCTGAAGAAATATGGTACAGTAACTGTTGATTCTGATATGTGCATCATCTGCGTTGTAGGTGATTTGGACTGGAGCAACGTTGGCTTCGAGACCATCGCTACCGATGCGATGAAGAACATTCCTGTACGCATGATTTCTTATGGTGGTTCTAACTACAACATCTCATTCCTCATCAGAGAGAAAGATAAGAAGCAGGCATTGCAGAACTTGAGCAACGTATTGTTCGAGAAGAAGTAATGCAAATGAAAACGAAGAGTGAAAAGTGAAGAATTCGTATGTAATGCTTCCTATCCACTCTTCGTTGGATATTCTGATTTACTATAAATTGGATATTCTGATTTAACTATAATAAGGTATTAATTTAAGATTAAGTGAAATGAAAGGTACATTTCCGATAGATAAGTTTCAGGAGATACAGACTCCGTTCTACTATTACGACACCAATGTGTTGCGCCAGACATTGAAAACCATCAATGAAGAGGCTGGCAAGCACGAGGGATTTGAAGTGCACTATGCCGTAAAGGCAAATGCCAACCCTAAGGTGCTCAATATCATCTGTCAGGCTGGTTTAGGAGCTGACTGTGTGAGCGGAGGAGAAATTCAGGCAGCCATCAAAGCCGGTTTCCCTGCCAGCAAGATTGTTTACGCTGGTGTAGGCAAAAGCGATTGGGAAATCAACCTCGGATTGGAGAAAGGCATCTTCTGCTTCAATGTAGAAAGCATTCCGGAGTTGGAAATCATCAACGAGCTGGCTGAAAAACAGAATAAGATTGCGCAGGTTTGTTTCCGCATCAATCCGGATGTCGGTGCCCATACGCACGCTAACATCACAACAGGTCTGGCAGAAAACAAGTTCGGAATTGCCATGCGCGACATGGAAGCCGTAATCGAAGAAGCTGCAAGATGAAGAACATCCAGTTCCTCGGACTGCACTTCCACATCGGAAGCCAGATTCTCGATATGGGTGATTTCGAGGCACTCTGCAACCGTATCAACGAACTTCAGAACCAGCTCGAAGCTCATCACATCGTTGTGAAGAACATCAATGTGGGAGGCGGATTGGGCATTGACTATAATCATCCAAACCGACAGCCAATCCCTAATTTCAAGGATTATTTCGATACATACGCAAAGAAACTGAAGTTGCGCAATGGTCAGAAGCTTCACTTCGAGTTGGGCCGCGCTGTAGTGGGTCAGATGGGTTCTCTCATCACCAAGACACTCTACATCAAGCAGGGTACAGCCAAGCAGTTTGCCATTGTGGATGCAGGAATGACCGACCTTATCCGTCCAGCTCTCTATCAGGCTTACCATAAGATTGAGAACATCTCAAGCGATGAACCTGTAGAAACTTACGACGTAGTAGGTCCTATCTGCGAATCTAGCGATGTCTTCGGCAAGGCTGTCGACATCAACAAAGCCCATCGCGGCGACCTCATCGCCCTCCGCTCAGCCGGAGCCTATGGTGAGATCATGCGAGCCAGTATAACTGTCGCCAGTTGCCAAAGGGGTATATTACAGAAGACTTTTAATATAGTTGAAAGTTAAAAGTTAAGAGTTTATAGGATTCTCCTTTCTCTAGCTTTCTATATTACGAGAAAAAGAAAATGATGATCATTAGTACAACTACTATAATAGCAGGCGCAGTGGTGGTTTTATTGGCGGTTCTCGGATCGCTGATAAATCCATTTCTGCGCTCGTTGCGCTTTCAAAAAACAGAAACGGCAGAGAATCAACCTCCTGTCAGTATACTCATTACCGCACACGATAATCTTGCTGAATTGGAGAGGAATCTCCCTATGTTCCTGCGTCAGCAGTACACTGCCGACTATCAGGTAATCGTAGTCTGCCAGAGTACAGATGGCGAGACGCAGGATTTTCTGAAGCGAACAGCAGCCGAGAACCCTCATCTGTATTATACTTACATTCCTGAGAGTTCACGCTACATGAGCCGCAAGAAATTGCAGATTACACTGGGTGTGAAGGCAGCCAAGCATGAATGGATTATCTTGACAGAACCTAATTGCCGCCCAAGCAACGACAAGTGGCTGCAAACCATGGCCCGTCAATGTCAGGACAAACCATCTGGTATTGGGATATGTAGCCCTTGATGAGGAAACCAAGAGCATACGCCGTTTCGACAGCATCCGCAAGGCTTACTATGTTTTGCGCCGTGCCCAGCAGACCTATGGTTATCGCAGCCACATGCCAAACGTAGCGTTCCGCAAGAGCGACTTCATGAAGGAACAGGGCTATCAGGGCAACCTGGAATATGTTCGCGGCGAATACGATTTTCTCGTCAACAAGTATGCCCATTATGGCGATACTGCTACAGAACTGGATTGCGATGCATGGCTCATCCGCGAAGCACCATCGAACAAGAGCTGGCACAATGCCCACCTCTATCTGCAGGCTTCACGCAAGAGTTTGGAAAGAGCCGGTTCCATGCGAACCTCATGTTCTTTGACCATCTCATGCCACATCTCAGCCTGATAGCAACACTGGCCGTTGCAGCCTACTCTATCCTCATGAAGAATTGGATGCTTACAGGATGCGCAGGTTTCAGTTTCCTCCTGCTGTTCATCGTGAGAATGCTGATAGCCAACAAGGCCATCAGACACTTTGATGACGGAATAGCGATGTTCAAACTGCCATTCTTCGAATATGGAATTATCTGGAGAAATCTGGCTACCAAATTGCGCTATTGGCGGGCTGACAAAAACGATTTCACTTCTCATAAACTCTAAACAGGGTAAAAAGGAAGTAACAGTCTATCAGAATAATAACAGTTAAAAATAACCGACAGAACGATGAAAGTATATTTGTTCATTTCCAACCATAAGAAGTTGCTGAAGATGTATCTTCCATACATCGAAGCCTTGAATAAGCAGCTCGACATCACCAACAGCCTGGTTGATGCCGACATTGTGTTGATCATAGGAGCATGGACATGGCAGGGAGCCCAGATAGCAAAGAAAGCAAAGCAGATGGACATTCCCTACATCGTTTGTCCACTAGGCGATATTTCTGAGAGAAACTGCAAGAACCCTTACTTGAAGCGTTCACTGCAACAGTCTATGTATCAGAAAGCCATGTACGCCAAAGCCAACCTCATAGTAGCTACTACCCCTATGGAGAAAAACTATCTGGAAAAGAAAGGTTGGAACAAGCGCATCGCCCTGATTCGCTATGCAGCTACAGTCATCTTACCAACACTGAAGCCATGATGCAAAACTGGCAGGAGACGGATGAGGAGACGCTGGCAGTCTTCGAGCAGCAAAAGGCAGAAGCCATCGCTGCCCAAACCAAACAGGCAATCATCGCACAGATTATGCAGATAAAAAGCCGCATGCCGCATCAGAATATTCCGCAAAAATATCTTGACGATTTACACACTCTTCTCTATGCTGATGATTATGATGAGGATGCTATCAAGCAAGAACTGGCAGAGAAGAAACTCTCTTCATATGCCGCCTCCGTTTTCCAGACCATGACAGATAAAACAGGACTCACAGAAGGCTTCATGCCGATTCCTGCCAAAAAGGGCAGAAAGAGCAAAGAGATTCTGAAATTTGTGAAATAAAAGAAATCTGAAGTTTGTGAAATAAGAAGAAATGAACTTAGATAGAATAGAACAGCAGGCTGGTCATCTGCCAGCTTACCAGATAGCCGACTCAGTCAATGAAGCATTGATGGAGTCGGCTAACCTTGTTATTACAGCTCCTCCTGGAGCCGGTAAATCCACCCTCCTCCCGCTCACCATTCTGCGGGGCATGAGTGATCAGGCATTGGAAAGCTTCATCCATAATCATCTTAAAAGTCAGGGTAAGATTCTGATGCTCGAACCGCGCCGCCTGGCTGCTCGCCAGATAGCCGAACGGATGGCACAGATTCTGGGAGAACCCGTGGGCAAAACCATCGGCTATCGGGTAAGATTCGAAAGCAAGGTTTCGGATGATACACGCATCGAAGTCCTTACCGAGGGCATTCTCACCCGAATGCTGGTCAATGATGCTACACTCGAAGGCGTTTCGTGCCTCATCTTTGATGAGTTTCATGAGCGCAGCATCAATTCCGACCTGGCGTTAGCGCTGGCCCGGCAAACACAGGAAATCATCCGCCCCGACCTAAAGCTCATTATCATGTCAGCAACAATCGATGCTTCTATCATCTGTCAGGCACTTCAGGCTCCGCTTATCGAGAGTAAAGGCAGAATGTTTCCGATAGAAACCATTTATGCAGACCACGACATCGACAGATATCAGGTAGCGCAGGAAATGGCAGCTACTATCTGTCAGGCTTTCAGAAACCAGGAAGGTGACATTCTTGCCTTTCTGCCGGGACAGGGAGAAATCATGAAATGCGAAGAACTGCTTCGCTCTGTCCTGCCCTCAGCCACTCTTTACCCGCTATACGGTAACCTCTCGCCAGAAAAGCAGCGGCTCGCCATCGCACCTTCTAAACCGAACGAACGGAAAATCGTACTGGCCACTCCTATCGCCGAAACTTCTCTCACCATCGAAGGAGTAAGAATCGTTGTGGATTCCGGACTCTGCCGAAAACTGGTTTATGATGCCCGTACAGGCTTGAGCCATCTCGAAACCGTTCGTATCAGTCAGGACATGGCTACGCAACGAAGGGGGCGTGCAGGCAGAATCACATCAGGCGTATGTTACCGGCTTTGGACACAGACCTCGGAACATCTGATGCCAGAACAACGGCTGCCCGAAATACTGGATGCAGATCTCTCTTCGATGGTTCTCGACATTGCAGCTTTCGGGGAAAACAAACCGGAACTGCTACCTTGGCTCACCCTTCCTCCCAAGGGCAACCTCGTATTGGCACAGCAACTTCTTATGTCGCTTAACGCCTCACTCCTGATCATGATGCTCACGCTCTCAGTGGCAGCATCACCGCAGAAGGCAGCAGAATGGCTCAACTTCCTTGTCATCCGCGCATTGCCAAGATGATGATCAGCAGCGATTCTCCGGCGAGCCAAGCCCTGGCCTGCGACATTGCTGCTCTGCTGGAAGAGAAAGACCCGATGGGCGAAAATGAAGATTCAGACATGACGCTCCGCCTTTCTATCCTTCGTTCCGCACGCTGCAAGAAGAATCTGGGGCGTTGGAACCGTATCGCTCAGATTGCCCAGGAATACAGGAAGATGCTGCGTATCAGGGAAGACAACGAGCCAATTGATGCTGAGGAAGTGGGCCATCTCATCGCCCTAGCCTACCCTGAGCGCATCGCCCATGCCACCGACCATACGGGCAACTTCAAGATGTCGAATGGCAACACGATTTTCATCGACCCGTGCGACAGCATGGCAGCAAACGAATGGCTTGCCATCGCATCACTCAACCTCGCTTCAACCTCATCATCCAATCCCGCACAGAGACGTAAAGGAGTATTTCTCTCAGCCCCCGTCAACTGGAAGAACTTGCCGGCACAAACCTGCGAGAATATTTCATGGGACAGCAAAGCGCTGGCAGTAAAGATGCAACAGGAAACACGGATAGGAGCGCTCATCATAGACAGCAAGCCGATACAAAATGCCAGCCGAGAGACTGTTTCTAATATTATCTGCGAAGCTGCCAGAAAAGACGGACTCAGCATGTTCGATTGGAACGAATCCGTTCATCATCTGCAACAGCGCGTGGCGCAAGTAGCTGAATGGCATCCGGAACTGGAGATTCCCGACCTTTCAACAGAGCATCTCCTGACAACAGCCCGAGCATGGCTCCCATTCTATCTCGAAGAAGGTGGTAAGATGAAGACTTCTGTTACTGAGCTGAAGAAACTCAACCTGTGCGAAATCCTTTGGAACATCCTTCCTTACGACCTTCAGCAGGAAATAGACCACCTTGCTCCCACCCACATCCGTGTGCCATCGGGCAGCAACATCCGCATCGATTACCGCTTGGGGGCCGAAGCCCCGGTTCTTAGTGTGCGGCTTCAGGAGTGTTTCGGAATGACATCAACTCCCACTGTCGATGCTGGCAGACAGCCCCTTCTGCTTGAGTTGTTATCTCCCGGCTTCAAGCCAGTTCAACTTACTCAGGATCTCGCAAGTTTTTGGCAAGGCACTTACTTCGAAGTCCGCAAGGAACTGAAGCGCCGATACCTAAGCATTTCTGGCCGGAGAATCCGTTAGAGAGTCGGGCCGTGAGAGGTGTCAAACGATGGTGATCCAGATGCTCTCGCCTCGGTCTCTCGCCGCCGTGATGGCATTGACGAGGCGATGCAGCCAGATGCGGGAGTTTACCACCATGCCTCGGAGTTTGTTTTCGCCCGGCAGGATGCAGCCCTGCGTATCATCGGGGTAGTTACCGGCATGGATGCGGATGCCCTCAAAGCCAGGAACGCCCTGCAGCAGGGGCAGCCACTGCTTGAATCTCGGCGACTTGGTGATGAGCACGGGATAAGTGCCTCGGGTATGGCAGTCTTGCCCTTCATCTTCTGCGCCTTCTTCTCCGACACTCGCCCCAGACGCACATTCTCCTCTTGGGGCAACAGGGTGATGCCCAGCAGGTTGCGCCACGTTGGCTCCAGGGTATCGCAGAAGTAGTGCTCCCCGTCCAGCTTGTCCACATCTACCACATGGCAGAAGCTGCGCTTCTGGTCCTTATTGAGCGTATAGTTCACCTTGCGCTCCACCTCCTCGTCCTTCAGGATATACATACGCCCTATGGTGTAAGTATTCTGCTTAGCTATTCTTTTGAGTACGATTTCCATAATTGTTTCTATTTAGATTCTTTTTTGAGAAAACATAGCTTGCGATAAAAACTGTAATTACCGTAATTGTAATTGCAATGGCTGTTATCAGCTTTGTCATTACCAGCATTAACGCCTTGTTCGCCTGCCTCCACTTTCACGATATACTTTCTGAACACCCAGGTGGCAATCATCCGTCGGGTGCCCTTGGTATCCAGCCCCAATTCGCTTCTCAACTGCTCAGCCTGCTGATAAGAGAACTCATTTGGCAGAAGTTGCAGCATATTGGAAGGGCCTCTTTTGCTCGACTTCACTCCCTCCTGCTCCGCCTTCACGATAGCATCTCGGAAGAATCTCATCTTGCAGTACAGGTCATACTGCTCGCTCCAGCGCACAAACTCCTCTATCTCGGATTCCCATTGGCAACCATTCGCCACATAGAGCACGCAAGCCTTCAGATAGGCAATGACATTGGCTCTGAACGAGAGGTTCTCGTAAACCCTGTCTTGGCTCATACGGGCAAAGTCGGCATTCTCCTCTTTCAGCTTCTGTGCCAAGGCGAAAGCCTCAGGCAATTGATAGTACCAGAAGCCATGTTAAGATGCTCGATATAGGGTTTTAAGTTCTCTCTGAATGTGTCATCGTATGTGCCATAGACAGGCATCTCGGCTCCTATCTCACGCTCTGGGATAGTACAGAAGTTGATTCTGGAGATAGGACCATCGGTCAATACCTTGGAGAAATATCGGATACCCTTGTTGATGGTGGTCGAGGCATTCCAGTTAAATCGGATGGTTACTCGCTCCGTAACACTCTGCGTGCCCACTCGGGTTTGTCCATATTGATTACCAGGGTCGAAGGCGAGGCACATGATACGAAACTGCTGGTTGCCAATGCCCCTTAGGTTATCAAACTGGTCTATCTCGTTGAGAGCAGTATAGAGGAAATGCTCCTGCGCCTCGGCGGTACGCATCACGAAGGCAGGGTTGGTCATATCGGCGTCTATCTCCTGGATCACGAGGTTTTCAGGTCGCTTACGCTTATCCTTGTTAGCACCTTTTCTTGTCACCTCATCCTTCCACTCCTTCTCTCGTTTCAGGTTATCCTTGTCTCGTTTTCTGATATCTTCCATAATCAGGTTGATAGGCATCTGCACGCAGTTCTTTCCTGCGCCCGTACCAGCTAAGAGACAACACATTAGCGTAGCCTCATGCTCCACATTGTCGATGTAATTAAAATAGGTGCGGCAGAGGTGGGTGGCTAGCGGAGGAAAGATGGCATGGGCTACGGCAGGCTTATAGATATCCGGTGTCTGAGACACGAGGAGCTCCACGAGCTTAGGCAGCTTCTTCGGCATCTCGGGCGGAGCGGGGTAATCATCTTCACAGTTAGGAGTTTGGAGTGAGGAATTAGGAGTTGAGAGAGTCGCTTGCTTCTCTGCTTGCGCATTGATGCGGATCACATCTCTAGAGAATGGCTTCGAACTGTCTCCATATTTCTCATAGAAGTCATGGATCAGCTGCTGGCAGTCACGCTCTTGGGCGAAGCTAGGCATCTTCACTGCCACTACTCTTCTCAGCTCCTCTTCGCTCATCACCCTGCTCGCTCCTGCGCTCATGATGGCAAGAAGTGAGGAGTGGCGAGAGCCTCGGTATCGATATTCACATTCTTCAGTCCTGCCGACTCCGTGAAGAGGTCGAAGGCTATCAGGCTCTTCTCGCTGGCGGTACCAGAGGTTGGTAATCCGTCAGGAATCTGATAGCCTCCAGCAGAGCCATGAGAAACAGCAGGATTGCCGTTAGAGCCCGAAAGTCGATTTGTTTGAACATTCTGTTGAGTATTTACGGTTGATGGTTTGATATTGATTTCGTAAGGCTGGTTAGCCTTGCCTCTGCCGTCGATGGTGAGACCACGCTTCAGATAAGCCTCTCTGCGAGCCTTCAGTTCATCGGCAGGAAGCACGGCATACCAGTCCTTGGAGCGATAGATTTCCGAGTCCTGATCCGTGATAAAGAGGATTCTCTCTGGGGTAAAGCAACTCTCATCGCAGGGCACGCCAAGTGCCTTACAATACGCTCTCTGCGTCTCCTCGATAGTCATACCTATCGGCATTCGGATGTCGATGTGGAGTTTCTTACGAGCCGAGTATTCCAGATGCAGTAGCATTCCCTTCCAGATGGAGTCGCTGCAATTCAGCTGCCTTGCCATTTCGATGGCGATACCCACCAGTTCCTTATCGTCGATGTCGATGGTGGTCTGGAAGAGAAAACTCGTAGGGTCAGCATCCTTCTGCGAGCGATGATTCTTGAGGAATCGGCTGTAGTGGCCGCAGCGGAAGGGCATCAGCCCCTTCAGTTTGTCATTGCCCCCACGTATCTGCTCCACCATATCGTGGAGCCAAGGCTGAGCTATCAGCTTGTCATATTCAGCCAGGGGCAGGCAGCTGGCGCTGCCCTTATTGCCCCCACGCTGAGGATTCATTGCAATAAAGTGGTTCATGCTTAATTATACATTATTAATTATACATTATCTATTACTCCTTATAGTTCTCCCACTCCACATTTTCCTTGAAGGGCTTGATAGCCTTCACCATCTCCTGGTGCTCACCCTTGAGGCAGCGCAGAATCTCCGCCTTGCTCATGTCCTTGGAGAAGGCATAGTTCACCTGCACGGTTCGCTTGCTAGTGCGCACCACCCCGTGCTTGGTCTTGAGAATCTCCGTGAAGGGCTTCTCTCGCTTGCCCTGCACATAAGGCTTGAAGTCCACCCAGTCGCCTCGCCCATTCTCGCCACCCGAGAATATCATCCTGCCCCTGATCACCTGCGGCTTGTCACTGATTACCTCCGTCTCGTTCCATGGCGCCTTGCGCACTGATACGTTACCATTCTCCTCGGTGATCACAGCACCGTCCACCTTTACTGCATTGATTAGTCTTGTAAACATATTATATGTATTAAAAGATTGAGAACCTGCAATACGCGAAGTCCCCGCAACCAGACGCGCTGTGCATCTGATTACGGGGACAAAGGTACTAAGAAGTAAAATGTTATCTTTATAACAGTTATATAATATTATACGATTATATCAGCTATAAGTATCTGAACATCAAGAGATATATTCCAATAAAATTCTTCGAATATTTTTTGCCTCATTACACCAGGCATTATAATTACTAAACTGTGATATGTTATTGCTCACCGATGCTTTAGCCACACCTTCGATATGCGAAGCATTCAAGAATAGGGCATGAAAAGGTTTCCACATGATAGTATTGTTAGCAGGGTGCTTCACTCCCAGAATATCGGATACGATATACACCATATATCCATACTCAGCCTGCGTACGATCCATACATACCAAGAGCCCTCAGCATGAATATACTTATGTTCTGTCAGTGTTTTCCATATCAGGGCAGCCTTCTCAGTCTTGAGTCTGGGGGCCACCTTGATTTCCTGGTCTACTTTAAGATTTTGGTTACTAGCAGCTGTATTCTGCAAAAAATCACTCACCTGCGCATTGCTACCAATGACAACAGAGCAATTCAGTATGGTTACTCCACCAGTCAGAATTGCCTGGGCAAAAATTTCTTCTAACGACATTTTCCTTTTCTTGTTAGAATGTTAATGATAAGAACAAGTCACGTTTTACCTATCGTTGGGGAAAGGACTTCTAGCAAACGGTGTCCGCACACAACCTTGTTGCATACGGTAGTCTTTAAGGCAAATGATCTTCGCCCAAGCGGAGTTGAATCTTCATAAGGGTATTGGAAATTAATTAGTGTTACATTATATAATTATAGGTAGTTACACCAAATCAGCTACTATTCCTTCACTATTTGGCGCAAGTCTATCCCATCTTTAGCTAGGTTAAGAACATACAGAGCCTTACACCCGAATATTCTCTCAAAATCCTTTTCTAGGTCTAAAATGTCATGAAGCTTTTGCTTTTTCTCCAAGCTCTCAGGCTCAGCTTCCACTTTTCTTCTATACACTTCTATATAATAAGCCACAATCCACACAAGTTTATCCAGTGTGGCAGCAGATGCGGCATCCCCCCTCCTGTTGCACATTTCTGATGGTCACATAATCCATACCAAAGTCAGCCTTTGCCTCTGCATATTTCAGGATACCAACAGCTATCAAAGTGTCGAGAAAACCACTCAACTCTTTGACAACCTCACCCTTCAGAAGAAGTCTATATTTTCTTCTCTTATTGCCTGTATTCTTTTGTTGATTAGCCATATTACAATATTATTACGATACTAAGTTCGTAATAATATTGCTATCAGCCAAAATTTATTCTTATATAGAAATCCGAATATTCGATAGTAATATTAACTTTTTTATTTTTTTGTTACATTTAAAATATCAAAAAGTAAAAGTTTTTTAGTTTAAGCTAGAGAGCAAGCACCCTTGCCCTCTAGCCTTCTACTTTTTGGAAAATTCACGGTAGATGTGCACAGAACATTGTCGTTAATCCTTTATAAAATTCCTTATCATAGGTTACTGCTGGTGCACCTCTTTATTTACCACTTGATAGCTCGCCCCACCATGGGTAATTATTATATATACCTTAATTCCGCAACACTATAATTTAATATTTTTTATAAGCACCTGAGCAACAAAAAGTTGCTCAGGATTTGCATGTCAGAAATTTCACTTATCTTAGTGTTGCAAATAAAAAACAAATAAAACTCTGAATGACATGGCAAAAGTACAAATAAAATCAGAGAAACTCACTCCTTTTGGAGGAATTTTTTCTATTATGGAGCAATTTGATGCTCTTTTAGCTCAAACCATAGATTTCACCTTGGGATTGAGATGCACTATGTTTGGTTATCAATATAGCGAAATTCTACGCTCTCTGATGTGCGTATATCTTTGTGGCGGCTCATGTATTGAGGATGTTACAACTCACCTGATGAAACATTTGTCTCTTCATCCAACTGAAATCAACGGTATTGAATTTGAGCTGAATTCCATCCTTGTTGAGAAATGGAAAGGAAAACCGTATCGTCTTGTTATACAGAGACAAAGGCGAATAGATGGAGACCTTGACATTTGGGAAGGCGAATATACCTACAGATGTATACTGGCTAACGATTACAAGTCGAGTGCAAGAGACATTGTGGAATTCTACAATCTTCGTGGTGGCAAGGAACGCATCTTCGATGACATGAACAATGGCTTTGGCTGGAATCGGTTGCAAAATCGTTCATGGCACAGAATACTGTATTCCTGCTTATGACAGCTCTCATCAGAAACTTCTACAAAGCTATTATGCAGAGATTGAAAACCCATGAATTTGGATTGCGTGCCACCAGCAGAATCAA
>ENA-OQER01000109-OQER01000109.1-human-gut-metagenome-genome-assembly--contig:-NODE-109-length-43811-cov-11.178143_pt1 | contig 43811 bp, 45 predicted proteins | sample MGYA00242797_ERZ504639 | MGnify/ENA primary metagenome ERZ504639 (study PRJEB26092, sample SAMD00036306) | human gut metagenome | host: Homo sapiens | study: EMG produced TPA metagenomics assembly of... | reverse complement strand
GACATTATTGTTTGATTTATATGTTGTGTTCATGTTTGTATGATACAATATTTTATCAATTAACACAATTGTTATTTTGTCCATCTTCAATTACTTGCGTAAATTCGATGGACGCGTCTTATATCCCCATAGCTGAAGCAAGGTTTTACGACGCATTGGATAACCCTTTTTCAAGGCATTAATTTTATGTTTTTGAATCCGAGGATCTTCTTCTTGCTCAATAGTTTTTTTCAGTTCAGCAGAAAGCTGTTTTTTATCTTTGATTGGTCTTTTTTGTTTTTGAATTAATGCATTAATATCAAATTTCATATTTCTTTCGCCTCTTTCATTTTTTCTCACTTTTATAATAACAGAAAATTAGGTATATGCAAGAAGCCGGGGATAGATTGCTGAACATAGGTTAAAGGGTTGGCTGTTTTTTTGTGGCTTTCTTATTCGTTGTTTGCTGCTTTGGAGAAATAAAATCATTTGCAGCATATTCCTCTACCGTCATTCCCGCAGCAGCAGCTTCCTGCTTAAGTTCTTCCTCTATTTTTTGCCTTTCTGCAATTAAAGCTGGATCGTAATCTTTTAACATCGGTTCATCGGGTAAATTCAAACCAGAATTAAGGCAGTATCTGCAGTCGGATACATAGTTATCGAAATCTATCAAGTATTTTTCCTTCCATGATTCTATCTCTACAGATGGCTTGTCAAACAGAACATGCACTGTTACTGATTTATCGGAAATTTCTTCATGTGCTCTCAAATACGGCACCAGCTTATTTAAAAGAAACAGTCCATTGGTACGGATTTTCTCTGCAAGTTCCGGTGTATTACTGGATGCCACCGAATCATAATACTCAGAATCATATGCATACATAAGTGCCATATTATGAAGGTGATCGATCAAGGAACCCTCATAATCACCGAAATCCTGGCGGCCTTCATAGGAAAAATTTTCTTTCCCCATATTATAATTCAACAGGAATTTTGTCTTTTCATAATAGTGGCCGCCATATTGTTCTCGAATATCGGCATCAATTAATTCAAACCTTTTATTTGCTTCTGCGAGCGGAATAACCTCGCCATCTTCAAAATCGTTACACTCTGACCAAGTTATTGTAACAGTAGGTTCTTTACAGCGATCCTGATAGTCCTTTGCAACACGTTCGATGCAATCATATTCGGAATAATTACCGCTGTCAGCATACATATCATATGCCTCTTTTGCGAGATCTTTCGAATATTTATGTGGTACATCATATGAATTTTCCAATTCGGCAGCCATAAAACTGGTAACAAATTCTTCGTGGGCTTCCATAACTTCTTCGGCCGTCAAGGTATATTCTTTCCCATCTCGTTGTATTTTCATGTTTTTACTTCTTCTTTTTTTTGATTTGTGGTTCAAAAAGGCAGCCTCAAAATTAGGCTACCTTTTTTCGGAAAATTTATAAGTATCAGTTTTCCTTGGAGACTATGAATTCCAGTTTTCGTTCTCCATATACGCTATTAAGATGTTATTGAGGCGCGAAATATTATGTTTATTTTGCTCGATTTGCTTTTGAATCCAGTTTTTCTGTGTCTGATTTGTAATGTCACTTAAATCATACTTAATAATAACGTAAGTATCATCATATTTTGAGATTGCCGGTGAATCCATGGGAAGAAAAACCCACTCGCCAAATATGTCTCCGGTTTTGTATAAGTAATCATCTACAACCAGAACATATACGCCGGTATGTTTGATTTTATTGATTTTGTTCTGCATTTTTCTCCATTTCATTTAAGGCAGATTCAGAAAGTGGTGCATCACCGGCATCAGAAGTATTATTGGAATCTTCCTGGTGCCCTGTGGTGTCTGATGTATTTGCATCCATTTTCTTCATTTCCAGTACCTCACTCTCTGTCATGCCGGCAAATTCAAAGGAAAAGTCCTGGGAATTTTTGTTGTATGTAACCAGAGTTACGGTTCGGTTACTGTCATTCAGTACGAGATAGAATGTTTCCTTACTTGGTTTATAGGTTCCATAGGCCAGATATTCACCTTCCGTTGCTGTGATATTGTTTTCCGTGATCCATTTATGCAGTCTGCAGGGAAGAAACCAGCTTTTATTGTAACCATAAGCGTCTGTACATATGGCTGTGATAGAGTGGGCGGAATCTTCTTTTACCGGTGTGCATTTCTTCAGCCAATCGTCTTTCTCTTCATCAGACATATAGATCCAGTTACTTTGATTGATAACTGGAAGATAGTCGTTATTTTCATAAATATAATCTTCCCCAAGAATATGGTATTTATCTTCTTCTGATACAGAGGAAGAAGTAACCTCCCTTTCACTGGAAGAAGATGTTTCCGTTGTCTGTGTTTCTTTTCGTTGCTCTTCTTTTTCACTCAAACTTCTTTGGTCTATGTAATCGAGTGTTTCCTGCAGCGTGCTTTCTATGGTACGTTCAGACTCAGCTTTTTGGATGTTTTCAATATTCTGTTTGATGTAAGAGTCAATTTCGGATTGCTGGTCATCCGATAAGTCTTTTACGGCATCCTGAATCTGCTGGATTGCCTCTTCCTTTTTTTTACTGTAGTCTGATTGCTCCACGGTAATAGAATGTCCAGTATTTGAGTTGCTGGAATCTTTATGGATAGCGACCGCGCCTCCAACCGTTGCTATTGCAAGAGCGGCCGCCGCTATGCTTATGGCAACCTCTTTTTTTGATAATTTTCTTTTACTCATAAATGCCTCCAACAAAAAAGGTCGTAAGAGAAAGATGAAATTTCCCTTAGCGCCCTTTTTTTCTTTTTAACACCTTTTTTATTTCGAAACATCAATCATGTAGTCAACAACCTTCTTGTAAAGCTGCCGTTTTTGTTCCGAATAACCGAAATATTCAAATGCAAGATCTGGGGAATATTCGGCTTTTTCGACAAGCCGCTGCATAGCCACCAGTTGCATCAGAACATCCTCTCGTTTTTCTTCCGTATCAAGCTGCAGCTCACTTCCCATCTGCATTCCAAGAATTAAAATAGCTCCGGCTTTTACCCGTAGGATTTTACGTTCTGTTTCTGTTATTTCCATTGAAATCCTCCCCATTTTCTTATAAGCATAGTCCAACCACTTTTTTCTTTAGCATTGGTTTTGTTTTCACGGATGTGATTGGCGTAACTGCCATGTCGGAGTTTACTATTGCCGGTTGTTCATCATCTTCCAGTATAAGAGCATCTGTTCCTTTCTCATCCATGTTCAGGAGCGCATTCAGTTCTGCCAGTCGCTTTAGCTTTTCAGCGAGTTCTTCTTCCTGTTGGAATGGTTTCGTTACTTCTATTTTCGCTGATTCTAATTGATTAGTTAAGGTTTCAAGTCTGTCTTTGGCTTCGGCAAGCTTATCCGGCATGGTTTTCAAAACATTGTCCAATCGAATAATATTTCCAACTGGATCAGTACCAATCTCAACAGGGTGGTTCATAGCTCCCTTAAGTCTCAAAACGAATTTTCTATTAAAGGAATCGAATGCTATATTCATTGAAAATCCGAGATATGTTCCGGTTTTGGCAGTTCCATCCGCATCAGTTTGAAAAAGTTTTATGATAGCGTTTCCTGCATCCTTTCTTGTGTCATACACACCTGATCCAACCTGCATATGGAACTTATCTTTGCTTGTGGCAGCATTTTGTTCATAGAGAGCTATATCCTGTTCAAGTTTTTCGATTAGTTCTTTCACCATAACGATTTGGCGTGGATAATACTGAACAATATTATCTTCCATCCGGTATTTTTGACTTGTATAGTTTGCTTTTAACAGCCTTAAACGTGATACCTGAATGTCAAGATCCATTTTTTCTTTGATATATGGATTTCCGGTTGCAAGAGCCTTTACTTCCGCATAGGATAGAGCGGATTCGTCTACATCTTCACAGCTACGAACCGGCGATTTGCTTGTCATGATCTGGCTGATAAATTTTTGCTTATTTTCGATCAGCTGCCAGGAATAAGCATCAAATGTTCCTTCTGTAACATAACGGAATATTTTTACCTTGCGGTTCCGGTTTCCCTGCCTTAAAATACGTCCTTCCTGCTGTTCAATATCGGATGGACGCCACGGTACGTCGAGGTGGTGCAGTGCGATCAGACGATCCTGTACGTTTGTTCCGGCACCCATTTTAGAAGTAGAGCCGATCAGAAAACGAACCTGTCCGCTACGGACTTTAGCAAATAATTCAGCTTTTTTCTGATCTGTATTGGCGTCATGAATAAATGCAATCTCATCTTCCGGCACACCCTTTTTCATAAGGAGAGACTTTAACTCATCATATACGCTAAAAGATTCATCCCTATTTTTCCTTGGCGTAGATAAATCACAAAAAATAAGCTGTGTAGATCTTTCTGAAGTGGTTTCTTCCCAGATATGATAAGATTTTTCGGCACACACTGCAACTTTTGAATTTTCATTCGCAGGTAGCATTTCGTTTATCAGACGCTGATCGAGAGCAAGTTTCCGGCCGTCGTTTGTTATCCTCAACATGTTGTCTTGATAAGGTGACACAAGCTGGTTTCTGACTGCTTCAGCGCGATTAGCAAGCGATGCAACCATTTCTTTCTGGTATTCGCTTGGTTTCAGAACTACATTTTCGTATTGAGCCTCCGGAACAGGAAGATTCAGCATATCTGCAGTTTTAATGTCGGCCGCTTCTTTGAATACTGAAATTAGCTCAGGAAGATTGAAAAAGCGAGAAAACCTTCTTTTTGTACGGTAACCAACCCCCTCTGGAGCTAACTCAATCGCTGTTTGTGTTTCACCAAATGATGCTGCCCAGGAATCAAATTGTGTCATTCCCAATCTTTTCAGTGTGCCGTACTGCAGATAACGCATATTTGTATACAGCTCTGTCATACTGTTGGAAATCGGCGTTCCGGTAGCAAAGGTGATACCTTTGCCGCCGGTTAGTTCATCCATATATTGGCATTTTGCAAACATGTCTGAGGACTTCTGGGCTTCTGTCTGCGGGATACCTGCCACATTGCGCATTTTGGTATACAAAAACAGATTCTTATAGTTATGGCTTTCATCCACAAACAGCCTGTCTATACCGAGTTCTTCAAAATTTACAACTTGATCTTTTCTGGTTTGGTCATAAAGCTTGGCAAGACGCGTTTCCAGACTCTTTTTGGTCTTTTCCATCTGTTTAATGGTAAAACGTTCGTCATTCTCTGCTTTTATTTTACGAAGTCCTTTTTCGATCTCATCAATCTGCTGTATGATTGTATTTTTTTGTCGTTCATCGGAAAGAGGTATTTTTTCAAACTGGCTATGTCCGATAATAACTGCATCATAATCTCCGGTAGCAATTCTGGAACAGAATTTTTGCCGGTTTGCCGGTTCAAAATCTTTTTTCCGGGCCGCAAGGATGTTTGCCCCCGGATATAACCGTAGGAAATCAGAAGCCCATTGTTCTACGAGGTGATTTGGGACAACAAATAATGATTTCTGGCATAAACCGAGTCTTTTGCTCTCCATCGCTGCAGCAATCATTTCAAATGTCTTTCCAGCACCAACGCACTGGGCAAGTAATGTATTGTTGCCGTATAAAATATGGGCTATTGCATTTTTCTGGTGCGGCTTTAATTCAATATCTGGCGTCATGCCAGGAAATGTCAAATGAGAGCCTTCATATTCCCGTGGACGAACAGAATTGAATAGTTCGTTATACGTTTCTACAATCTTCTGTCTTCGTTCCGGATCACGGAATATCCAGTCTTTAAACGCTTCTTTTATGTTTTCCTGCTTTTGACTTGCAATAGTCGTTTCTTCCTTATTCAGTACCCTCCTTTCATCAAAGGTATCATAAATTTTTATGTCTTTCAAATTTAAGGTATCTTCCAGCAACTTATACGCAGTTACTCTTGTGGTTCCAAATGTGGTATTTGCAAAAGAGCGGGGAGTTTCAGCATTTTTTCCGGCAATGTTCCATGTACTTGTTATATTCGAAAAACTTGTTTTTACAGCACCAGGATCTAATAGATAATGTGGTGTTTGAAAGACTTCCCCCATGAAGTCATCTATATACTTCGGATCAATCCATGTGGCACCAATCCTGATCTCTATCTCTGAGGCATCGAGATTTTGGGGCTGTATCTGTTTAAGTGCCTGCACATTAATGCTAAACTCAGGTTTTGTTTCTGCGTAAGATGTTGCAATTTTGAGTTTTTCCCGGACATTACCGCTTAAATATTCATCTGCAGTCTCCCATTTTCCGGTGATTGGGTCTTCAAATATGACACCGCGAAGTTCTTCCACAATTTCTTTGGTATCTTTTCCGGAAGTTCACTCATATACGGAAGATCAACAACAGCCTTTTCTGAAAGAGATACGGTCAATGCTTCACTGGCTGTGTCAACGCTTGTAACAACTTTCTCCTGCTTAATTGTACGCTTTTGGAATATAGCAGCCTTTTCCTTGAAATTTCCTTCTTCATCAAGGTTTTCTAATGAGCAAATCAGAGAATAACTGGAATCCTGATCAAATGCGATTCTGTTTGCACGCGAATTCAGTATACCGAATTTTGCTGTATATCCATCATACAACGCACTCAGTTCTTCCTGCTTTTGTTTAATGTCTGCATCGGAATACTCATTCAGCTGCAAATTAATTAACGCACGAGTACAATCCCGGATGCCGATCATTCCCTTGATCCGCTCTTTTGCTGTGGCCGAAACGTCAACAGGACGCATAACAGAATTTTCCCGGTAATAAATTTCCTTTCCAACAACCGTAAAGCTATAATTTTTGACGTTCGGATCTGCAGAAAGTAGCTCTTCTAAGTCCTCCGTAAGAATCTCTTCCGGATCAATCGCATCAAATTCTCCATTGATATTTTGCAGAGACTCCTGTAATTGTTCTTCAAACGGTTGCGAATCATCTGCTGTGCAGGTACTTTCCATTCCATAAGGACCGGATACCATTTCCATTTTTCCAACAATTTGTTCTGGATGTTCAACAAAATAATTGTTCATGGTAATGTCTGATCCATCTTTTCCAAGATAGACCCAATCCGGATCAGAAACAATCATATGATCCCGTTTTTTCAAAAACAAAATATCGGATGTTACTTCTGTTCCTGCATTCGATTTAAAGGCTTTATTTGGAAGCCTGACAGCACCAAGTAACTCGGCCCGTTGTGCCAGGTATTTCCGCACTTCCGGATTGGACTTGTCCAGTGTTCCTTTGCTTGTGATAAAGGCAACAATACCACCGGGACGTACTTTATCCAGTGTTTTTGCAAAGAAGTAATCATGGATCAGGAATTTGTTCCGATCGTATTTCTTATCTACCACCTTGTATTGTCCAAACGGAACATTTCCAATGGCAAGATCAAAAAAGTTATCTGGATATGTAGTTTTTTCAAAACCACATATCTGTATGTTGGCATGTGGATACAGCTGTTTGGCAATCCGTCCGGAAATACTGTCCAGTTCAACTCCATATAAGTTGCTTTCTTTCATGGAGTCCGGCATCATGCCCAAAAAGTTTCCAACTCCCATTGCCGGTTCCAGAACGTTTCCTTTGGAAAAACCCATTCGTTCCAAAGCACTGTAAATTTGCCGGATAATCACTGGACTGGTATAATGTGCGTTTAAAGTGCTTTCCCTGGCCATACGGTATTCATCCGGCGATAATGCAGCCTTTAATTGCTGATATTCTTCAGACCAGTTTGGTTTGCTTTCGTCAAAGGCATCCGCCAGTCCACCCCATCCAATATATTGACTGAGAACCTGCTGTTCTTCTGCTGTAGCGTATCTGTTTTCCGATTCGATCCGGTTAAGCAGCACAATGGCAGCAAGATTCCTTCTGAATTTCTCTTTTGGAGATCCTTCCCCCAAATGGTCATCACTGATCTGAAAATTGGAAGCTGCACTTTTATCCGGTGCAGCTTTACTTTCTTCTTGTTTTTCTTCGGTATCTGGCGTCGTTTCGTCTGGAATAGAATTTTCAATGTCTCTTCCATCTGCAGCAAGTTCATCGGCCCATGCATGGCATCTTCCAAAGATTCAAAAGTTTCCAATGGCGGATAACCTTCTGCATCATAAATGGAATATACGGCATTTCCTTTGTTGATCCACAAAAAGACATCCGAAAAAAGCCTTGCGCTCCATTTTGTTGGATTTCCAAACGCATCATCTGCCTCATGTACCACCTGCCAGGATAACCGTTGCAGTTCTTCCCCATCAAGTTTGGCATCAACTTCCGCTTCATGTCGATCAATGTCTTCTTCAGCAAGAATGTCGATATAATAGTCCTCTACTTCAACTCTATCTGGCTTACGGTCAAATTCAAAGACTCGGTTTGCACACTGCACATAATAAAAGTCAGGATCATCAACACAATTTCCGATCAGATATTTAACGTTTCCGGATTCCCACTGGTCAACCAGAATACAGAGATTGCCATCCAGTGTAAGCTGTTCCTGTACTACCTGTTTTTTTTCATGCTGCAGGTTTCTGACTTGGTTTGTAAATCCATCCAAAATAGTTGGGTGGGTGTTTAAGATCAGTGTATTGCTCCATTCCCCTTCTGTAAGGATGGAACTTGCCCATTCTTTGTTTCTTAGCGAAAACCGACCTTCCTTCCATGCCTGCACAATGGTATTGGCCAAAACAAATTTCACACAGTCTATGCCGTATTTTTCTACAATTTCAGATACCGTATTTTGTGGAACGGAAAATCCATTGTATTTTTCGGCAATCTGTTTTTCGATCTCCTGTTTGCACTCTAACCGGATTCCGTTATTCAGCCGGGTAATTTCGGCTTCTTTTGCCTTTTTTTCCTGTTCTTTTTTATAATTCTTATACTCTTCTTTTTTCCTGTGGTGAAAAGTATTTGTCTGCATAAATCAGCTCGCAGATTCTTTCTTCTACGACATTCCAATTTAAAAGGACTTTTGTATATGGATTTAAAAGGCTTCCTTTCTCCAGGAGAATACCTTTCGCATCATGTTCACTGTTGGAACTACTATTGCCAGGTAACGCACCGGATTGGCCACCAATCCCATATTCTTTTTTCAGAAAGTCTGCATTTTCTTTCTGGTTATGCAGGTCCATGAAATATTCGTAGATTCGAAATTTTCCATCTGCAAAACCACTTCCAATGCAAAGGGCATAGTCGATTTCGTCCTGTGTGATGAAATCTTCCTGTCTGACATCTACCGTATCATGAAGTGGAAAATGAATTCTCTCCCTGTCAAGATCCGCGATTTCGGATAATAGATATCCTGGAGATTTCACAGTTTTCGGCTTTAATTCTCCATAGGAAATCCGTGCATCGACATCTTCCAAAAAGCTTTCCAGCTGTTCTCTTCCTTCATGCGTAGAAAGAAGAGTTTCTATTTTTTCTATACTGTTAAGTTCTTCCGGTACATCATCTATCCAATCACGGAGAAAATAGCCGATCTGATAAGATACCCTCTCCATCTCTGTTTTGTCTACGAGTGCTGCCTCGTTCGCATCCATATACAAGCCATACGTAATCATGGCGTGAATGTACTTTTCGATTTGATCCCAGCTTAATGTTGTAACTACAGATTCCGCTGCCTGCATACCATAACCGGCAGTCATTCCGTTTTCATCAAACCATACAGATATTGGATGACCGTGTAATTCAAAACCTTTGCCGACCTGACCATATTCTTTTTTCAGGAAAGCAATTATTTCATCGGTACTTTTTCCTTCGGTATATTTGGCGTAAATCCGTTTCCGGCTATCTTTTTGCCCGCCACCACTTCGGATGATTACTTCAAGATCGGTTTCCGACAAATAGAAAGCAGCGGGCATAGTATATTTTTTACTTGCTTCCGCTGCTGTAATTGATCCTCTCTGTTCCTCTGCTGATGGAAACAGACTTAATTGTGTGTATGATTCCTCTGGTTTTACAAAATTGGTCGGCTGTAAATCAGTTCTTTCAGTACGACTTCCTCCGCCCGGCTCTGGATGCTGTTCATCTTCTTCACCCAAAGCATCTGATCCTGTGCTTTGAGCTGTTCGTTTACTCCTTCTTTCTCCGCCATCTGGGATGTCAGGACTTCCATCCTCTCTCTTGCCTGTTCCTGAATCTCGAGAAGATGTGCTTTCAGCGTTCCTTCCAGAAACATTGCTGTTCTCGCCCCATCGTATCTCTCCCTCAGAAATTTGTCCCTCAGAAGTCCGTATTTCGTTACCATTCCCTCCGGTTCCGGATTTGCTTTCAGTTTCGGAATCAGATAATCTCCCATCTGTTCGTATTCCAGGTCCATTTTGTTTTCCTCCTTCAATATTATCTTTATCTTTGGAATTACCCTCTTGCAAACTTTCACGCTTTAAAGCATTATATCGCGGTTGTGGTGCATTTGCAAGTTCTTTTTTTGGAGATTTCTTTTTCCTGTTCTTTCTCGCGAAGTTTATCATAAATGCGTACTGTTTTTCCGATTTCTGCAAGAACACCTCTGGAAGAATCATTAATTTTTGTTCCTAATACTGACAATGTTTTAATAGAAACAAACTGATTGATATAATCAAATGAAAATTCATGATCGGAAATTTCTATTCCACAGGCCGATAAAATTGTAAAAGAAACACTTTCCGATATAAGTTTTTTTAAGCAAAGAGCAAAGTCCTGTTCGCTCAGTTTATCAAATCCTATCCTATCCTGTAAATCCGGATAATCAATTTGAAGTTCTGTATAGCATCCGCCGCGAGCTGATCTGAAATTTCAATAATTCTTTCTTCAAAGGGTTTTGTGCTGTCTGTACTGCCATATATTTGTTCGAGCCTATGCAGTACATCACTTTTATGCTCTTCCCGCAGTTTCCACGCCTTCGGATAACGTCCATTTGGCTTTACAGCATGAACATTCGAAACATCAAATACATATTTAAGCTTATGACCGTATGTTGCAGTATCATCCGGAAGTGCAATTCCTGAAGATCCTTTATTTACCCAGCAGTTCATACGTTTATTCCATATCTCGATGGAAGCACACGCTGTTGCATCCGGATTCTGTGCATAAATCAGAAGCTGTTCTTTAAACGGATATTTATAAATCCGTGCAGCGGAGGTCAGGAACTTCATCCAGGATTCCCGGTTCTGTGAAACCCTTTTAGCTGTTTTTTCTGCAAGATTCACTATGTATTCATATTTATCCATCTTATTTTCCTTCTACTATTGTGGCCGACAATATAATTGCGGCGAAAGATTTGATTGTGACATTGCCTGTTTACATACCCCTCTGGATTCATCTGCAGCATGAACCATTTCACCATTTCCAAGATATATGGCAACATGGGATATATTCCTGTATTTTCCGTTGGCCGAATAAGAATAAAAGATCAAGTCTCCCGGCTGCAGTTCACTATAGCTGACAGTCATTCCTTTGTTTACCAGGCATTCTGCTTCGCTTGCTGCATCCATTCCATTCAGATAAGTAATACCAGCTGCAGCATAACTCCGGTAAACCAGGGAAGAACAATCATACCATCCCGGATCATCTCTTCTGCTTTGGGAATAACCACTTCCTACAGCATTCAGAGCTGCCTGCACGGCAGCATTTCCGGACTCTCCGGCACCTATGCTTTTTTTCCAGGACCAGTCAATCCCACCGGCACCATTTTCGGATGGTGCATAAATGTCAAGCGTCCCATCAAGCTGCGCCAGGCAATCCGCTTTCTCATAGCTCCACCTGGATACGTTCGGTCTGCGGGCGATCATGGCATCATATGCCCTTTCAATAATTTCCCGGTCCGTTGATGCAGATGTTGTTCCATCAAAATATCTTTTCAGGCTTACAACATATTTTCCATCTCTGTTGCCAAAAGAAAGAACGCAGCCTTTCAAAGCATCAGACGCGTTTGTAAAATCAAAACCATAATATTCTGTCAGTGATGTAAGAAGTGGCTGCAGTGTTTGTGTATAGACGTATTCGCACTGGGCTGCCTCAAATGCAATCTTATGTTCTATGCAGATCGAATGCCATGCCCCGTAAAATCCGGCGTTATTTTTTAGTTCTGTGGTCATGCCAAGATATGGTTCAAACGGACCATATGTAGTTGGATCTTTTTCATAGCACCACCGAACAAACGGCCCAAGCTCATAACGATTATCGAACTGAAATTCACCACATGCATTTCCGCCATCGCCACCAACCTGATCCGGGTTTCCGCCGGATTCATATTTTGCCGCCAGATAACAGGCTCCATCATAAGCGGAAGAACACTTTGACGTTCAGCCTTTACCCCAAGAAACAGAAGACTCAAAAGAAGAAAAAGCGAAATAATCGGAAGCAGCAATAAAACATTGGATGCTATAATTTTAATGATGCCTGCGGATATTTTCGCCGTATTAATGACTCCATGCCGAAGTAGCATCCGCTGTTGATAATCAGCCCTTTTTTTTATCTCTTCTTCGTTCCCGGATAACCGGAGGGATTGAACGGTTGTATGGAAGTTCTTTGTTCTCCGAAACCATTTTAAGGATGTTCTAATTTTTCCCTCTTTACGAGAACTTTTTTCATCCTTTTTTCCTCTGCGGTCATTAGAATCTTTTTCATTCTTTCCTGACTTTTCTGTATCACTTTCTTTCCGATTTTTCTTTTTGGCTTTCCGTTTTTCACTTCCGGAATCATCCTCTGAGTCCTCTTCCTCAGCATGATCCATTTCTTTATTCCATTCCTCTGCCGCCTGGGACGGTTTTATTTCCTGCCTATTTTTATCTTCTGCCGGATTCTTTTCAGATGTTTCTTCTGTATGTTCCTTATTTTTTATTTCCTTCTTCTGATTGGACGTTTTCTCCTCATCTTCACCAAGAGTTTCCTTTTCCTCTTCTGTTGAAGATTCTTCTGAAATTTCACTATCTTCCGAAGTATTTTTACTCGTGATTTTTTCTTTTTTTCGATTCTTTTTTAATTTTGCCAGATATATAAGTGTTTTTGATTTTTTTAAATCATTCTGGGAATCCGGCTCATCATCTTCAACCTCTTTTTCTACATTCGCTGCTGTCATACCATGCAGCATGGATGCAGTATTCAAACTTTGATGCTGCTGTCTGAAAGTTTTACTCTGGTTGGATGATAATTCTTCCCCTTTAGAATCTTGTACTGTGGATGATTGTATCTGCCAATCGTATATTTTCGGCTGAAATCCTTCTTTTTTTCTCTCTCATCCGTATTACTTTCTTCCTCTTCTTGTTGAAAAAGTGTCGGTTTTCCAGACAACGGATTTCCGTTTCGCTTCTCCTCTATTCCAATGCCCTGTGTGTTTTCTGTATCTTGCCGCCGCAGATATTTCCACATGGCCAGACGCATACTTTGTCGTTTTTCTTCTTTTATGTCATTATTTTCCGACATTTCCAGCTGTTCAGTATTCGGGATGGAAGCTCTCATCTTGGCTGCAGCATATTTTTTACCGTGATTTTCCTGAATCCGATTCTCTGATGCAGCCTCAATATTATCTTCCCGTTCTGAACCTGTACTTTTTAAAATAAAATGGGTTGTTTGTTGCTTCTCTTCTGCATGGGAACGTCCCGCTTCTGTTTGCACATATTTCTGTGTTGCCAGTCGTATACTTTTCAACTGCTGTTCCCGGGCAACTTGTCTGTCCGGTTTTTCTGGTATTTTATACGTCTCTGAAACAGGTGCATGGAACTGTGCAGCTTTCGCCTCATATTTTTCACTGGAGCCATTATATACAGGCTGTTCCGGTACATAATTTGATTCATTCTTATGCCACAGGATTTCCGGTTGTACAGCAGCCTGTTCCGTATGTCCAGTGTTTTCCGGCAAGATACTTTGTGTATTTACTTGATTTTCCGGCTGCAAATATTTCTGCGTCGCCAGACGCATATTTTGCAGCTGTTGTTCCCGCGTAATATGGTTTCCTGTTATTTCCTGCGTTTCAGAGTGGCTCATAACAGATCGTATCTCTGACGCAGTATAGATTGCAGAAGTAGCACTGTGTACCGTCTTTTCCACAGATCCTGTTTTAACTTCCCGCTGTTTTGCCTGCCATGCAACTTCCGTGTGCTTGTCTTTTGGTGTCATGCGTTATCCTTCCTTTAGTTTTCCGGCATACGGTAACAACCTTGGATCTTTTCGATATATCCTTTTTTCACAAGAGATTCCAGTATCTCTTCTGCCTGTTTATTGGAAACACCGCATAAAATTCCGGCACCATAGCAATCCAGCCATTCATCACATTCGTCAGCTTCTTGTACTTTATGGTACATGAACAGCTCTTCTTCACTGATTGGCTCTTCTACTTCGCCATTTGAAAGCTCAACAGACTCTTTGTCTGGATCAGTGTCAAATGTTGACACCGAGTCTCTGTTTTCATCCGTGTCAATCTTTGACACGGATTCCAGATCATCTTCATGTTCATCTTGATCCGCTTCCTGGCTGTAAAATACGTTCCGATTTTCGGCAGCGGCTTCATGGAAGTTTGTACTGTAGAAATGATACAGCGGATTGTCCCGGCTAATCGTCGAATCACACTGCAAAATATGCCCGCCCCAGACAATCAAACTCTGGCCCGGTGTCGGATCAGAAAGCGCTTCAAACTCTTTCTGTGATAACTCCATAATCTGCAGCAATTCGTTCCGATCATCACCGGCTTGGTCAAGCAGCACCTTGAAGTCGGAGTTTGATACAATCTCCATAATTTTCCGGTTGGCCGTTGCTGCTGAAACGTTCTGCAGACAGATCGTACAGATACCACCAAGTTTACGGTACGTCAGATACGCCTTTTCCAGCTCATTACAACTTGTCTCATGGCGGCAGACATATTGAGCCTCGTCAACGATAAAATGCGTTGCCCTTTGCTGTTCAACGTTGTAGGAAAAACGCTGCGTTAAAACATGCATGATTGTTATCATCAGCGGTTCCCACATCAATTCAGGGATATTTTTCATTCCAAATGCAACAAACCGGCTGCTGGTAGACAGTGTACTTTGTCCTTCCAATGTCAAAAAGCTATGCTTTGTATAAGCCTCCAGTGATCCATACAAATCACGCGCTTCCGGTTCCCGCTGTTTCTGGAAAATTGCTTCCAAATCAGAAAGCACCGGGGATATCGGTTTCTTTTTTGAAAACGTATTCTGATATAATTCCTCAACGCACCGGTAAATCAACGATTTATGGATACCGTTTGGACGTATACCGGTCATGATACTGTACAGAAATGCTTCCATATACTGCAGCTGGGAAAGGATATATTCTTCACGGCCCTTTGCATTCTTTTGCAGCAAAGATTCCGGAATCTCAAGAGGGTTCAGGCGCAGATCCGGATCAGAAAGATCAAAATACTGACCGCGGAATCTCTGGGTGATTCCCTTCATCTCATTCTGCGGATCAATCAGGAAAATATCATCTGTACTGTTAATCAATGTTTGTCCGATTTCCGTAATTTTCAGCAGCATGGACTTTCCAGAACCAGTGTGGCCAAAAATAACACCATTACTGTTTTTCAATGTCTTTCGGTTTCCAATGATCGGATTTCTGGTTTTTTTATTTATACCATACCATGTTCCGCCAGGCTGGATCAGATCCCAGGAATAGAATGGCTGGAATGCCAGATAAGAACTTGTCAGGACGGAACGCATATTATTTACACGCCTCGCTCCGATCGGAAGCAACGTATTCAGTGCCTGAATTTGCTGATCGTAGTAAGGAACAATCTGTATAGAATGTTTCCGGCAGCGGCGTCTGACTTCTGCCGTGTTTGCATCCAGTTCCTCTTTATTTGCTCCACGCACTGCCAACAGGATTCCTACATAGAAGCCATTTTCATCATCTTCCTCGATCTGATCCATATATTTTTTCAGATTGGCCTGCTTCTTTTTCTTTGCATAGGACGGCTCACTATAGAAGTTACCCATACTTGCATTGGCCTGTACTTCCTGCCCGATCGCATTTTCATTGTAGAAATTCGTGTTGCTGATTTTTCCACGTAACACTTCCCGTGGGATATATGCCGTATCTATGGTAAGGCAGGTATAAAACGGAAAATCTGTCAGTTCAAAAATCAACTTTTCTTCATTCAATCTGGTTGGCAGAACCGCAGCAAAAAGAATCCGCATACACTCTTCATCAAATTCCATGTAGCTTTTGTGATTCCGCACAGAATGTGGAAGGATTGAATTGCGAAAATCTCTTCCGGCCTGTACCATATCCTGAAACGGAAGAATAAAACTTTCCTCTCCATCATCTGTGAAAAAGTAATTTCTGATTTTCTGAAACCGCTGCACAGCGTTTAAAGGAACCAATTCCGAACCCATTGCATGAAAGATTGGAAGTGCTGTATGCTCGAATGTATCAAACCATCCTTCCGCTTCTTCTATTGACCGGCAATTTGCACTCACAGTCAAATAACGCTGTTTTCGAACGTTTTCCTGTCCCTTTTCAAGAGATTTTTTAATCATTTCGTTATTGTAGCGGGCCAGCTCTGGATACTCACTTTTATTTTCATCCTGCAACAGAGATTTCTGGAAATTTGTTACGTCCCGTGGTTCACACTGTATTGTGATCTTGAAATCTGTGTCCATGGAATTTAGAAATTTCCGTAGTTGAAACAGGATGCCGTCTTTTTGCTGCTTGTCCTGATCCACATAGTTTAAGTCTGAAAAAGAATACACACGATCAAATTTTCTCCGCTTTTTCCCTGCCCCGTTATTCGGTTCTATTTCAAATATTCCATTTTCGTGTACACCTGCAATATCCAGCATTTGTTGAATACTGGCCGGTGTCTGGTAAACTGGCTGTGTACATTTTTTATATCGGATAAATTCCTCATTCGAAAAAACCCATTCTGTTCCATCCTTTCCAAGTATATAAAAAGTCGGGATTTTTCCCGATCATTATTTTTCTTTTTTCAAATAATTTTTTCTTGCCTGGTTATATTCGTCACTTTTCCAAACAAGTTTGGCTGTGGACTTTCTGTATTTTCTTGCCCGGTAAAACTCTATTGCAGAAAGCCCGCTACGTGACTTCCATACCTGACTGAAAATGATAGCTGCAGCAACAGCAGTTCCAATCAAAAATGATATATATAAGTTCCATCCAAGTATAAAATACAACAAGATAATGATAATACCACAAGAGACAGCAGAAACGGCCATCACACCTAACTCTCTTGCTGTAAGTCCTTTCCAGATGCTATCCTTATATGCACCAAAATCTTCATTCATGTTTACCATAAGCTATGTCCTTCCTACTATTAAAATCCAAATGCTCTTCGAACCATCGCATCCGTACCAGATACTGATCCCGTTATAATAAGGATACCAAGAATAGCTTGAAGTCCTTCCCATCCTTGTGATCCCAACATTCCGCCCAATATATCTTCTGATGCAGTAGGGAACAGCCCACCGGCATTTATTAAAATTGTTCCAAGTCGCATCATTAGCATGATTCCTGTCATTTCAAACAATGCACAAAGAAATGTACGGACCCAGCTTGATCCGGTATGTCCAATTTCATGTGGGCCTGCATAAGTGGAAAGTGCAAGTGGTGCAACAGCCATATAAAAAAACAATTTAAGGAAAACCCTATAAACCGTCCATAATGTAATAACTGCGCCACCCAGGCAGATAAACAAAAACACAAGGCCAAACAGATTTCCAAAAATAAGTCCGGATCCACTCATTTCCCAGTCATCCCCTACTCTTATAACCAGTGAAGCGGCATCTTCCGGAACAATAATACCAAAAAATGCTTGTTCAATTTCAATCAAAAAAACGAGTATATTCGTGAGATTTAAAAAAACAGCATCCACAAGTGCCAGCTTGATAAAAAACTGGATGCTTGCTTCCATGGTCATTCCGTGTTTAATATCCGTTGTTTCTTTGAAAAAATTAACCATAAAGAAAACACTTACAAGTGTCGCACCTAGAATCTGTAGTGCCTGGAAAATCCGGTATGCTTCATCCCAAAGTTCACCACCTGCCAAACTTTGTGGACTCGTTTGCAGCATATCAAACGCATATGCAATTAATGAATTCCAAACATTGCACCCAAGGGAAAAGAAACCACTTCCCGCAAAAACCGTTTTGAAAAAATCTAATATCTCATTTATCATATTTTCTCCATAAGAAAAAGGAGGATATTCCCTCCCTTTTCATTATCCCTTCAGAGCAGTTGTAATTACCGGAGCAACCAGCATAACTAACGCACCGCCAATCCCTTTTAAAGATCTTGTAATAGCACCTCCGCCTTCCTGTGCCTGCATGGAAGCTCCAAATTCAAATGCGTGCCATAATAAAATAACACCACCCACAGATTGTACCACAGCGCTGATCAGATTCCATAAAATTTCAAATTTCGCATTTATTGCGGCCGTTGCATCTGCAAAAACCATTGGCGCACCTACTCCCTGCAGGAACATCAAAAACGCAAAGCAAGCCGTATATTCCGTGACTTTTTTCAGTTTCTTTTTTACTTCGATTGGCTTTTTCATATCTTTTACCTCTTTTTGATCTAAAAATAGCCCGCACCAAATTTTGGTGCAGGCCTTATTTTCGTTTGTTCTTTCGTGTCAATCCTTCACACGACATTAATCGTCATCATCATCATGTTTGTGAAATCTTCCAATTAAAAATGCAATAACACATCCTACCATGCTATAATCGGGATAATATACTGAATCGGCATTCTCTATTTTCCTCCTTTTTCTTCCTGTTTCAGAACCGGAAACTGGGGCAATCCAGTACACAATTCCAGTCCATTAAATTCTTGTTTTTCAATTATCTGCTGATAATCTACTGTCACAGTGACGAAATATACTTTTTGATTGTTGGCATCCCGGCCTTCCTCTGTATGAAGATGTCCCTGGACAAACACTGTCGTTCCTTTTTTTATTCTCTGAAATGTTATCATTGCCCGTTCTCCAAAGGCGACACAGTACATGTAATCGGAATAAGAACTTTTCGGTCGCTGCACGGCCAAGATGTACCGGCATGTTGGAACTGATCTCCCTCTCCTGTCTTTTTCATAGGAAAATTGTGGGACGCAGGTGCAAACACCCTGGATTTTAATCTGATTCATGTTTGCCCTCCTTATACCAGATTGCCAGTTGTATTTTCTTGACGGTAAGGCAGCCTCCGGTATCGCAGAACTTCCATCCGCAGTAAATCATCCCGCAGGGTTTCTGTATCCATGCCCTCAAATAAAATGTCAAGGGTTGTCTCAAAATCCCGGTAACGGCTGCGCTGGCTGTACGTAAGTGCCTTTTCAATCCTTTCCAGAATCGGACCATTTTCATAAAGTTCCTGCAATTCTAAAAGGGATTGCTGCAGTGTGTCTTTTCGCCGGAAATGTTCTATCATCCGGCTTTTAAATTCTGCCACATCAGCCGGGTTTAACACTTCCGGTTCCGTGTCAATGTTTGACACGGGAACTTCTTCTTTATCATTCGGAAGTTCTTCCGGCGCATTTTCCGTTTTTTCCTCTTCTATGACAGGTATATTCTTTTTTCGCTTTAAATCTGGAACATTTAAAACATTTTTCAGCTTTTTGGTATCAACCCCAAGCTTTTTTTCCAACGGCTCTTCTTGAGTTTCTTCCTTTTTCTGTTTTCGCTCTTGTATTAAACTGATTACAGCTGTTGCTGCAAAACCAAACGCTGCGATCGCAAGCACCGCGGTCATCAAGTAATATGGATTTCCCAAAAATGACTTTATACTTTCCATGGCCGATCTCCTTTACTTGAAATTCCGTGATGCATCTACCGCAAGTTCTACCAGCTCCTCTGCCGAAATTCTTCTGTCATACCATCCGGTCAGAACTGCCGCTTTTTCGTATTCATCATAAGATGCCTTATATTCCGGCATTTCTGCGTTCATCTGGTAGATGACTTCTTTTAAGTTCTTGGTTTCGCGGCGTGGAACACTGATTTCATAGCATGGAAGGGAATCAAAGCGGAAATGATAATTCTTTTCGCCACATACCGCATCTACAATAATTCCATCCGTATTATGGCGGGTTGTCACATTTTCGAACTCTGGCAGTGTCAGCAAGTAATTCTGCAGTTCTTCTGCACTTAAATCGTGGCTTTCCGGCTGATTACTGTTTTCTTCCAGCTGTCTCTGTAATTCTTCCTTGTCTTTTGCCTGATCATCCAGATCTCTCTGCAAAGATTTTACCTGCTTATTTAGTTCAATGACTTTTCCTTGGAGTTCTCCATTCCGTTTTCGCAACTTTTCTTCTACTTCCGGATCAGTGCTGCTATCTTCTGCTTTTAACTGCAGGTTCGCAAGTTCATCTTCCTTTGCATCAAAATCTTTCTGTAATTTTTCCATCTGTTCCGTTTTGGAATCACGTTCTTTCTCCGCCATGGAAAGACGACTCTGCAATGTTTCAATTTTCGCCTGCAGTTCTGTTTCCTTATCCGTTGGAAGTGACATATCCGGATACAGTTTTAAATTTTCCTGCATCATCTTGAGGTTATCCCTCTCTGCCTGCAGCTCAATACTTAAGTTCTGTGCCTGCAGCTTTTCCATTTGCAGTTCCTGCCGTTTCTTAATCAGCTCATTTTCCTGTTCCTGCTTTGCTTTCGCCAAGGATTCTTTTGTTTCCTGTTCCCAGGTTTTTAAAGCAGTTTCCTGTTTTTCCATGTCCTCTACTTTAGCTGCAAGAGCATCCTGGATCTGGTCCAGTTCTTTTTCCCGGTTATCCAGATCTGTTGCTTTCTGTTCCTGGCTATTTTTCTGCTTTTCCAATGCATTTGCAAGAGACTGCAGCTGCTTGGAACGGTCATCGAACAGCTTTTCACGTTTTTTATATTGCTCTTCTCGTTCCTGATACAGCTGATTCATTTTTTCGGCCATACTTAATGTATTTTCATCCATGACGTATCCTTTCTTCGGGCGCTTAGCCAATATCTTTCTTACTCTTTTTTCGTATTGCAGTAAGAAACATCAATACACTCCAACTGCCGATAAAAAAAACGGCAAAAAAACAGATATGATTCCTATCTGCGTATCCACCGGATCAGCCTTTAAAATCATACCTTCTGTATCTGTGTCAATGTTTGACACCTGTTTTGTGGTTTCCATATCGGTGTCAACGTTTGACACCGCTTGTGGTTTTTCCGTATTCGTGTCAACGTTTGACACCGCTTTGGGATTTTCCGTATCCGTGTCAACGTTTGACACCGCCTGGTGGTTTTCCGTACCCGTGTCAATGTTTGACACCGTTTTGCTGCTTTTCTGTCCCGTGTCAATGTTTGACACGGATTTTTCAGCCCGTTTTCCATTCCATAAGGAAACTCCGGTTCCGCAGAGCAGCAGGCAAGCCAAAATCATACAAATTCTGGCTCTTACTTTTGCTTTAAGACGCTTCCTTTTCCGCATTCGCGACCTCTTTCTGGGCAACCGTAACGGCGTGTATAACCAATCTGTAAGGACTGGAGCCATCACCTACGCAGGTGGATAAAGTAAAAACTTTCTCCTTTCCGGTCGGGGCAATATTACAGTCATATTCCGCATTCTGTACGGTTTCTGCAATCCATTGTTTCCATTCCTCGCTGTCACCTTTATATCCCAGTGTAAAAACATCACTGTCATACCGGGTGCTGTATACGCTGTATATCGCACAGGTATAAGTAGTTTCCGGTGTATAAACATATACATAAGGATAAGTGTTCCGGAAGTCCTTATCATGGTACTTTTTCAGGCTTCCAAACATTTTCCCGGATGCCATGTTATGCCCATATAAAATAATGTGGCTTTCTTCGAAATCTGTTCCGGCAGTTGCAAAAATGGAACCAAGAATATTGCTTTCTCCTGTTACGGTATGGTTCAGGTAATAACTGTTGTCCTCTCCTAAAGCAACCGGATAATCAATGGGTGTTCCGGGAACTGTGATCCATGCCAAAATCTCAGGATTGATCTGCTGTAAATTCTGAAAATCAACTATTCTTTCCATATTCGGATCTGTTTCCTCTTCCGGCTCATCTGTAGTTGATTCTGTGTTTTCTTCATCTGTTGTATCCGGATTTTGGATATAGCCACTGATAAGGTTCTGCTGTTCCCGGTCGGTTTGTGCTTCCTGCAAAATCCGTGGAAGATAAGACGCACCCAGCAGACATAAAATTGCCAGCAGGACACACCCAGCAGCTTTTCGCATTTTCACACCTCCCTGTTCTTTAATGAAATACCCGTGTCAAACATTGACACGGGTATAAATCCGGTTTTGCTGGTTACTTTAACGGAATGATGTTCTTAACAGAAGTATCATGCGTTGTAGTTCCCCAGTCATCTTTCTGGTTTTCAAATGTGATGGATGTACCGGTTGGTTTCGCCTTTAAATTTGCATGTACGGAGAAAATTTTATCCGGAGCAACGCCCTTCGTCGGTTCCTGTAATTTTGAAATCGTTACATTCTCTGTTCCGGTAACGTTCACCAGATGATACCGCAGCACATCCTGTTCTGTTACTGTGTAGTCCTCTCCTACCGGGATTTTGTTCCAGGTGACAGAAAGTTCTACATATCCCTGTCCATCGGTATGTGAATTTACGTAATTTTCCGTGAACTCTACATAATTCTGGAAGGTACGGTCTTTTCCATTAATATCTTTTCCTTTTACGGTGAAGATAAAGGTTGGGTTTCCATGCGCCCAGGTAATATCGCTTGCTTTAATTTTCTTTACTATGGTAAGGTCTGCATAGCGCATATCCTTCATGGTGATGGTCTGCGTATCTGCTTTGCTTTCCAGCGTAAAGGTAATTGGATCAGCAAGTTTATAATAATCCGGGGCCTGATCCTCACGTAAAGTATACCGACCCGGTTTCAGTTTTTCGATCCGGTGCGGTGTGCTTCCGGATGTCCAGCTTTCTACCAGACGGCCATTGCTATCCAGAAGAGAAAGTTTCGCTCCGGAAATATTCTCTCCGGTACCGGAATCTACTTTTGCAAGATCCAGTTTTGTATAATCATTTTCTACTGTGATTGTCAGGTTTGACTGCCCATTGACTTTTCCGTCGGATACTGTGAAATCTTTCACTGCATTATCCAGTACGTATCCATCTTTGGTTGCCGTTTCCTGGTAATGCCAGGTTCCATCCTTCACACCATCAATCGTGATCCGTCCATTGCTATCTGTTTTCTGCGTTTTATCATAGCTCTTGTCATCATTCCAGATATGGAACGTAACACCTTCCATGACTGTGCCATCGTTTTTGCTTACTTTCTGCAGAACGATCGCATTTTTCTGGTTCTGTACGGCTACATTGACGCTGGTATGGCTATCATCCAGGGTAACTGCATGTTCTGTAGTATCCAGGACATATCCATCCGGAGCTGTTTTTTCTTTGACAATGTACTGACCAAGTTCCAGTTGTTTGCTGGCTGCCGATCCATTGCCATCTGTAGTTACGGTATCAACTACCGTATTGGCAGCAACCAGGGTTGTGCTCCGGCTGTCTTAATATCCTTTGCAGCTTTGATTTCAAATACCGCACCGGAAAGTTTTTTATTATTCTCACCGGTTTTTGTGATTGTGATCTGACCGGTTTTTCTGGCATTTGTCGCATCCAGTGTTAAAGTAACAACACCTTCTTTTTCTGCTGTAAACTCATGTTCCCAGGTTCCGGTATATCCTGTCGGATTTTTGGTTTCTACTACTTTGAATTTTCCACCTTCTGAATCTTCTGCATGGAGATTTAATGCTCGATAAGCTTTATACTTATCTTTCCATTCGGCCTTGGTATACGTTACCCACTGGCCGCCTTGCATCTTGTAAACAGTGAATTCTGCGCCTTTTAGGGCTTCTCCTGTTGTTTCATCTGCCTTTTTGATGACAAGGTCAACATTTTTGGTCTGATGCATAACCATTTCTGATGTATAACCAAACTCAGAAGTATTCCATACGTGCCAATCTGTTGCCTCGGTCCGGCTTGATCCTTTCCATCCATTAAATATGGCATCCCCACCAGTAAATGTAAAGTCTTTTGGATATGATTGCACTGTGGTAAGTCCCTTACCTGGACCGTCCACATTTTGTATGGTTCCTCCATTATAAAAGACCATAGTCTGAGAATCGCCTTCATATGTGTAAGTAACCCATCCTTCCGGGTTATCCGGTGAAGTACCATCATCTGCATTTGAACCCTTTTTTGCTGACCAGATTGCATCCGTTCTTGCATCATAGATTAGACGATCATCAGCTTCCTTCGTGACATAAATGCCATCGACTTTTCCATCAATATAAAATCCCTGGGAATAGTCCAGATCAGATAAAGTGAAATGTCCCTTAACCTTAAGTGGATTTCCATTTTCATCGTAATATGAAAATCTTACCTTAATCCATTTCAAGCCTTTAATATCAATGACAGGAGTTGCACCGCCTTTTGTATTGTCTACAGAAACAACAACATTGTCTACATCTTCATATCCCGGATACCCGCTGATATTAGTATTCTGCCAGTCCAAAAACCAGATCCGCATGGTAACAGGTAAACCATTAGCATTGCCTACATTGGTATACTCTGCATACATCTTTCCTTTTAATCTTTCATACGGAATAAAAGAACGGGTATTTCCATTATCACCTATATCTGATAATGGCCACCATTTCGAACACACCTGTGCATATTTTTCACCATTAACGCAAAACTGATTATCCCATTTCGTACCATCTGTACTACCGAATGAAACCTTTGTGTTTGCTCCAATGACTGGCGTAAAATTGTAGGTTCCGTCAATCGTGCTGTTTGTATCTACCTTTTTTCCAATGCCAGAATCAACCACAGATGGTAACCCATCCATGCCTGCGCTGACAGCAAAAACATTTTCCGGGAAAGAAATTCCAGTTACCATCAAGGCTGCCATAAGCAGCCCTGACAGTGCCTTTTTCCATCGTTTCACAGTTTTTTCCTCCTCTCTTTCTTCTCTTTACGGGACAGTTTCACGGTTCCAAGAGCCGCTACCGCCGCAATTCCAAGAGGAACAAAAACGTATGGATCTGCAATACCGGTTTTTGGTGCCGTAGTCTGCGAAATGGCAGGGGACGGTTCGTTTTTGCCCGGTTCTTCAGCACCCTGTACACGGAAAATCCAGTTTACCATGCTTTCCCGTTTTGCATATGCATTTTTCAGTTCTGCCGGTAACTGCAGCGTAAACTGTACCCGCGAATTTTTCCCTGTTTCCAGTGTTCCAAGACTGATTTCCTGATTCAGGGATGCAGCCTGCAAATCACCGTTATACAGGGTTTTTCCGTTTTGCGTGATCGTCAATTTAAACTGTTTTAAAAGGTCAAGTTCTTCATCCGTTAAATTTCCAGGCGTTTCCGTATGGAAGAAAAATTCGGCACTGGTTGCTGTCGTATTGGAAAGCTGAAAACTATCACTGATCGTATCGCCAGGCATTGCCGTCTGTAAATTTCTAAAGAAATCTTCCGGCGCAGCACCAGCTTTCTGGCAGCCCCTTCATAAGTGACGGACATAGCGGTATACTGTTTTGTCACTTCTGTGATGCTGTTATCCGTCTCATGTACGCACTGTTCAATTTCCGTATCGCCCCATGGGGATTCCGAATTAAAATCCGGTGTAAGTTTGCTGCCTGCACCGCTTCTGCGGTCACAGTAAGTCCAAGAACCCTGTCCTGTGCTTTTGATGTCCACGCTGCAGGAATCGTTACGTTCTGGAAAAAGTCTGCGGATTCTCCGTTTTTCAACGGCTGCGTATAGTAATAATACTCACCCTGTTTTACCCATTCATCGGAAATTCCATCCAGTTCTTCATCACTCAGAACATACTCCGCAGGCGTTTCCTTATCCTGATCCACCGAAGGTGTTTCTGTAGGTTCAGGCGTTATTTCCGGTTTTTCTGGCTCTTCCGGTGCTGGTGTTACTTCCGTTTCGGCATTTTCTGTCGTTTCCTGTGCTGTCTCTTCTGTTGCTTCCGGCGTTTCATTCGGGTCTGCATCCGTTTTGGAATCTTCCTCTGGCTTTTCCGTGTCAACGTTTGACACGGAATCCGATGCCTCTCCGGAATAAGTGGTTTTCACCCGGATGTAGCAGGTTTCCGCATAATTCGTGATACGAGGAATCTTTGAAATGCTCTGGGATGGAAGCACAATTCCATCTGCAGGTCCTTCGTAAACTTTTTCCGTATCACCATCTTTTTCGTATTCCTGGATTCCAATGTTTACATCACCGGTGCTGATGTGGTTTGTAACGGTAACGCTGTCCTGATAGTAAGCATATGATCCACTGATGGTACTTACTGCCGTGACCAGAATTCCGGCTGCTATTGCAATTTTCCTTTTCATTACTGGCCACCTCCTCCAAACCGTTTCCATGCTTCCTGATAAGAAGTGTATTCCTTCTGACCATCTGTTGTCTGAACGGATTCCTCGTAAACTGTTACTTCCAGGTTATCCTGCTCATATTCATCTGCAACAGTAACCCCCGTAAACAGATAAGTTGTTGTTCCTCCAACCGGAACAGCTTTTTTATAATAGTAATAGCCATCATTTCCCTTGACCCAGTTTGTGGTATCAAGTCCCGTGAACTCTTTTACAGGTTCACTGCATGTAATATATGCCCGGACATAGCAAGGTACATCTCCTGTATTTTTTGCCCTGACTTTTTTTACTACTGATCCGCTGGATGGAACCGGTGTCGGTGTCGGAAAATCCTCATCCGGAATAATGGTGTTATTTCCGGTTCTGATAATGTTTACTACTTCATCATGGTCCGTCTGGTAAGCAGAAGATCCCGATATTGCGGTGGCTGCTGCAAGAAAACCGCAGCAGCACATTCCGGCAATGGACAGCATTCGTTTTTTCTTTTTTTCATGCTGTTTTCCCTTCTTTTTCAGAATAGTCCGGATGGCTTTCCGGACTGTTCTGAAAAGTATTCTTATGATAAAGTGTTGTTTCCATCCTGTTCCGGCTCAACCTGAACATCATCTGGGGTATTTGTTTTGTTTTCATCCGATGCTGCATTTCCGTTTCCATCAACGGTTGTAACCCCATTATTTCCGCTTTCGTCAGACTGCGGAGTCGTGATCTGTCCTGCCTGGCCCTGGTTCTGCAGTTCATATTTTTTCCATGCGGAAGCTGCTTTCTGTGGAATCGTGGTTCCTTCTCCGGTGTTGAGTTCCTGGATTGCATAGTAATGTACCGGCACATTCAGATCTTTTCCATCCAGCTGTCCCTCTACAATATTGGCAGCTGTCAGGCTTGTAAAGATCGGATCTGTTGTTTTTCCCGGTGCAAGTATTTCGTTATAGCTGTAGGTGTAAACCATATTATCTCCTACACGCTTGTTGTACATCAGAGTCCATTTCTTAGAAACATTGTTCATGGAGAACAGCTCTGTATCTTTTGCAACGCCTCCATTCAAACGGTTACCTGCAGCATTAACAGTAATCACCTTTGCAATCGGGATAGAAACATCCAGATATACATAAGCATCATTTTTTCCAACATTTTCGATCTGCGGGTCTTTTTTGATCACCTGGGTCGGAACGATATTGTTGGTTTTTCCATCATTATCCGGTGTGTAGTTCGGCTCATGGCCAACGATGTCTACTTTACCTACAGAAAATTTGTTGGTTACAGAATCATGATCTGTCAGATATGCCATGGATGATCCAACGGCCAGTGCGCCGCATAGTGCTGCTGCTGTAAAAAATGCTGCTACTTTTTTCTTTGTCATAATCGTAATTCTCCTTTTTTTCTTTTTGTTTTTTTTACCTGTTCCCGTTCCTTTGGTTCAGGTCTTTTCTCCGGAAAATAGAAAACCAGAAGCATAAACAGCGCCAGAAAACCTACGGTTAAAAACATGTGGTTTTTAGCCACATGAATCCGTAGCCCAAATATGGAATGCAGAACAGATATGTTCCGCGAATGTTTTCTGCCGGAATGGTTCCGGAATCCGGATCTGTGTTTGCATCCCCTTTTGTCTGGTATCCCTCTTCTGTTTTTGACAAAATCCGGTGAGTCACCAGATCCCCGTGCCTCTCAAACGTAGCAATATTTCCTGGACGTACATCCCTCTTCGATGAATCCACAACTGCCACTGATCCTGTGGGAATCACAGGTTCCATAGAACCTGACAGAATCACATAACCCCTTAAATCACGGCACTGATAACAGGTAATACCAAGCACCATACAAACCAGAATCCATAGGAATGCGTGTATTACTTTTGTTTTCATTTTTCCTCTCTCTCCTTTTTTACTTTTTGTTGCCACTTTTTCCGTGCAACGGCGTCACCCCCTAAAAATGGGCATAAAAAATACACCAGCCCATGAAAACCATGTTCTGATGCATGAAAGCCCATATTCCTTTTTTTTGTGTCAATCATTGACACGAGCAATTGAAAGATTTTTTTGTCCTACCTGCTGTCCCTTCTGTTTTCCTTCTTTTGCAAGTATAACATAGCATACCTTTCTGCGACGTGCAATATGACATTTTTTTGAAAAACATGACATTTTTTCAAAGATATGACATTTTTTTCAAAAGATATGACATTTTTTCAAAAAAGATGACATTTTTATAAACTGCCTTTTTTTTCTAAAAAAAGGGATGCACAAAGTTCTGCGCATCCCCCCGTACTGCTTGACTTTTTTCGTCCGGCAGCTTATAATCAAATCAGAAGCAATCAAGGATATACCAGTGTCGGTGGTTGCCTTTCTGAAATAATCTAAATTATTACAAAGAGCAACAAGAGACATAGGCTATCCCCTATCACGTTCTGATCTGATTAGATTCAGTATAGCATATCATCGACTATTTTACTACCTCTTCGACATACAAATCCCCTCTCGCAATTCGTCTACGAGAGGGGATTCTTTTTTATCGGATAAAGTAGTTTGTAATCTGATAATAATCGTTTTCTGTCATGCCGAGTACATCACTCATACCATCGTCCATATGTTCCCAGGTTGTTGCATAATCATAATCTTGATCTGAGAAGGAAAATACAGCTGAGAAATTCACAATCTTTCTTCCGTTATACTCCTGCGGTTGTCCATACATTACAGCGATTGCTCCATATGCATTATAATCATCCATCTGGTTTGCTTTATGGCCTGGAGAGGACATCCAAAGGTTGAAGATCTGGCGGGCAAGATCATCGGAATCTGTATATGACAGACCACCGCCGCAGCCGTTCTGTCTGCCACCATGCAGGGCCAAATTATCAGAAGTTCCGTATCCTGGCTGTGTGATTGATCTCATGATATGGTATCCGGCAGCGGCAACGCTTCTCGGATAACAATGCTTATCATCCCAGATCATGGCTGCGTGTCCTTCTTTGACACGTTCTTCATTTACCAGATCGAAAATCTTTCTGGAAACTTCCTGATCGTAAACGGTCATTCCAAGAGCCTCTTCGTTGGTGTATGGGATATTAATTTTTACTTCTACGTATCTTCCAACAACACCTCCGTTTGGCTTAGATCCCATTGCATCAGCTGAGATAATAACTTTTCGCATACCATTTTTTTTTATGAACCGTTACAAGTCCATTTTCATCTACACTTGCTACTTCCGGATCATCCGAAGTCCATTTTACCGCTTTGTTGGTTGCATTTTCCGGATATACGGTTGCGGCCAGCTGCAGTGTCTGTCCAACTTCAGTTAATTCCAGATTACTGTTCGGTGTAATTGTTACGCTTGTTGCATAAACGGTTTCTGCTGGTGTCTCTGTTGGCTTCGGTGTCTCTGTTGGCTTCGGTGTCTCTGTCGGCTTCGGTGTCTCTGTCGGCTTCGGTGTCTCTGTCGGCTTTGGCGTTTCCGTTGGCTTTGGCGTTTCCGTTGGCTTTGGCGTTTCCGTTGGCTTTGGTGTCTCTGTTGGTTTCGCTTCCGGTTTTGTTGTAAGCGCACCGTCTTTTCCGTAGTAATTTCCGTTTACCGTCTGATCCGTTACCATCTTACAGTCTGATCGGAAATAATATGTCTTTCCGGAAATTTTCATCTGCATATCCTTGCAGGCTCCGCCCCAGCTCCGGATATAGTATTTTGCTCCGTTTTCTTCTTTCCAGCATCCGGAAAGCATAACTCCGTTTCCGTCCACAAAATACAGGTTATCTTTGTATGTAAAGCTTGTGTTCACTGCCATGGTGCTGTCTGCCTGGAACCAGTACCATTTTCCTCCGGTTTTCAGCCACTCATTCTGATAGGCTGCACCGTTATCATGCAGGTAATATTTTTTTCCGTTCCAGGTCTGCCAGCAGTTTTTATAAGCTCCGCCCCAGCTGCAGAAGAAATAGGTTTTTCCCCCGTCCGTGAAAGATTCATTTGCTTTCATGGTTCCGTCTGCGTTCAGATAGTAACGGTTATTGTCCCAGGTCTGCCAGCCCGTTGCAATTTTTCCATCTTTTGCCAGTTTCCACTGTCCATCCATCACGATCCACTGCATGTTGGTTACATTAGCATTACCATCAAAAGTGTAGGAGCGTCCGTTGATTTTGGCAGATCTGTTCTTATATGCGCCGCCCCAGCTGCACAGATAGCGGATTTTCCCTGTATCATCCAGTCTCCACTCATTGGAGCGCATACTTCCATCACTATTCATGTAGTATTTATTTCCATCCCAGGTCTGCCAGCCCGTTGCAATTTTTCCGTCTTTCACCAGATACCATTTTCCACCTTTTACAACCCACTGGGAACCCTGTACCTTACTGTCTGCACCGAATGTATAACTTCTGCCGTTGATTCTTGCCTTGCAGTTCAGGTAAGCTCCACCCCAGCTGCGGAAGTAGTAAACCGATCCATCCGTATCAATCATCCACTCATTTGCTTTCATGGTTCCGTCTGCATTCAGATAATATTTTTTTCCGTCCCAGGTCTGCCAGCCGGTCTGTTTTACACCGTCTTTATAAAAATACCAGGTTCCGGACTCCTGCGTCCATCCGGTTTTTCCAGCTGCCTGTACTGTCTGGGCAGAAACTGTTGGGAACATATTTGTTGCGGCCGGTGTACCTACTGCCAGGCTCAGGCCAAGAAGTACCATTGCGATTCTTTTTCTCATACTTTTTCCTCCGTCCGTGTCAAACATTGACACCGATTTTTCTGTTTGAATTCCATGTCAACGTTTGACACGGGATTCCTTGTTTTGTTATTTCACTTTTTACTCCGGAATTTCTTCCAGAAGTTCCCCGGTATAATCTTCCCGTTTTCCAAGTTTTACGGCATCGTCCAGTTCGGACTGTTCCATGCATACACTTCCGATCGGGTGGATTCCTGGATCACAAAGAACCAGATACAGATTTCCCTGGTAATCTTCCGCTACATCACCATCCTGCCGGTAGCCAATAAACTCATGCTCAATCGGTATTTCTTCCGGATGCTCCAGATAGAATGGATCAAGCTCTCCCCAGTCCAGTGTGGAAAAATTGAAATTCGGAAAACGTTCTGCTATTACTTTTTCTGCATTTTTTCGAAGCTCTTTCATGTCCATATGGTTTCTCCCCCTTTTTTATTTCTTTGGATCATATTATCATATTACCTTTCCAATTCCGTAATTACAAGAGTCTTTTGCTATTTTTCATATTGCATTTTTATTACATTCTAATCACCCCTCTGTTTTATTTGCATTTGTTGTTATTGTAATATGGCTTCCGCTGCTGAATGCGGCTTCCATAGATGCCTTTAATGCGTTCAGGATTTCATCTGCACTTTTTGTTCCCCCGTAGAAGCCCGTATTGGCCGTTTCCTGCGATTTTTCTGCATCGTACCGTAAAATGATCGTAAGTCCTGTTCCAGCCGTTGCAGCGTCCGAAAACGAGCTTGAAAGGGTTGTCTTGGATGTACAGGAAACGGTAAGTGTTCCACTCAGGAACTTACAGCCGGAAAACAGGTTCCCGCTATCCGTACAGGAAGATGGGATTTCACCGGTTATGGATTCCAGTGCGGTACATCCGAAAAAACTGCTGTTCATTTTCTGTGCAGACGATGGGATATGTACTTCTTTCAGGTTGACGCAGCCATTGCAGATATTCGAAAGTTCTTTCGCACTGTCCGGAATCTGGACAGATGCCAGAGCCATACAGCCGTAATACATGGAATCCATGTTCTCCAGCTGCATACAGGCTGTTGTATCGGCTCCCTCGATCAGTGCCGTATCACCGTAAAATGCTTTTTTTGCCTGTTTTATATTTCCTGGAAGTTCCATGGCCTTTTCCAGTGCGATACACCCTTCTGCGCAGGATGTAATATCTTCCAGCCGGACCGCACCAGACATATCCGGCATACTGGTCATCGCCGTAGCATTCTTGAATGTTTCCACCATGCTTCTCACTGTATCCGGGATGCGGCACAATGTTTCCAGGTATTCGTCATTTCCTGTAAACCAGTAGTCCATGCTTTCCACTTCTGCCTCCGGATCAATCCAGGTCAGCCGTTTAACAGAATATTTCTTCCATGGCGCAGAATCTGATTTGAAATTCCGGACGCTTCCTTTTCCGGATATTTCTAGATCCCCGTTGGAATACAGGATAGCCTCCACATCATCTGGATTTTCTCTGCCGATTTTATACCTAACACTTTCATCACGGTCAATAAGCACTGTTATCTCTGCCTTGATATCCGGATATGCCTTGGAGGAAACCTCTACGGTAACACTGTGGCCATGTGCCGGCACTTTAGCCGGTGACACGCTGTATGTATCTGCATCCAGAAGCTGTTTCTTTTTCCCGGATATTCCGTATACGCGGAAATTTTTTTCTGAAATCCTACTTCCGGCAGCATAGCTTTTCTCTGCAGCTTCCACCTTGATCGTTTCCGGTTTTTCCGGTGCAGCTTCTTTTCGAAATTTTGGCAGTACCAAAAATACGACTCCAACAAGAATCAGCAAAATAACAGCAATCAACGCTATGATCCACAAGCTGCTTTTCTTTTTCTGCCTTTTTTTCTCTGGCTGTTTTTTTGATACGGCCATTTTTACTCTTTTTCCTTTTCCCATATTTCTCTTCCTTTCGTTTTACTTTTGCCTGTTATCCGGTGCCAAATCACAATTAGCCAGATTGGTATAATAATTCTGGATGGTCATTGGCGCATTATACAGTGCCGTCAAAAGATACGCCTTAATATTCCCGATTTTCTTTTCCGTATTGTGCAGGCACTTCAGGATATAACAGATGTGATCTTTATCCAGCTTCAGGAACATGCTTTTTACAATCGGAACAGGACGTTCCTTTCCTCCAATCCGGATTGTTCCTGTATCCGGCAGCATTAGGGTTTCTACAATCAGATCGACCAGTTCATCCACTTCCTGCTTGTTATAGATCGGCGGGTAGTTCTCGTAATCAATATTTTTCCGAATCAGTTCCCGGTAGGCAGATATCCGATCCATCATATCCATCCCATCTCTTTTTGTTCCCCGCTTTATATTATTCATCTTTGATTGATAGGATATGATATGATTATCTATATCATTTTCTTTAATTGGTATATCTTTAATTATTTGTGGTTGAAAATCCGTATACGGAAAATCGGTTTCCGTAAAATCCTGATATGGCTGTACCGGATCTGGATTTTTCGTATACCGGTTTTCCATTTCCGTAAAATCCCGACATGGATTTTCTTTCGATAAATGCTGGGATTGTAAGTCTTTTTCATCTTGCTTCTCTGGTTGTTCCTGCTTTTCTGAATGGACTTTTTTTAATTTTTGTAATTCCTCATTTCTGCTTGTTTTCTGAGACGTACTTTTTTCTTCTTTCATTCCTTCCTGCATTCGTTCGGCTACTTCTCGCTGCATTTTCTGAATGATCTGTTCATGGCCTTTTGGATTTTCTATATCTTCTAATTGGCCAGGATACTCCAAAAAAATGTATTCCACACCCTGAAATCTTCCATTCTCCCTATATTCCATTCTACTCAGATATCCATTCTCCTCTAACTCTTTCAGCGCAGACATGACTGCACTCTTTCCTTCTTTTACGATAGCTGTCAAACCGGATACCGAATATTTCCAGTCTGCAGGAAGGGATAATACCAAAGACAGCAATCCGCTTGCCTTTAGGGAAAGATTCATGTCGCGTAAATGATAATTTGACATCATCGTATAACCATCTATTTTTTGGATTCTTTTGTAGACTGCATAGTAAAAACCTCCTGTTTCTAGCCTTTTGCGATCCGTAGCCCCATTTTCGTCACTGCGTCACAATTTACACCCTTATTTTGATTTTTTTGTCTGCCTGGTACTTTTACCATACCAGGCAGTTTTGTCCATTCTGCAAGCTCTGACACGTTTACAACTGGGGTTATCCATTTTTCTACGTGGTCACTGTGCTTCCGCAAGATGTATGATACATTTTACTCAATTACCTGGTAATATACCGTAACGAAATTTCCGTTTTTTTCCCGGACAACACTTTTTTTTTATGTATTGTTTTTCGATCAATTTTTTTAAACCGGATCGTACAGCATCTGCTTTATCTTTTCCAGATTCCACTAACTGATCCACGTTCATGGTTTCGTTCAGGTAGATTGCTGTATACAATCCTTTTTCTTTGAATGATAACGTATTATCATCGTATACTTTTTCTATCATATATTTTTCCCCGTTCTTAAGCACGCTGTAGTCTTTTTGTTTTTCATAAATATCAGTAATATGACATATTTCAATCCTCCAAAATCTCATTAAATTGTGCTGGCATGTCGTGCAGGCTGTAACCGTTTCTGTTCTCCAAAACATTTTCCATCTAAATATCCAGATGAGAATTTCCTGAAGTCTATCGGTGTATCATACATATTACCTTGACCCGTATTAAATTTGTCGCAAAAATCTATGACTTCTTTCGGTAACCGTAGTATCAGACTCCATTCTTTTTCCTTTTCTTGATCCTGCTTTGAAAACGCTTCTCTTACCCCTTCACAAAAACCGGCTCCATATCCATTGGTTATTTTTTTTGCGCACCAAGCGATAAATTACAGTATGTCTGTTTCAAATTTTGTATCTGTGTTAAAACGCAGTCCACTGCATATGTAAAAATATTTACACATATATTCACATCTTCTTCGAGTCCAACGAATCCAATAAAATATGTTTTTGAGTGTTTTGCTCTTTCATGTACAGCCTGGCAACAGTAATTTTCGCTAATAACAGTAGATAAAGTGAATATCCAAAAATTTGTTTGTTTTGTGCAGGAAATAGATGTTTTGATTGTTTTGACTTTCTTATTTCCCTCATGCAGCTCTGCTTCGGTTAATTTATACTCTGCCATAAGCTGCCTGGCTTTTAAGAGTGCAGCCTGGGCTTCGAATTCGTTTGGACTTTCTGACAGAGCCAGCAGTTTCCGGATCTTTTTTTCAATATCCATCTTTTAACCCCCTCGTTTTTATCGGAATGGAAGTTCTTCTTCCGACATTTTCGAAATATCAAGAAACTCTGTATCCATATCTATCTCTCCGGCATTTCCGCCAGGAGTCTGATCCCGTTTGCTTTCCGCAAATTCATGCTGTTCAACAAATCACCTCCAATCTATTCAAATGAAAGATTGGTTTTACTTGTCTTTATTTTTTTAAATCGTCATCAATTTGTTCCATTAAAAAACTTCTTTGTAGTTGCGTGATAATCAGCACATCCCGTTTTCATATCAACGGCTTCCCACCATATACAATGATCTGGTTCATAATAACCACAATTACTAATTCTGTATCCTTTATATTCGTAGATACCTTTTGATATTTTTACAGCTCCCATACTTTTATTCTCCTAATAGCTGGCCGACTTTTTTTCGCATTTTCAGCTTTTTCCTTGCGCTCTAAAGCGAGTTTTTCTTTCAGATTATCCTCTCGTGTGTCATCAAAAACCACGGATGTTTTATCGAGGAACTCCTTCTTCCAGTTGCGGAGAAGATTCGGCTGAATATTGTTTTCGGTTGCGATTGTATTTAAGTCTTTTTCTCCTTTGAGCAGTTCAATCACTAATTCTGATTTGAATTTGGCTGAGAAATTTCTTCTTGTTCGAGACATAATAAAAATCCTTCTTTCTGTAGTGTTTACAGTATATCAGATTCATTAAGAAATGTCTCTTGAAGTGTCTTAAATTCTACTTTGTCGTACGACATTTTTTACAATTTCATTTTTGTAACAGAAAAACGGCTGAAAACCCAGTAAAATCAAGGTTTTCAGCGTTTCCATTTGATGAAGCATCGGGGATTCGAACCCCGGACAACTTGATTAAAAGTCAAGTTCCCTTACCGCCTAAAATGCCCGCAAATACGCCATTTTTGCGAAAGCCCATGACACAAAAATGACCCATTCAGATCTTAGCACATTGTGTCTATCCTGTCAAATAAAAAACCGCGTCAATTTTTGACACGGTCTTTTGTACGTATATTATTTGTTTTGTCTATATTTCTTTATCCGTTTTGCGTTTTCAGAAATGTTTTCATTATATGCAGGTCTTACCCTCGGTAAATAGGCATGAACTGTCGTTTCTGCATAACCAGTTATTTCAGAAATTTCTTTTGCATTTTTTCCTCGATCATATAAATTCAAAATAATTTCATGAGTATCATTTGCAACAATTCCATACGTAGATAATACCTTTGCTATTTGTTGCCAATTATACCCAGTAATTTTATGCACACCTGTTATTGATTGTTTTTCTTCGAACGCCGATAAAATTTTTTCATCTTTTAAATTCATATAGTTTCTCCTCTCAAATATTTTAGTTCTCCCCTCTTATTTTATCTTGTTCAACAACTCTTTCCAACAAATTCAGCACATACGACGGCGGCTTTCTTTCTCCACTCTCCCAGTGACACAAGGTCCCTTTCGGATCCCATACCGTTTGCAGAAAGCTCCTTGTGAAAGTCCGGAGCGTTCTCTTATCTCTTTAATCGTCATAACTTTCTTCCCCGTCTTTCTTCGCCATCCACTCTTTATTTTGTTTTATCCTGTTAAAACTTTTTACTATTTTTTAAGTCATTGTCGATCAGTTCATTTATATATTGAGACGATGCATAAAAATCCCAAAAAGGTTGCAGCCAGTTTACAGGAAATCCAGTCCCTCATTATTTTTTCGGTAATTCAATAGGAATGTCAAATTACAATATTAGAAAGAATTTCATTCAATACCTTCGAAAGGGACATATTCTGAGCATGTGCGATTTCCTCTAATTTTTTTACATTTTCTTCTTTCAGATTAAAACTCTTTATTATTGTTTTCGGTTTCTCTGGGGGAGTAGAAAATATCTTTGATACATCGAATTTTGTTTCATCTGTAGTTTTTCTTTCTTTTGAAGAATCTTTTTCAGCCAATGTTAAAACACTCCTTCCATGACTTTTTCCAATTTGCTATATTACTTGGTATATTCTGGATAACGGATCTGGATTGCCTGCCAAAAATATGGTGCATAAGAGCTGCAAAACAGATCTTTTACCGTATAACTTTTACATTCCTTTACCTGATTGATTGAATCCCCATAGTTGTTAATACTTGGGGTATCGCCAGAAAACAAATTGAATGCCATTTTAATTGCTTTTTCATCATCTTCTGAAAGTGCATCATTTTTCAGGCATTCAGGTTTTGGCTGCATGGCATGGAAGTCAAAAAAATTCTCCAGTCTATCCCTTGTATTGGGGCTTAAACATAAGCAATAACATAAAGACTTGACAGTTGCATCCGGATCTGGAACATTTTCTAAAGTTTCATAATACCTTTTCTCGTGATCGGCGCTGGCAAAGAGAAATTTTTCTTTTGAAAAAGTTTTCGATGATTGTGTGACCGACAGTGTTTTTTCGACTTTTTTCTCTGGTTGCTCCGGTTCTTGTATATATGAAACGAAATTTTCAGTAGGGACTTTTTGCTCGATTTCTTGTTGCTGAATGAAAGGTTGCTCTTTTCCTGACATGGAGGATCGCTGAACCGGTTTCTTACTGGACAGGTATCCTTTCATTGCAGATACGGTGAAAAATTCCTTCAGAACAAGATCTTTCTGATCTTCTTCTGACTGTTTAGCCAGATATAGTGCGGCTGCAGGTGTTAGCTTTTCTTCTTTGAATGCCTGCATTCCATCTTTTGATAGATGTTTTGCCGTATACATTAAGTTCTGGATGGTTGACTCGCTCCGTTTCGTGGACAGAGCGATTTCTTTCCGCAGCACTCTTCCCTTCAATGTTTCATCTTTATTTATTTTGGGTAGGAGTTCCTGCAGTCTAACGACCTGCATCATCTGCTCATATCCATTTAAGTCACTTCGAGCGGATGAATTTGTCAGGATCAGAAGCAGCTCTGCAACATCATCATTACATTCTATCACAAGACATGGAAGGTAAGCATATTCCGGAAAGCCACGTTGCACTACGATTTGACTGGCCCGCCATCTGCGGTGTCCGGCAGAATTTCATACTGTTCTGCATCCTTTTTCCGGACCAGAAGGTTCTGGGCAACCCCACCCAAAATCTGGATAATATCTGCCAGATCTTCCAGTTCTTTTTCGGTATAGAACTGGTTAGTGCTTGGAACCAGCTGGGAATAATGGATTGATTTCATATTCTGCCGGTAAGATCCGGAAAGAGAAGCAAGAATCTTGCTTTTTTTTTGCCTGCTCTACAGACAGGCCCATTTTATTCTTAAGAATCGCATTTAAATCTGCCATATTTTTATTTCTCCTATTCCATTAATGCCAGAACTTCTTTTGTAAGATCCTCGTAATCTTTTGTTGATGCATCGGTTCTGCGGTGTTTTGCCAGTGGTTTTCTTGCCTTATTCGCTGAATTCACAGCAGCTCGGTTACTGATAACGGTAGTGAGCAGTGGAAACTGGTATTTCTCTACCAGGTCACGTATTTCTTCTATCTGAGATTTACGGCCAGCATATTTCGAAATAAATACATGGTATGTAAGTTCCGGATTATAGTATTCCTGAATCTGTGCAATGTAATCAGATAGAAAGTTTAGGCCAGTTTTTCCGAAAGCATCCGGTTCATATGGGATCAGAAGTTCATCCGCTGCAACAAGTGCGGCAATTGTTGGCAGCTGCATGGAAGGATGGCAGTCAATAATCGCATAATCATAGCGATCTTCTACTTGGTGCAAAGCTTCTTTGATAATAACTGGAAGTCCATCTGCCTCCTCCATCCGGGGAGAGGCCTTGATAAGATCAAGGTTTGGATAATTCGTTCTGTAAATGCATCTTTCTGTTTTTACACCATGGAAAATATCCAGCAATGTTTTGGAATTTTCGTTGACTCTGTTGTAAACATAGGTTGTATTGGACTGCGGGTCAGCATCAACCATCAGCACTCTTTTTCCTTTTGCGGAAAGGTTGTAAGCCAGATTAATGACCGTTGTGGTTTTTCCAACCCCTCCTTTGTAGTTATCGACTGCGATTACTTTCATGTTATCTCCCTTCCGGTTCCTTCTGGAACCAATAAAATAGACAGTCTAGGAAACATAATAATTTTTTTAATAATTTTTTATTAACTTTTCTATTAATATTATATGATAAAATGCGCAATAAATCAAGAGAAAATTTGATTTATCGCGCAAAAAACATAACCCTGGCGGGTGGAAATGTCAAAAGGACACATCCGTTTTCAACAGATCTGTCCTTTTTGACATTTGAAAAAGTGTATGTTGTACGTTTACAAAATCACCTCTATGAAGGTTTTGACGGCTTGCTTATATTCTTCCGGAAGGATCAGTACGCTGTCAACCAGTTTTGTATCCGGAGTAAGTGCCTGCGCAAAAGAAAAAATTGCTTTTGCTGCATGTGCTGGACACTTAATAGAAATTGTACGACCGTCAGAAGCGGAAGGTTCCTTCGTTGTGTCTTCCGGCTGTTCTTCGGATACAGGAATTTCTTCCGAATTTGTGCTATTCACGCAGGTATCTAAGGCATTATTTTGAAAATTTAAAAAATCCTCAGAGGCAAGTACCTTTATTTTCTCAAGACTTCCATCAATATAAAGCCCATCCATGGAAGTAGCCCTGGATAAGGCTACATAAAGCTGCCCACAAGAAAAAATTTCAGGCCACCTATTCCCTAATTTGAGAGTAACTTTATCCAGACTTTGCCCTTGAGATTTATGGATTGTTATTGCATATCCTGGTCGGACTGGAAGCTGCCGGAAAGTACCAATGATTTCCTTTGTGACTTTGTTTGTGCTAGGATCAACGGCATAACGTTCTACATCCCAGTTGGCATATGGAACGGTTACCAATTCATCGCTTTCGTCAATTTTAACTGTAATCTCATCATTCCCAAGACTGGTTACGATGGCGCTGCTTCCGTTCCGGTATTTATCCGTGTTCTGCAGCATGATAACACGAACATTTTTCTTTAAATGCAGCTGATCTGGTGCCGGTTTATCCTGAGCGGATACATCACCGGCAATTTGTGCCTGATAAGTGCGTGCTTTTCCAGGAAGCTTCGCAATTTTTGCGGCGTTAATTTGGTCAGCAGTTTTGTTCCTTCCACAGAGACATATAGCCTCATCGGAGTCAGAAAAGGGTTTCTTCCTTGAATTTTCAGTAAAATACGGCAGGAAAGATCGATCACCTAGACGAATTCCCTGCAGGGCATGTATCATATCCTTATTGGATTGTCGCATAACCTCTGTTAATTCACATTTGACAAAGTTACATTCCTTCCATCCAGGGGCAAGAAAGGCATAACCAGATTTGACGGGGAATCCGTAGTGTTGTGACATAAGATCACCTTCATCCGGTCTTCCATCGTTCGTATGCACAATTACCGGCGGCAGCTGTCCGAAATCGCCAATGACGATCAGCTGGATAGGATCACGATGTTTGTTTTTGGGATTGGCCAGATAAATATTGCTTTTTCTGATTTTGTTTACTTTCTGTATCGACTTGCATATAAAGTCAAATGCGTCGATCCGGAGCATGGACACTTCATCAATCAAGATCACATCTGACTCATAAATAGGATCTTTTGGCGTAATCTTGGGAGTTGCAGACCAGGTCATACGGATTGGGATGCGAAAGGCACGGTGGCATGTAACACCGTTGATGAGCATGGCAGCTTTTCCTGTTGAAGCTGTAATTAATACAGTTTTTCCGGTAGCTTGGAGTTCATCTACGATAATTTGTGATATATAACTTTTTCCTACACCTCCACCTCCGGAAATAAAAATATTATGTCCATTTTGGGATTCTAAAAGAGCCTGTTTTTGTCCGTTTGTAAGAGTCTGCATCTGTTCATTTCCTTCTTTCTTATTATGGCTGCTGTTGCAATCTTGCTTCCAGTAATTCGATTTTTGCCTGCAGTTTAGCGTTTTCACGTTCCAGCTGCAGCAATTGCCCGTTCATTTCCCTTTCCTTTGCAGCAACTGCATTTAATGTTTCTAAAGCAGCATCTTTTTGCGCAGCGGAAAGTTTTTGCTCTGCTTCTGATTGCAGCTCACGCTTTTCTGTTGCATGATCTTTCTCAAGTTCTTTAATGGTACGTTCTAAAGCATGTATCTGCTCTTGCGCAGTTTTTTTTGACTCGTAAAGACCGTCGTATTTCTTGCCCTTCTCTTCTGCAGAAGATAACTTTTCAGCCAGGGTAGAGATTGTTTTTTCCTTCTCGGCAGCCAACTGGCTGGAAGATTCGGCCCTTTCCTCAGCAGCAGCCAAATCCTTGAGAGCCTGACCAGCTGCTTGTGCAGAAGCGGTTGCAGTTTTTTCAGCATTTTCTTTTGCAGCCTTTAATTCTGCCATTTGATCCTGTAGATTTTGTATTACTTTGTCTTTACTGTCCATCGTTGCGGAAAATTCCTGCAGCACGGATTCGCGCAGATCATGATTAGTTTGCAGAGCATCCGTGAACATTTGAATCATGTTTGTGGCACACTGCTCAAATTTTTCAATGGAAGCCTTATGCTCCGGCAGGTCCACTTTTCGTTCTTGCATGTAGTATGCATTTATCAGCAGCTGCATGGTTTCCTGCTGATTATTTCCGGTTGCCTCTGCGATTTCCCGGAATTTTTCTTTCACATTTCCATCAATCCGGAAGGAAACGGGTTTTAACCACCTCAATTTTCGAATATAGCATGTCACATGGCTAATGTCAATTGCGATGTAATACACTATAACGTATTACATATGTATTACACTCTTGACGGGCAGCCCGGGACTAAAATTATGATTCCCGGCGTGCTATTTATTAATAGTATTTTAAAATTTCATCGTTTGTCGGGACCACTTCAATCAGATCGCCTGGCTGCACTTTGAGCATGATACAAATCTTGTTTAAGGTCGCAAGAGAAATATTTTTTCCCTCTCGAATACTCTGAACTGTCTGGTCAGACAAAAGGTGTTCTTTGTGTATCCGAGTTGAACTATATCCTTTTTTCTTTAATTCTTCCAAGATGTTTATCTTATAATGAATCAATATAAAAACTCCTCTCTTCTGCTGTGCTTTTTCTTTAATTATAATCTGATAATAGATTAATGTCAATATCTTTTTTTGTTGAGGAAAATGCTATATTATAAACAAAAATGTACAATACAGAAGATAAAAAGTAATCTGAAAATAGATTATTTTTATTGACGAAGAACAGATGTGGTGATATAATGAAAACAAAGAAAGGGTTTTAGAATAAAGTGGAGGTGAAGCAAATGGAAAAGTTGGATAAGAAAACATATAGAGGTATAGTTAAATTTACTCTTGAGTCTATGTTAAATTTGTCCAAAACAGATAAAAACTACAATCTGGCAGCAGATACAATTTATTATTATGAAAATACAATTGTCCCTGAAGGGCAAATAACACAAGATGAATTTTTAGAATTGTGTAAAGAGGTTGCGATAAAGTAATTGGAAAGGATGTGGCAAAATGATAATTAATTTAATGAAATGTTATGGCGTTCTGGGACACGAAAAAAACCTGTTTATGCAGAATTTCCAGCAATGGAAGCGTATTACGAAGTAGAGGTTATTATTCCAGACGATTTGTTTGAAGTAGGAAAAATGAATTCGGAACAACTTTAATCACTCCTAAAAATGGTAAATGGACCTATACCTTGAATCAAATTTTAAGAAACTGGAGAGAAAAACCTGCATTTATATGGTATGACAAAGATGGAAAGCTACAAAGAAAAATTTTAGAAGAAAGATGAAGAAACAGAAATTCTTAAGAATGCCGATTGTTTAAGTGTTTCCCGTGTCAAAGATTGACACGGGAAATACCCCCAAGGGGATTTTTTCCGTAGCATATACGTTATGAAATTTCTCCTTTCTGCCACGCCGGGCGGCTGCTTCTGTTGACTGATCTGGTTTTGCTGTTTGCAGCATACCAGAAATCAAAACAGCAGCAAGGGTCAAGATGAACGGGCAAAGGCCCGCCCTTGCTTCTGTTCCGCTTCCTGGTATTTGAGCTGCACGCAAACCCCGATAGATCAGTCAACAGAAGCAGCCGCCCGGCGTGGCAGAAAGGAGAAAAAAAGAACAGTCTATGCTTCGAAAAATAAAAAAAACGCGCCCCCTCCTGAAACAGTTCCAGAAGCTGATTGGAACCGTAAAAACTCGAAAGGAGAAACAAAATGGATTTAAGAAAATACAGCGTATCTGAATTTTCTGAGATGCTGGAAAACGAAATGAAATTGAATAAAGAAAAATGTGAGAAAATCGCAAAATACTATGAAATGAAAAGAGACATTAAAAATGATCTTGAAATTACGTACAAAGATCGTAGCTCCGGTGGAAAAAAAATGTATATTATCGCAGACCACTGGAAATGGCCTACAATTATCCAATGCGTCGTAAAACCCCTTGCTTCAGCTATGGGATATAAGACGCGTCCATCGAATTTACGCAAGTAATTGAAGATGGACAAAATAACAATTGTGTTAATTGATAAAATATTGTATCATACAAACATGAACACAACATATAAATCAAACAATAATGTC
>ENA-OQER01000108-OQER01000108.1-human-gut-metagenome-genome-assembly--contig:-NODE-108-length-43864-cov-9.363697_pt1 | contig 43864 bp, 54 predicted proteins | sample MGYA00242797_ERZ504639 | MGnify/ENA primary metagenome ERZ504639 (study PRJEB26092, sample SAMD00036306) | human gut metagenome | host: Homo sapiens | study: EMG produced TPA metagenomics assembly of... | reverse complement strand
ATGCAGCCGGATCTGCAGAGAATTGAAAAGAAATATCAGAACAAAAAAGACCAGGCTTCTCAGATGAAAAAATCTGAAGAAACCATGGCAGTTTATCAGAAATACGGTGTCTCCCCGACAGGAAGCTTTAAAAGATTGTAAAGAATTAATACAAACATTAAAAAGTAAAGGTTATACTTTATTACTATTAGGGGCAGGAAATGTAGCAAAAGAATATGGAGAAGAATTGTCTAAAATAGCTAAAGATGATTTTATAAATTTAGTAGATAAGACGACTATTGCTCAACTTGGAGCGCTACTAGCTAATTGTAAAGCTTTAATTAGTGTGGATACAGGAACTATGCATTTAGGTTTGGCAGTAGATGTACCTACAGTTTGTTTATTTTATATTCATACAAAAGCACATTTAGACGCATGGGCTCCTGAAAAATCATTATATCGTTGTGAGGTTTTAACAGAAAATATAAAGGTAGAAAATATTGTTAATTCTTTAAGAAAAATTATGGAGTAATTTTTTATGAAAAATATTTTATTATTAGTACCTCGTATGAATATAGGTGGTGCTGAATCATATGTAGCTTTGGTAGCTCGTAGTTTAAAATCATTAGGCTACAATATTTTTTATTGCTTCTGCTGGTGGAGCGTTGGCGGTTGAATTACAAAAAGAAGGAATAAAACATTTTTTTTTACCGATTAGATTGAGTAAGTTTATATCAGGATTATTATTAAAACGTATTGTAGAAAAATATAATATAGACTTAATACATGCCAATTCGGAAGCAGCAGGTATTGTAGCCGTAAAGACACGAAATAAGTATAAATTAGATATTCCTATAGTATATACAGCTCATGGTGTATTACCAGCAAAAGTGAAAGACATTATAAATCAAGTGGACAAAATTATTGCTGTAAGTGAGTTTTCTAGGAAATCTGCAATAAAAGAAGGCTTTTTAGCTGAAAAAATACAAGTTGTTTATAATGGTGTAGATATTGAAAAATTTAAGCCAAATAGACAAAATAAAAATTTATTACGAAAAAAATATAATATACCACAAGAGGCTTTTACTATGATTATAGTTTCGCGTATTAAAAATTTGCGAAATAAAGGACATCAGCATTTACTTGATGTATTGAAAAATTATGAAGTTAGTAAAAAATGGCATTTTGTAGTAATTGGTAAAGGAAAAGGTTTCAGTGATTTAAAGAAAAAAATAAAAGAATATCATTTACAAGATAGAGTACATTTATTAGGTCATAAGACAGATGTAGAAAATTATATAGATATAGCAGATGTTATGGTTTTACCATCATATTTTGAAACATTTGGATTGGTTTTAGCTGAAGGAATGGCAATGCAAAAGCCAGCTATAGCTTTTAATGTTGGTGGCATTAGTGAAGTTATAAGTGATAAAGAAACAGGATTTCTTGTAAAATATAATGATGATGATGATTTATTAAATAAGATAAATATATTAGCTCAAGATAAAGATTTATGTAACAAAATGGGAATAAATGCAAGGAAAAAAGTAGAAAAAGATTTTGCTAATCAAATAATGATAAAAAAGATTATAGAAATATATAATGAGATAATAGATAATAAAACTAATTAATGTTTTATAGGAGATATTAATGTTAAATGAAGACAGAAGAAAATATAGTTACTTTTATAAATAATTTAGAAGCAGAAAATCAAGATATAGAATGTAAACAGTGCAAGAGAATTTTACCGAAAGATCTTTGGTCAACATATAGTGCGTTTGCAAATACACATGGTGGTAAAATTATTTTAGGTATTACTGAGATAAAAAATATAGAGAAAAATAAATTTGAAATTACAGGTGTTGAAAATCCAACTAAAGTATGTGATGATTTTTGGACATGTATATCAAATACTAATAAAGTAAATTATAATCTTTTATCTAATAACGATGTACAAATAAAAAAAATAGAAGATAAATCAATAATAATTATTAATGTACCAGAAGCAACTCATCAACAGAAACCTATTTACTTAAATAATGTATTAACAAATACATATATTAGGTTAAATTCAGCGGATGTAAAAGTTAATATAGAACAGTTACAAATATTATTGAGAAATAGAAATTTAGCTCAAGATGTGGGTTTATTAAAAAATTATACAATAGAAAGAGATTTAGATTTATTATCTATACAAAAATATAGGCAACATATTTTTTGAGCATACACATGATACAAAATACTTAGATATGGATGTATCAAAGTTCCTAATACAAATGGGAGCTTTAAAATTAGATTATAATGATAATAAATATTATATAACAGAAGGTGGTTTATTATTTTTTGGAAAAATAGATGCTATAATAAATAGATTTCCACATTTTCATTTAGATTATTTTGATAGAAGAGGAAATAATGCAAGATGGAGTGATAGAGTAGCTTCTGATGATATGTCTTTTTTAAATTTAAATTTAATGAATTATTTTTTTTCTTATAATGGAAAAATTACAAAGTACAATAACAGATGATTTTGAACTGGAGAAAAATTTGATAAGAAAATCTCCAGAAAAGTTATTAGTGATTCTAAGAGAGGCATTAATAAATATGATTGTTCATGCTGATTATTATGTAAGTACATCATCTATAATTGTTAATGTATATAGTAATTATTATGAATTTAATAATCCAGGAATGATGTTAGTTTCTACGGAAGAATTTATAAAAGGTGGAAATTCATGTCCGAGAAATACAGTAATAATGACATTGTTTAGAAGATTAGGTTTATCAGAGAGAGCAGGTTCTGGTGGACCAGAAATATTTGATTTTGCAATTACTAATAGTTTTAAACAACCACAGGTAGAAACTAATTTCAAAGAAACAAACATAAAAATATGGAAAGTAGATTTAGTTTCTACATATCCGAATTTATCAAAGGAAGCTAAGTTAATTTTTACTTATATTGATAGAAATGGTAAAAATAAATATACAGCAAAAGAATTAAAAGAAGAATTAAAACTTAGTAAATATGTTTTTCAAAGAGCAATAAAAGAATTAAGTAATACTGATCTAATAGTAATCACAGGTAATGGACGAGGTAGAGCATATTCAAAATCATTAACAAAATTAGAGCTTTATGTAGGTGTACAAAAATTAGCAGATAGATTAAGAATGGGAAATTAATTGGATGGTAATTGGATGGTAATTGGATGGTAAAAGTTGAAAAAGCTTGAATTTAAAGGATGTAATTGGATGGTAATTGGATGGTAAAATTAAAAGGAAGTGAAGTAATTGAAAAAAATTTTAAGTATTGTATCTGGTAATCCGTCAGGTTCACTTAATATTGCAATAGATATAAGTAATTATTTAAAAACTAAGGGTTATGAAGTTATAGATATTTTTCGTAAATACAATAATACTGATTTAAAAGGTATTATTGTTATAAAAGACAAATTTACTATAGATTATATATTGTCTTTAGGTGAGTTTATTAGACATAGTAAACCAGATTTAATTATTGTTCATGGATATAGTACACATATTTGGACTAAATTAGCCTTAGTATATGCTAAAATACCAGTAAAATTAATACATGTAGAACATAATACAGAAAAATATACTGCTTTTAGAAGATATTTAACACAAAAATTAGATAAATATACAGACAAATATATTTGTGTATCTAAGGGTGTAGCTAATCACTTGATTAAGCAAGGTATAGATAAATCAAAAGTAGAAGTAATTTATAATGGTATTGATATACAAAGTTTTGATTTAGCAAAGGAAAAGCATGACATTTTCACAGTAGGAATGGTTGCTCGTTTCAGTAAACAAAAAGATCAAATGACTTTGATTAAAGCGATAGAGTATTTGATTAAAGAAAAAAATGAAAAAATTAATTTGTTATTAATGGGCATAGGAAAAACTAGAAAAAAATGTGAAAAGTATATTTCTGAACATAATTTAGATAATAATATAAAAATAATAGAAGGTAATTTTAAAGATTTAATAGTAAAAACAGATTTATTTGTATTGGCTACTCATTATGAAGGTTTTGGTTTGGTATTATGTGAAGCTATAGCAGCAAAAACCCCTGTAATATCTACAGATGTGTCAGGAGCAAATGAAGTAGTTTTAAATAATAAAACAGGTCTGTTAGTAGAAGATAATAATGTGTTAGATTTGGCTAATAATATATTAAAAATGAAAAATAGTAAAGAGTTAAGAGAGTCTTTGAGTAAAGAAGCATATGAATTTATTAATGAAAAATTTAGTTTAGAACTTATGTATAAAAACTATGAAAATAGCATCAAGGAAATGATTTATAATGAGTGATATAACAATAGTAACAGCATATTTTGATATAGGCAGAGGAAATTGGAATAATAGTGAAAGAGGAAATAATAAATATATTAATTATTTTAAATTTTGGGCTAGAATAAAAAATAATTTAATTGTATATACTACAAAAGAATTTGCTAATGAAATTTTATCTATAAGAAAAGATTTTGGATTAGAGGAAAAAACTAAAGTTATAATAGTAGATGATTATAGAGCTTTTGATAGAGATTTATATAATAGAATAGAAAAAGTAATGAATAATGATATATCAAAAACTTTTCATAAGGATATAAAGAGACCAGAATCATGGAATGTAGATTATAATTATGTTGTAATGCTAAAATGGTATTGTATAGAAGATGTTATTAGTAAAAAGTATATAAATAATAATTCAATGATAGCATGGTTAGATTTTGGATTTAACCATGGAGGTAAAGATGGATTAATTAATGAAGAAGATTTTAATTTCTTATGGGAGTATAATTTTTCTAATAAAATACATTTATTTACACATCAAAAAATAGATATAAATATACCTATTTTTGAAATTGTGAGAAATATGGATGTATATATTAGAGGCAATATAATGGTTGCTTATGTTGATTTATGGAGAGATTTTATATTATTAGCAAAAGAGTCTATGTTAAGTTTATTAAGATGTGGATTATGTGATGATGATCAAACTATAGAACTTATGGCATATTATGAAAGACCTGAATTATTTGAAATACATGATGTAGATACATGGTATGATGGATTAAAATTATTTGGTGGAGAACATTTTATAGAAAGAAAAAAGGAATATAAAAAGAATAAGAAATATAAATTATATAAAAAAAAGGCAAAGGCATATAAATTTAATGGTAGTTATAAAAAAGCTATAAGATATTATATAAAGTATTATAAAGAGAAATATTTACATTTTAATTGAGGAGAAATAAATTGTATTTAAATAATATAGTGGAAAATAAATTAATATTTAATGGCTTAAATATTGAAGATATTAATTATAAAAAATCAATAAATATAGGATATGGTGTAGATAACAATTTTATAAGACCTATGGGAGTATCAATGACATCTATAATAAAAAATAATATGGATATAAATATTATTTTTCATATATTTATAGATTATATAGATGATATGTCATTGAATTTATTAGAAAAATTTGCTAAGGATAATAAAGTTATTGTTATTATTTATAAAATAAATACAGAAGTTTTTGATCAATTACCTTATACTAAACATTTTGCGAAAGCTACATATAATAGATTTTTAATGCCACAAATTTTGGACGGTATTGTGAATAAATTAATTTATATTGATGCAGATGTACAATGTTTTGGTAATTTGAAGTCATTAATGCAATTAGATTTTAAAGATAATATTGTTGCTGTTGTAAATGATTTGCCTTATGTTAGAGAAAAACAAATAAAAAAAATTAAATATAAAAAATAATAAATATTTTAATGCAGGATTTATGTTTATAGACGTAAAAAAATGGAATGATAATAATATTTCAGAAAAAGCAATAAAATTATCATTTGATAATTTAGGAAAATTTGCTTGGCTTGATCAAGATGCTTTAAATATAGTATTGGACGGAAAATGTTTATATATTGATAAAAAGTATGATTATCTTTTAAATATGAAACATAAAAGTGCTTATATGCCAAATGATGTTATATTTGTACATTATGTTGGTAGATATAAACCATGGAATGAATGGTGTATGCATCCTTTAAGAAAATATTTTTTAGATGTAGAAAAAATATCTTTATGGGGAAATATGCCATTAAATAAACCGATTAATTATAAACATATGAAAATGATGGGTAGATCATTTATTCAATATGGAAAATATTTGAAAGGTATATATTGGTATATAAAATATACTATTTATAAAATCAAAGATAAATTTATTAGGTGATGATTAGATGAAGAATATATTTGTAGTAAATTCAATATATCATGCACTTACAGCATTTATATTGACACATAGTATATTAAAAAATGATGAAAATTATTTAGTTATAATGCGTCCACCTAAATATGAAACATGGAAGAAAAATGAAATATTGAAGTATATTTCTTCAAAAGAATGTGGATATAAAAATGTATTTGTATTATTAGATTGGTTGATGAGTAAAAACAGAACTACATCGTATAGACAGCAAGTAAAATATGTGAAAGAAAATATTAGAATTTTAGATATAGATAATGTATTTATAGGTGTGGATACATCTATACCTAATCAACTATTTGTTGAAGCTATAGGAAAAAATTCTTTTTATAGAATAGAAGATGGCATGTATTCATATTTTAATGGAACACGCAGACGAAAAAAAAAGTCATGCTATTTTTCATAAAATAAAAGCTTATTTATTAAAATGGATTTCCGGTATAGAAGGAAATATGTATCTTAATACAGAAGCTGAGGGCGAAAGTCCAGCAGGCAAATTAGATATTATGTATAAGCCATGGCTTATACAGAGAAAATCCCCATCTACAAAAGAAATAACTGTTGAAATGATAAATGAAGCTATAAAAGATTTAAAATCACGACAATTATTAAAAGAAACTTTTGAAGAAGATAGTATATTATATTTAAGTCAGCCTATGGTTGAGATGGGAAAATTTACATTAGAAGAAGAAGCACAATGTTTAGAAAAAATTAGAAATTTATATAAAGATAAAGTAATACTATATTATAAACCACATCCACATGATAATCCAGATAAGATAAAATATTATAAAGAACATTTCAAATGGATAAAAATATATAAGGGGTCTGAGCCTGCAGAGTTAATATTTGCATCTAATCCTAAATTAAAAGCAGTAATAAGTTATCAATCATCAGCATTGATGAATGTAGATAAGTTTGCAAAAACTAATATAAAAGCTATAAGTTTAGCGGATTCTTTAAATGTAGATATTCATCCAGTATATAGAAATATTATGGAGAAATCAGGTATAATTTTTTATTAAAACAAAAAAGTAGAAGATTAGTATCTTCTACTTTTTAATTTAGTTAATAAATATAATATATAGTATTTAATACTTGATAAATAATAACCATGATGATATAAATCTTGAGAATAAATTCGTAAACGACGATAGTGTTTTGGATATACAGGAGAAGCATTTTTCCAAGGTGTTTGATTTTCATACGTTTTGTATAAATCTCTGTTATAATCATTTGACATAGAACTTACTTCCCAGCTAAATCCCATGGCTTTGGAGAAGATGTAAAATGTAATAGAATGATTTCTTTATTAGTAATACTGTCTTTATGCCAAGGATAAAACCATTAAAATAGTTGAATTTTTTAGGTAGATATGCTATTTTTTGTGTTAATATTAAATTTAAAGCATCTTGATCTAGCATATAAAATTTTTTAGGATCTGTTAGAATTTCTTTAATTAATTTATCGAATATATTTAATAAGTTCCATTTTTTTATATTAATAATAATAACACCTGCATTAAAGTATATATGGTTTTTTAATCCTAAATCGTTATTTCTATTAGTTGCAGTATCAATAGTATCTGGAACTGCTGCAATAATATTAGTATTTAGCTTAGTATTAAAGAATTCACTAGCATTGTTTATACATATTACATCAGCATCGATATAAAAAATTTTATCAAGATCTTTTAAGATTGAAGGCAGAATAAATCTAAAATAAGTAGGTAATGGAAATGCTAATCGAGATGGTAATTGCTTAAAAAAGGATATATCAATTTCGTAAATAGTAATATTTATGGAATTTTGTTTTGCCAATAAATGAAATTTGTTTTTGAGATTTCATCTAAATTAGATATCATAATATAAAAATGAAAATTTTCTTGAGGATTATTTTGCAAAGATACAATGGATGTAGAACAACAACGAACATAATTATTATCAATACCGTAGCCTATATGTATAATATTACTAGTATCAGGTAAGAACGAATAATTAATAATATTTTTAATAGATTTTTCAATGTGATACATAATATAACCTCGTTGGAATAATTATTTTTTTATTTTAGCAATTAAATATTTAAGATAATATTTTATTGCAGTTAGATAATATCCAGATTTTCGGAGCATTTTAGAATAATGTTCTAGTTCTTTGTATGTTTTTGGTTCTTGAGGAGGAATTAGTTTATATGGTGTAAGTTTTTCATATAACATATAAGTATTATATTTAAATTTATCAAAATACGGACTTATTTTATAAGCTAGAAACCAAGGCTTAGGACTAATTGTCAAGTGTAATAAAACAATATTTTTTATATTAGAAACTTCATTAATATCAATACAATTGTATTCTTTTGGTAGATATTTTATATTATTAGTACATAAAATATTTAAAACATCTTGGTCTTTACAGGTGAAATCTTGAGTGTTAAGCATATGGATTGCTTTTTCTGATATCATAAATTTATTCCAAAGTGGAATATTAATCACTAATAAACCTGCATTAAAATATTTATGTGTATTAGGATTTAACTAGAAAGTTGTTTATCTAAAAAACGTTCTGCATTAGTTTTAATAGTATCAGGAATGGCAGCAATAATATTATTGTTGAGTTCTAGATTAAAAAGGTAATCTGCATTGTTTAGACAAATAATATCAGCATCTATATAAATACATTTATTTATATTTTTTAATATTAAAGGAAAATAAATCTATAATATAAAGATATTTGAAACCTACCTAATTTAACAATTTTACTGATAATCTCTAAATTTATTTCATAAATATATATATTTAAAGAATATTGTTCAGATAAAAGTTTAAACATATTTTTTGAATAATTGTTCAAATTAGATATTATTACATGAAAAGTAAAATTTTTATTTGGATTATTTTTTATAATAGAAGCAATAGATGTAATGGAGCCTCTAACAAAATTATTATCTATACCATAACAAATATGAATAGATTTATTAAAATCATGAGGAAAACCAAATGTTATAGTATTGGTTATAGTTTTTTCTAAAGTATACAAGCAAATACCTCCCAGATTATTTTTTTATTAGTTTAGGATGTCTAAGCAACTTTATTTTTCTGTATAAATTAGGAAAGTAAGCTATTCTAAAAATAGTAATTTTATTTTTTAAAGGAATATTTGTTTTTAATAGCAATTTTAATTGAGAAATAATATACTTTTCTTCTAATTGATAAATATTACGTTGTTGATAAAATAATATGTTTTTTAATGTATATAAATAAGTATTAAAAAGTAAAAGATTAGATATACGGTTGTTTCCAGAAAAATATTTATAATCGATACTAGATTTTATATATGCTTCAATCATATCAGGATTAAAAATAGAATGAGTATTGTTTTGATTACATATACTATTATCTCTTTGTCGATAATAATATAAGATTTTATTAATAAATGAAATCTTAGCTGCTTTAGATATTAAATAGATAAAAATGAAAAGATCTTCAAAAGTTTTTTTGTAAGGGAATTTTATATTAGAAAATAATTCTTTTTTATATAGCTTGTTTACTAAATAAGCTTTCATTTGATATTTGTAGAACAAATCAGAATAAAAATTATTTTTTTCAATAATATTGAATAAGTTATAAGTAATATTAGAAGTTATTTCTCCAGGTATTTTTTTATTTAAAGAATAATAAAAACAATAGTTGTTCCAAACAATATCAGCATTTGTTTTTTGTTGCTCATTATAGAGTAGTTCATACATATTAAGTTCTATAAAATCATCTGGGTCAATAAAACCTATAAAATCACCAGTACACTTCTCTAATCCTAGATTACGAGCAGAACTAACACCTTCATTTTTTTTATGAAAAACATGGATGCGATTATCTACTTTAGCATAATTGTCACAAATTTTACCAGAATTGTCAGTAGAACCATCATTTATCAAAATAATTTCCAAATTTTTATATGTTTGATTAATAATACTATCTAAACATTGTGGTAAATATTGTTCTACGTTATAAATAGGAATAATAATACTAATTTTATTCATATTGATGCTCCTGTTTTATATAAGAATTTAAAATCAAATATATTCCTGTAAATAAGTAAAATATATAAGTTAATTCTTTTAAATTGTATGATGAATATAAACAATCTGTTAAGCAACCAATAGAATATGCTAATATGCAAGCTAAATAAGATAAATTAATAGGATTTTTGTTTTTTATAAAAGTTTTTACGCTATTAAAAATAAAATATAATATTAGCAATAAATAACTAATACCTCCTAAAATACCAGCTTCAGATAATTTCTCTAAGAACGTATTGTGTGGGTGACGTTGGTATTCTCTGGCTAAAGGAGAACGATATTCTGAAATATAGTTAGTATAGTAATTTCCATAGCCTACACCAAAAATAGGATGTTCAATAAACATATTAGAAGCTGATTGCCACATTAATAAACGTTCATAATTAGGTTGGTTTTCATAGCTATTATTAGTAATACTTCTAATCTATTTGTAGATTGTGGAGACATTTGGAAGATTCCAAAGCTATAGATAGCTATACAGCAAATGATAAGAAATGCTTTGAATTTATTTTTTATTCCTAGGAAAATTACTAATGGAAAAATGATACAAAAAGCTAACCAAACAATACGAGTATTTTCAAATATTAAAGCAGGAATATTTATAAAAATAGTAAAACGAAATAACCAATGTAATTTATTATAATATGTAGTTTTATTTAGAGAATAAGTTAGAATAAATGGTATTATTAATAAATTAACACCAGCTAAAAACATATAATGAAAATCACATAATCCTACAGGACGACCAACTTCTCCTAAATAAGAATGATATAAAATAAATAAGGCATTTATAGATAATGAAATAGAAAAAGTTGATAATAATATTAAAAATTTCTTATAGGTTATTTTATAAATAAAAAATATAATTAGTCCAATTAGAGGATTTAGAACGTCAGATTTATATTCAGTAATATTATCTAATTGTAATAAGTTATTAGATATAAGAGATATAAATAAACAGGTGATAAATAATATTATAAAATGAATATGTTTTGTGGATAAATTAATTTTGGGTTTAATAAAAAATAATTTTAAAATACATATATAAAAAGCGAAAAATAAAAATTTGGTATTAATATTAGTAATAAAAGTTAATGAATAAATAACTAGACAAGCAAAAATAAGATTATCTAGACTAGATATAATCTTCTCTTTTGACATAATGAAACCTCCATTAATATAATTAGATCTTACGTATTGTGCTAGTTAAAATTTTTACTTGCAAAAAAAGTTCAACAAGAGTACATTTCTAAGTATTTCATCACAAAGAAGTGTATCTAATGTTGAACCAATCTCATTGTAAGCTAAATACTTTAAAATTTCAATCCCATTTATTAAATTGGTACAAATTTATTCAACCTTTATACCAAAAATATGTTCCTTCTTCTATTCGCCATCGCAGAAATATTCAGCACTGTAAATTAGATGATGTCCTTGTTATTTCTTTACTTTGTTGGCAAGTTGAGCTTAAAATTACTACTCAGCTTCGTTTTTATTACTTTTTGCAAAATAATATTTTTCCTAAATCTTCTCTTCCTGAGCGTTCACGTTTTAATCGTATTTGCAATAATGCTTTTTGTTTTTTGCAATGGATACGTATTGGTATATTAAAACAACATTCAAATAATCCTAAATACACAATTATTGACAGTTTACCACTACCATTATGTCAACCTCTTCGTAATAAAAGATGTAAAGTACTTACAGATTATGCAGATATTGCTATAATGCCACTAAAAAGCAATATTATTATGGATTGAAAGGTAGCTTTGAAGTAGGAAGTGATGGATACATTTGGGCATATACATTGAGTAAAGCATCTAAACATGATATAAAAATGGTAGAAGATTTGTTAAGACAATATAGATGTCAATATATTTTAGCAGACCAAGGATATCTAAGTAATGAATTAAAAAAGAAATTGGAAAAAGAAGGAATATGGTTTTGGACACCATCAAGAAAAAATATGAAAGAAAAGAAACAAGAAAATAGTAAATTTCTAAAAAAGAAGAGGAAATATATAGAGACAGTATTTTCTAAATTAGTAAATTTATTTGATATAGAAAGAATAAGAGTACAATCTATTTTAGGATTTCGATTAAGATTGGAACAATGTTTATTAGTTTATACAATAAAAAATGAACTAGCACAATGAAGTTAATATTATATTTTTCAGCTAATTTTGTAGATTATTGAGATTTTCTTTGGAAATAATAGAAGAGATTATATGAAAATGAAACTTTTCTTAAGGATTATTTTTACAGAAAGAAACAATAGATGTAGAACAACAGCGAACATAATTATTATCAATTCCATAACCAATATGAGTTATAGCATTAGTTGTACTTAGTAGAAAAGAATAGTGTATGGTATTTTTTATTGAGTTTTTTAGTTGATACATAATATAACCTCAGTAATTTTTTATTAAATTTGGATAGTTAAATAGTTTTATTTAGGCATGAGTTTAATTTTTAACGCATTAGGAAGTAATGGTGATATTTGTAATTTTGAATAATTTAAATTTAGTGTGCCTATTGTAGCAATATAATATTCAGCATTTTCATCTATAATATCGCGTATAGTATTTCTAAATATTTTAAAGCGGGAAGTCCATTCTTGGTTTTTATTTTTAGCTTTAAACTCTAAAAGATAAAATTTTTTATTATTTTTATCAATGATATTTTGTTTGATTTTAATATTCTCACCATAGAAAAGATAAATATCATTACCAATAATATTTGGATCTAAATAAGAATTAACTTTTTTTTTGTGGTAGAGCGCCAGAAACAGAATTATTTATATCATAAACTAATAAAGGATTTTTATGATTATTTGAATTGGTTTTAGAGTAATTTGTTGAAGTGTTACTTGTTATATTTTTTCGTGTTAATAAATGTAAAATAGAATTTAATTTATCTTCAACTTGATTGGAAGATAAACTGGTAATATATTTTTTAATACTGGAATTAGAGGCATATTTATAATTGTATGAACAATTAGGAGCATGGCTCGATGATGGAATTCTTTTTAAATAAGCTTTATGTTTAGAGGTTTCATGGCAGAATGTTAATTGAGCTTGAAGACATTCCGGACAAAACATGTTGTTAATAAAAGGAGCAATATTTTCATCATGAGATCGAGAAGCATTAATTAAAGAATCTATACTTAAAATTGTTTGTTTAGGCTTAAAATAAAATTTATCAAAAACGCGCGACATAAAATCATACTACTTTCTATAATAAATTATTAATAATATACCTGTTGTGCTAGTTAAAAAATAGCTTGAAAAAAGGTTTAACAAGAGTACATTTCTAAGTATACCAACTCAAAGAAGTGTGCATAATGTTGAAGCAATATCATTGTAAATCAAATAATTTCAAATTTTAACTTCGTATTCGATATCGTAGAAATGTTACTCAATCAAAATTAAACGATGCTGTTATTCTTTCTTTATTATGTTGGCAGGTTTCTTTAGATATTACAAATCAATTCCGTTTTTATTCCTTTTTGAAAAATATTGTTTTTAAACCAGGTCAAATTCTTGAACTTTCCCGTTTTAATCGTATTTGCTGTAATGCTCTTTTTTCCCTACAATATATGCGTATGTATGTATCAGTTTATCTGAAAACTATTCTCCAAATCCTGCTTATTTGATTATGGACAGCTTACCATTGCCGGCTTGTGCTAATGCTAAAAAAAACAGTATTATTACGGATTTAAAGGATATTTTGAAATTGATAACAACGGACTAATAAGAGCATATGTTGTAACGAAAGCTTTAAAAACTGATACTGCATTGGTAAAAACGTTGCTTAGTGAATACAGATGTAGTAAAGTTATTGCAGATAAGGGATATATGAAGATACGGGAAGATGAAAAAATAACAAATGATTTAAAAAGAAAGAGAAGATATATAGAAACATTTTTTTCTAGTTGGGTAAATCTATTCGACATAGAAAGAATATGTGTTAAATCTTTAATAGGATTTCAACTAAGATTGGAACAATGCTTTTTAGTATACACAGTACAATTATTAGAAATTAACTAGCACAACGGATATATTAATATATTTTAGTTTTTTTATTTATGGTACAATATTCCTATAGATAATGCAAATATTTTTATAAGAAGAATTTAAAAAATTATAATGAAGAAAAGGTAATATATTATGACAAATTGTTCGATTTATCAATTTAATGCTGAATTAAAAGGTTATAAACCAAGAATGTGGCGTCGTTTTCAAGTTTCGGAAGATATTTCTTTAGCAAGATTAGCATATATTGTTATGACTCTTTTTGAAATGAGAGCTAATCATTTGTTTGATTTTGAATTTAAGATGGAATTGAATAAATCTAAATTAATAAAGGAATTGGGAAGAGAAAATATAGAGATACCAAGAAAATTTTTATTAAATATAATAAAGATAGGATTACCTGATAGTGAAACTAATGAATTAGATAAAAGGATTTATGACTTTAATATTTTTGATGTGAAAATGAAACACTTTATTACACCAATGATGCCTAAAACTAGATTTACATATGATTTTGGTGATGATTGGAAAATAAATGTAAAATTAGAAAAAATTATCATAGATGAAACATTATCGAAAAAGGATTTACCACGTGTATTAAAAGGTAAAGGATATGGTATTATTGAAGATTGTGGTGGTATTGATGGATTAAAAAGTATTGCTGAAGCCTATAGTGAAAAAAGTGGTGAAGAATATGAAAATTATTGTGAATGGTTATTAGATGATGATATAGATTTAGCATCCTTTGATATAGTAGATATGAATAATAGATTGAAAAATATTCCAAGAATTTATGAAAAAATTTATGAGCATGGAATATATCCTACAGAGCAAGAAATAGAATTGATTGAAAGAGATTATTAAAATAAAGATAAAATTTTTAGTAATGAGGTATGTTATGAAAGCAGTATTTTTTGATATTGATGGAACTTTGATTGAAGGTACACATCCAGATTATCGTTATATGCGTGAAAACGTGCAAAAAGCAATTCGTAAATTACAAGAGCAAGGTCATTATGTATTTATTGCTAGTGGTCGTTCACTTGCTTTTCTTGATGAAAAGATAAGAAATTTTGGTTTTGATGGCTATGTATTGCTCAATGGTTCAGTTATATTTTTCCACGATAAGATTATTTATAGAGCGCCACTTGAAAAATCTTTTGTGGAAAAATCACATCTATTTGTGATGAACATGATATGCAATACAGTTTACAAGGAGATTTTCATACTTATGTAGATAAAAAATTTGAATATCTAATCTATCGTTTAGGGCAGTATGGAATATTTGCTGACCAATTGACTTTCGATTATGATAAAAAAGCTATAGATGTTTATAAATTAGAAATAGATTCGCCTAGACATGAAGATAGAAAATATATCATAGAGAATTTGCCTGAAGATATGACTTATGTAGAGGATATGAACCATAATTATTGTCATTTAGAAGTCTATGCTAAAGAAAATTCCAAAGCTACAGGAGCATTAAAGGTTTTAGAATTATTGAATATAGATATAAAAGATAGCTATGCTTTTGGCGATGGAGATAATGATATCGAGATTTTATCTACAGTGGGAATGGGTATGGCAATGGCAAATGGCAGTGTAAAAGCTAGAAATAGTGCTAAAATTGTAGTTCCATCAGTATTTGAAGATGGTGTAGCTTATGGTATTGAAAGATATATTTTAGGTAAATAGGATTTTTTTAATTTGTCTAGAATAAGATAGAGAGTATATATTTTATTAATAAATTTTTTTAGAAAAGAGGGATAATATGTTTAAATTGGTGAATTTCTTAGTGATAGTATGTTGTTTTGTGGCGATTAGTGGGTTAAATTTAGCTGTATCTTTTGCTCAAAATCCTAATTTCAATCAAGTTTTATATTGGGATAATTATAGTTTTAGTATCAAAGAAGATGGGGATAAACTCATAATAAAACCTAAAAATTTAGCTATTGTAAATCGCAAGGAAGTTCATGATATTGTAGGATATACTGTAAATGATGTACAGATAGCTGATTTAAACGATGATGGTTATCCCGAAGTTTTAGTTTATTTAACAAATGATGGTAGTGGTAGTTATGGCAATTTAATAGGTTATTCTTCTAATAATGGTAAATCTATGAGCCAAATAGCACTATCACCTATTGAAGATATGAAAGTTTTAGCAAAATATTATCGCGGTCATGATTATATGCAGGTAAAAGGCAATGTATTTACAAGAACATTTCCACTTTATTTAGAAGATGATACAAATGCTAATCCAACTGGTGGCATTTGTGAAATTCAATATAAATTAGTTGATGGTGAAGCTTGCCGAATTTTAAAACCTGTTAAATATACTATTTATAATATTGTAGATGAAAAAGTAATGAAATAAAATCATAAATAAAATCCTACAGATAAATTCTGTAGGATTTTTTTATATAAATATAATTATTTAGCCATTAATTCAGCGATTTTATTAGCAATTGCAGCTGGGTCTTCTGGCATCATACCTTCAATGAGAAGTGCTTGAGCATATAAAAGTGAGCAATAATCTTTAAATGCAGTACTTTCTTTACCTTGTTCATGTACTTTTTGTAAACGAGCAAATAAGTCATGTTTTGGATTGATTTCTAAAATACGTCTAGCTTTGAACATTGGATTATTTGCATCAGCAAAAGCTTGTTCCATAGCGAAGCTTGGGCCTTGTTCGTCTGCTACTAAGCAAACAGCAGAAGATTTTAAACGGCTACTGATTTTTACTTCGGCAACTTTATCACCGAGAGTTTCTTTGATATCTTTGATTAAATCTTCATTGGATTTTGCGATTGTTTCAGTTTCTTTTTTCACTTCTTGAGATTCAATATCATCAAGGTCTAAATCGCCACGGCTGATGGAGTGGAATGGTTTACCTTCATATTCGCGCATAACTTCAATAGCGAATTCGTCAACGTTATCAAGGAAGTATAATACATTAATACCTTTATCGCGTAAAATTTCCATCTGTGGTAAGCTATCGATACTTACACGGTCTTTACCTGTAGCATAGTAGATTTTTTTCTGGCTTTCAGGCATATTTTCTACATATTCTTTTAAAGTGATGAGTTTATCTTCTTTGGAAGTGGTGAATAAGAGTAAATCTTTTAATTTATTTACTACATCACTGCCACCATTATATACACTGCCATAGATACCGATTTTTAAGGATTTACCGTATTCTTTCCAGAATTGTTCATATTTACTGCGGTCTTTTTTGAGTGTATTTGCTAATTGTTTTAAGATAGTTTTTTCTAAGTTTTTACCGATTAATTTTAATTCACGGCTCTGTTGTAAAAGTTCACGAGAGATATTTAAGGAGAAATCAGGAGAGTCAACTAAACCTTTAACAAAGCGGAGATATTCAGGTAAGAGGTCTTTGCATTTATCCATGATGAATACATGGCGAGAATAAAGCTGTAAGCCTGGTTCATAGTCGCTATGATAAAGATTGTAAGGAGCATGTGCAGGGAAGAATAAAAGGGAAGTGTATTCGATATTGCCTTCGATTTTATTGTGCATTACTTCCATTGGTTTTTCCCAGTCATGGAAAAGATTTTGATAGAATTCAGTGTATTCTTCTTCTTTAATTTCAGATTTATTTTTAGCCCAAAGTGGTTGCATGGAGTTTAAGATGCGAACTTCATTTTTCTTGATAGTGCCAGCACCTTCGATTGGTTTACCATCAGCATCTTTTGGCTGTTCTTCAATGACAAAGTTCATTTTAATTGGATAACGAACATAATCGGAATATTTTTTTACAAGAGATTGTAATTTATATGTGTCAGTGAAGTTTTCTTCAGCTTTATCACCATAGAATTCAGGTAAAAGTGTGATAGTGATATTAGTACCACGGCTATCTTTAGTGCATTCTTCAATAGTGTAAGAACCGTCAGCTGTGGATTCCCATTTATAAGCTTGAGTTTCGCCAGCTTTTCTGGAAACTACAGTGATTTTTTCAGCTACCATGAAAGCGGAGTAAAAACCTACACCGAATTGACCGATTAAATCTTTTTGAGTGTCATTGTCGCCTTCTTTAGCTTGTTGAAGTTTTTCTAAGAATGCTTTTGTACCAGATTTTGCGATAGTACCTAAGTTTTCAATGAGTTCTTCTCTATTCATACCAAGACCATTATCAGAAATAGTCAATGTATGGCTAGCTTCATCAGGAATTAAGAAAATTTCATAATCGCTATTGCCTTCGAGTAAATCACGATTTGTAAGAGATTCAAAATGTAATTTATCGATTGCATCAGAAGCGTTGGAAATTAATTCGCGAAGGAATATTTCACGGTTTGTATAAATAGAATGTATCATTAAATCGAGTAATTTTTTAGTTTCAGCTTGAAATTGATGTGTTTCTTTAGCCAAGATTTGTCACTCCTAAATTTAGATTAAAAATGAATTATTAGCACTCTAATACAAAGAGTGCTAACCGTTAATTATTATTATATAATTATAGGTCAAAATGTCAATAGAGAATAAAAGAAAAAGCCAGTTATACTGGCTTTTTCTCTATTTTTAAGATTATTTATCATTGAAGGATAATAAACCATATTGGTAATTGTTAATATCATCTTCAGTTAATGCTGATTTTGATGATAAAACGATACAGTAATTGGATTTTGCACCTTTAAAATATGTTTCGATATTTTGTCCTTCTTGTTCAATTGTTTTATCTACTTGACCATCTTTATCTGTATCGATTTGGATAGTTTTTGCAGTAACAGCATAAATAGCATTATGTCCTTGGATTGGAACAAGAGAAATCGCTTCATATCCACGTTCAATAGCTAATCGAGTAAATAAATCTTGTCTAGCTTCATCAGTTAAATTATCAAGGTCAGGGAAAGTATCATTACTGAAAGCATTTGGGGAAACAACCCAGTATTTTGTAGGGTTATGACCATCTGTTTCAAATATGAGAACATCTCCTTGTTCTTGAGGGGAAAGAATGCTCAAATTAATTACAGCGAGAGGTTTTTCAGGACATTTTATACTGTAACCGAAGCGTTCACTAGTATATAAATATCCGTCTGCTGCAAAACTTGTGCCTGGCATAGCTGCTACAGCTAGTAGTGTAAAAATACTCATAAAAGTCAGAAACATTCTTTTTAACATCATAAGTATATCTCCTTAAATTTATAGAATAAGATGCTATAAATTTATAGCATCTTATTCATAGTATTTATTTAGCCAATTATATCATAGATAAGCATAAAAAGCGATTTTTATTTTATATCAAAAGATAATATTGGTCAAAAAAATTACATAAATTTATCGACTTCGGATTTTGGTTTAACTTTCTTATCTCCAGTGAGCCAAGAAGTTATTTTCATAACAACAAGATACATAACAGGGATTAAGAATACACCTAAGATAGTGGCAAAAATCATACCACCAACAACGGCAATACCCATGTTATTACGAGCAGCAGCACCAGCACCAGTTGCTACAGCAAGTGGTAAACAGCCGATGATGAATGCAAGAGATGTCATTATGATTGGACGAAGACGAAGTTTTGCCGCTTCTAAAGCAGCTTTTAATGGTTTCATACCAGTATCAACACGAACTTTAGCGAATTCTACAATAAGAATAGCGTTCTTAGCTGCCAAACCGATGATAACGATGATACCGATTTGCATATAGATACTGATTTGCATATTTAAGACATATGCAGATAATAAAGCACCAAAGATACCAGTTGGAACAGTCAACAATACAGCATATGGTACGCTCCAGCTTTCGTATAAAGCAGCAAGGCATAAGAATACGAATACAAGAGCAAGAGCCATAACTTGAGTTGTAGAGCTTGTTGCAGCACGTTCTTCACGGCTTTGACCAGACCAGTCAATATTAAATCCAGTAGGTGCCACTTCTTTTACAACTTCTTCAATAGCAGCCATGGCTTGACCAGAGCTATATCCATCTTTTGGGCTACCTTGAATTGTAACACTTCTGCTAGCATTGAAACGAGAGATGATAGCAGGGCCTGAATTTAATTTTGGTTTAATTATAGTATTTAATGGGACCATTTGACCATTAGATCCGCGAATAAAGATGAAACGTGTTGTATCAGCTTCATTACGGAAATTGCTGTCTGCTTGCATTACTACTTTATAAGTACGACCAAATTGGTTGAAATCGTTGATTTCTGTACCACCAAAGTTTACTTGGAGAGCAGTGAACACATCAGAAATATTTAAACCTAAGTTTTTAACTTTTTCACGGTCTACTTCAAATTCATATATTGGTGATTTTATACTGTAAGTAGTATATACACCTTGAAGTTCTGGACGCTGATTAGCGGCAGCAACGATTTTTTTAGTGATAGTATCTAATTCTTCATTAGTATGACCGCTCATATCTTGCAATTGAAGATTGAACCGCTGACCATACCAAGACCTGGAAGAGATGGTGGGTTCATAGCGATGATAGAAGCTTCTGGGTAATTCATACCTTGTTTAAATGCCATACCAACTTCAGCATCGATACTTGTTTCTGGAGTAGTTCTTTCACTCCATGGTTTTAAACCAACGAAGAAAGTAGCTGCACTGGATTTTGCACCACCAGATAAAATATCATAACCAGAAATACCCATAACCTGGTCAACACCTGGATTTTGTCTGAGTTCTTGAGATAAGGCATCCATTATTTCTTCTGTACGATTTAAGGAAGTGCCTTCTGGTAATGTTACAGAACCAAGATAGAAACCTTGGTCTTCTGGAGGAATGAATGTAGTTGGTAATATTCTAAATAAACCAGCCATAAGAGCTGTGATAATTACAAGAAATACTACGCAAAGTTTAGCTTTACCAATGAGGAAAGCAATACATTTTACATATCCTCTAGTCATCCAATTCATGAATTGGTTAAATCTAATAAAGAAACTACCTATAGTAGAGTCTTTATTTTCATTAGGAGTATGTGGTTTTAACAAAGTAGCACAAAGTGCAGGTGTAAGTGTTAAAGCCACAAAGCAGATAACGCCATAGAAATAGCAATAGTCAAAGCGAACTGACGATATAAAACCCCTGTCATACCGCCTAAACCTGCTACTGGTACGAATACAGAGGCAAGTGTGAAGGCAATAGCGACAACTGGACCTTGTACCTCGTCCATAGCACGACCTGTTGCTTCTTTAGGGTCAAGACCATCTTCTGCCATATGACGCTCAACGTTTTCGATAACAACGATAGCATCATCGACAACAAGCCCGATGGCAAGAACCATACCGAATAAGGTAAGTGTATTAATAGTAAAGTCTAATACAATGAAGGCTGCAAAAGTACCGATAAGGGAAACTGGTACAGCGAGCATTGGAATTAAAGTTGCACGCCAGCTCTGTAAGAAGATATATACAATGAGCATAACGAGTAAGAGGGCTTCAACAAATGTTTTAACAACTTCCTGAATAGATTCGCTGATATATGTTGTATTATCTACAACTGCTTCATATTCTAAATCAGGAGGGAAGTCTGCTTTAGCTTCTTCAAGGATTTCTTTTACTTGGCTTACAGTTTCCATTGCGTTAGCATCACTTGTAAGCTGAACACCGAAACCTACAGAATTTTGATTATTATGTTTAGCAGAAAGATTATTTGTACGAGCGCCAGTTTCTACTCTAGCAACATCTTTTACACGAACGAAGGAACCACTATTATTATCAGAACGAATAATGATGTTTCCAAATTCTTCAGGTGTTATTAAACGACCTTGAACTTTACCTGTATATTGGAATTCTTGGTCTTTTGGTGCAGGCATCTGACCGATTGTACCAGCAGGAGCCTGAATATTTTGTTCTTTTACTGCACTGACAACATCAGCTACAGTAAGACCAAGTTCTGCTAATTTATCAGGATTGATCCAAAGACGCATTGCATAGTCAGCACCGAATACGTTTAAGTCCCCAACACCTGGAACACGTTTGATTTTATCTACGAGATAAATATCAGCATAGTTTTTTAAGAAAACACTATCATAAGTACCGTTAGGTGATGTTAAAGTTAATACCATTGCCATATCACTAGAGGCTTTACGAGTAGTAAGACCATATGTTTGAACATCAGTTGGTAAGCTTGGTTCAGCAGTAGAAGCATTGTTTTGTACTTTTACTGAGTCCATATCACCATCAGTACCTAATTTGAAGACTACTTGTAAGCTATATCTACCATCATTTGAAGCAGTAGAACTCATATAGTCCATGCCTTCAACACCGTTTACTTGCTGTTCAACTACTTGAGCAACAGTTTCATTTACGGTATCAGCATTGGCACCTGTATAAGTTGTGCTTACAGTAATTGTAGGTGGAGAAATCTGTGGATATTGTGCTATTGGTAAGTTAAAAGCAGAAATTGTACCTAAGATTACAATGATTAAAGATATAACAATAGCAAATATCGGACGATTTATAAAGAATCTTGACAATTATAGCACCCCCTGATTAAAAAGTTAAACCTAATTCTTCAGGAGTTACCATAGTGACGTTAAGAGGAACGCCTTCTTGTAATTTAGTAAGACCTTCAACAACAACAACGTCATTAGCATCTAAACCATCTTTAACAATCCAATAACTACCAACTTTATCACCTAAAGTAACAGCTTTACTTACAGATTTATTGTCTGGACCTACTACAGTTACGAAAGTTTTTTCAAGAACTTGTTGTACTGCACGTTGTGGAATTAAAGTAGCATTTGGAATTACTTGTCCAGAAATTTTTACACGAGCGAACATACCAGGAAGTAAAAGACCATCTGGATTATCAAATAAAGCATTGATTGCAAGTGTACCAGTATTTGTAGTTAAAGAACGGTCTACTTGCACAAGGTGACCAGAAACAGGATATTCTGTACCATCACTTAAAGTGATAGTTACATTGTTAGTATCACTATTAAAGAAAGATGCAAGATTTAAATATTCATTTTCACTTACATTAAATTGAGCATATACCTGTCTACAGAGCCCATTGTTACAAGAACTGTACTTCCAGCAGTAGCATAAGCACCTACATCAATATCATTGATATCGAGTTTACCAGAAGTTGGGGCATAAACAACTGTATCATCTAAATCTTCTTGAGCTTTTTTTACAAGAGCAGCATTGGAATCAATGATTGCTTGCTGAGCTTGCAATGATGCAGTTAAAGCTTCTACTTGAGATTGTTGAGTTGCAGCTTGTTGATCGGAAATTGCGTTTTGAGATAATAATGTTTGGTAACGGTTATTATCTACTTGAGCATTTTGTAATGTAGCTAAAGCGTTTTGATAATTAGCTTGAGATTGAGCTAATGTTGCTTGAGCTGAGAGCAATGTACTTTCATATTGACGACTGTCAATTTTGTAAAGTGGTTGACCTGCTTGTACGAATTCGCCACCTGTAATATATTTTTCAACAATTGTGCCTGAAACACGAGAAGTGATTTTTACTTCGTCTGTTGATTTGATATTACCAGCATATTCATAATTAAGTGGTGTATCACGTTTGATTACCTGCATTGCTTTTACAGTTGCAGGACCACCTGCTGTTTTGTTGCCCTGTGATGTAGCTGTTAACTTAGAATATGCAAGATATCCAATAAGTGCTATAACTACTATGGCTACAACTAGGATAACAGCTTTTTTCTTTGATTGTGTGGCCAAAATTATTAAACCTCCTTTGATAAATTTCAAAAGCTGTGCTTTAGCACAGCTTTATAATCAGCTTTTTAGATTTTTTATAAATAGCTGATAGTACACAAGTATTTACTATTATCGTGTTCTATAGTATAGTATATCTATTGAAAAGTCAAGAATTTTGCACTCTTGAAGACAGTTTTTAATCTGGTTTTAATCTTTGAAAAAATAAAATTTTTTATTATTAAATTTTGACAAAGGGAGAGAAATTTTTGGAGAAGAATAGCAGAAAGATATCAGATATTTATTTTGATTTGTTTGATATTATGATGACTTATAATCACAAATTATGCGAACTGCAGCTTTGCCATTACCACTCAATCACTTTGCAGTGATGTATTATCTTTTTGAAAAAGAGGATACATTTGCTACTGTAACAGAGCTAGCAAAACATTTATCTATATCAAAACAACAAATGAGTCCTATCATTGATAAATTAGTAAAAAAAGAATTTATTAAAAAGACTTGTTTAAGTAAGGATAGAAGATATAGCCAAATTTCTTTGAGTGAAAAAGGTAGAAATTTTTTAAAGGAACATCAAAAATCGCAAAGACTTATTTTTATGGAAAGCACGACTGATTTATCAGATAGTGATACGGAAAAATTTGATCAGAGTGTAAGACTTGTAAAGAAAATGATGGCGAAAATATTCGAAAAGCAAAAAGGACAAACTGGTTTACATGTTGACAATAATGATTATTATATCATAAAAAATCGAACCATTTATTTAATAAAATGAGATTAATGGTTTTGTGATATGGGGGTAATTAGAATGAAAATGAGTAAATTGGCAATTATAGGTCTTGGTCATGTAGGTTCAGCTGTATTAACACAAGCAATGGCAATGAATTTAGCTGCTGAAATCGTATGTATAGATATTAATGAAAAAGTAGCTCATGGCGAAGCTTTAGACGCAACTCATGCGACACCTTGTACATATGTACCAGGTATGAAAGTTTATTCAGGCGATTTTAGTCAGTGTAAAGATGCTGATATAATTATTTGTTCTGGTGGCCCTAGTATCTTACCTGGGGAAAAATTAGACAGATTAATACTTGCAGAACGAAATGTAAAAGTTATTGGTGAAATCATGACAGAGGTTACAAAATATACAAAAAATACACCTTTTATTATGATTACTAATCCGCTTGATGTAACTACATATTTGGCAGCTACTAAATTCGGTTATGAAAAAGGAAAATTATTCGGTACAGGGACTACTTTAGAAACACTTCGCTTAAAACGCATCATAGCAAATCATTATAATGTTGATGCTAAAGATGTTCAGGGCTTTATGCTTGGTGAACATGGTAATTCTGCTTTTCCTGCATGGTCTACAATCAGCATTGGCGGTGTGCGTTTAGCTGATTTAGATAAATATTATGATCATAACAGTGATTTTGATAAAAAAAGCTATAGCTCAGGAAGTAGTAAATACAGCATATGATGTATTATTGTCTAAAGGTTGGACAAATACTGGTATAGCAATGGGTGCTTGTAGATTAGCTCGTGCTGTTATGTTTAATGAACGTTGTGTAACACCAGTTTCTACTCCGCTTGAAGGCGAATATGGCTTAACAGATGTAGCACTTAGCTTGCCAAGTATCATTGGTGCAAATGGTGTAGAAAAACGATTAGCTATAGATTTACCAGAAGATGAATTAAAAGCTCTTCATTTTAGTGCAGAAGTATAAAAACTGTACTTAGAGCAAATAAATTAATTGACTAAGTATGAATATAAAATAAAGCTACTTTTGATTTAGAGATAAAATCGAAAGTAGCTTTATTATTTTGGTAAGAAAATAAAGTTGTTTGCAAGAAAAACCATAGATATAAAAGACAAGTATCTTTAGATGTGATAGAATAACATAGATATTGTAAAAAATAATGATAGATTTTAAATAACCTAAGGGGATTTTTAATGGAAAAAGTAAATTAGTTATTTGTGATTTAGATGGTACTTTATTTGATACGCGCAGAGTGAATTATATGGCATATCGTGAAGCTATTGAAAGAGCTGGATTACCTGTGATTTTTGATTACAATATATATGTTGAAAAATGTTGGGGCCCTACTTATCGTGGATTTTTACCGATAATGGGTGTTCCTAAAAATCGTTTTGAAGAAATTCATGATGCTAAGAAATTATATTATGAAGAAAATCTAAAATATGCTACAGAAAATACTCATTTGTTCAATATTATTAAAGCTATGAAAAATGAATATCATACAGCTGTAGTAACAAGTGGTTCAAGTAATTCTAAAGATATTTTGCGTTATTTTGGCAGATTAGAATTATTTGATGTTATTTTTACTATTGATGATGTAAAAAAATGGCAAGCCAGATCCAGAAGGATTTTTAAAAGCAATGGAATATTTTAAGGTTAAGCCAGAAGACACCATTATTTTTGAGGATTCTGACGTGGGCTTAGCCGCAGCAAGAAAAACAGGTGCTAGTATTTGCGTAGTTGATGATTTTAAATAATATGATTAAAATGGATTTTTGAGGTGAAATATGTTTACAATAACTACAAATTCACCTGAACAAACAAGTCTTTTAGGTGAAAAGATAGCAAATTTAATTCAAGATAATTTGATAATTTGTCTTGAAGGTGATTTAGGTGCAGGTAAAACTTATTTACACAAAGTTTATGTAAGGCATTAAAAGTAAAAGAAATCGTTACAAGTCCTACTTTTAATTTAATGAATGTATATGAAGGTAAAAAGCGTATATATCATTTTGATTTATATCGTTTAGAGCAACCAGAAGATTTAGAGGAAATCGGTTTTTACGAGTATACTGATGTTGAAGATGAAGTAGTATTGATTGAGTGGCCAGATAGATTTTTTGCCTATATGCCAGAAGATTATTTGCATTTAAAAATCGAGCGTGGCGATAGTGAACAAAAGCGTATAATTACTATCAATCTTGAAGGTCAAAAATATAAAAATATTTATGAGGAGTTGAAGCACTGTGGCAATATTAGCGATTGATACTTCAACAATAGTTTCAGGTGCTGCTATTGTGCAAAAAGATAAATTAGTTGCAGAGATTATCATGCAATTAAAATTACCCCAATCAGAAGTTTTATTAGGGCATGTGCAAGATGTTTTAAAAATTGCACATATGGATAAGTCTGATTTAACAGGTGTAGCTATAAGCATAGGGCCTGGCTCTTTTACAGGGCTACGTATAGGTCTTGCTACTGCTAAAATGTTATCATATGCTTTATCCATTCCTGTAGTAGCTGTATCTTCATTAGAGGCTATGGCTTATCATTATCCAGTACCAAGTGTATATGTGGCAAGTGTATTAGATGCACAAAAAAGCAATGCTTATTTTGCTTTGTATGAGTGGAATGGCAAGGGCTTTGATGAGAAAAAACAAACTTGCGTGATGGATTTTGAAGAAGTGGTAAAATATTGTTCTACACTAGACAAACCAGTAGTATTTGTGGGAGATATCGCTCAAAAGAAAGCAGATATAATCGCTCAATATGAAAATGTTTCTTTAGGTTTACCACATCTTTGTATGCCTAGAGCAAGTAATGTGGCTATGGCAGCAAAAGTTAGATTTGAAAATGAAGATTATGATAATATCATGGATTTAGAACCTGTATATATTCGCCGTTCAGAAGCTGAAGTTTTATGGGAAAAACGCCATGGCGAAAAATTAACAGATTTATAAGGTGAAAATATGCAAATAAATTTTCGTAAAATGACTCCAGAAGATGCAAGTGCTGTGGAAGTTGTAGAAAAATCTTGTTTTGATATGCCATGGTCAAGACAATCTTTTTGGCAGGAAGCTTCTAATGATAAAGCTTATTATTTATTGGCTTTAGATGGCGAAAGAGTCATTGGCTATGTAGGTGTTTGGATATTATTTGATGAAGCTCAAATAACAAATGTAGCTATAACTCCTGAATATCAAAACAAAGGTATAGGTCGATTGATGATGAAGGAAATCATCAAGATTTCTCAAGAAAGAAAGGCAAATGCTATGACTTTAGAAGTTCGACCAAGTAATAAAGGAGCAATACATTTGTATGAATCATTAGGTTTTAAATCTGTAGGTCGCCGTCGTGGGTATTATGAAGATGGTGAAGATGCTGAAATCATGTGGATAACAGATTTGACCAATATAAAATAATATACTGAGGTGATAGTATGCACCAATATTTATTTTTTGTTGGTGATTTTCCGATAAGAGCATATGGTCTGATTTTATCTTTGAGTATTATTTTGGCAACAGGTGTAGCTTATTTCTTAGCAAAACAAGATGGCAGATGGCACAATCATATTGTAGATATCGGTATTTATAGTGGTATCGCTGGTGTTGTGGGCGCTAGATTGTGGGATGTATTTTTCTTTGATTGGGCATATTATAGTCATCATTTAAGTGAAATTTTTTATGTATGGCAAGGTGGTATGGCTATTCAAGGTGGTATTGTTTTTGGCGTGGGAGCAGGAATTATTTATGCTAGACGTCATAAAATAGATATCTTAGCACTGGCTGATATAGTAGCTCCAGCAATTATTTTAGGGCAAGCCATTGGCCGTTGTGCTAATTTATTAAATGGCGATGCTTTTGGTGCGCCAACTGGTAGTAATTTTGGTATTATTTATCCAGAAACAACACTTGCTTATCATACGTATGGTGCTCAACCATTATGGCCTGCTGAGGTATGGGAAGGTCAAATTGATTTTGTGATTTTTGCTCTATTGTTGATTTTTAGAGCTTTTCCTCATGCCAAAGGTCAAGCTTTTTCTTTATATATAATGTTATATAGTTTAGCTCGCTTTGGCTTGGAATTTTTGCGTGGCGATTATGCTAATCCTGTATTTTTAAGCTTTACATCTGCACAGACGACTAGTTTAGTGGCATTTATTTTAGCGTTGATTTTCTTTATTTATTGTCAGATAACATATTCTGGACAAAAGAAAACAGTCAAATCTAAAATAAATAAAATAGAATAAAAAATAAAAGAGGATATTAAATATGAAAAAATATCTATATCTTATTTGTCTATTATGCTGTTGTGCATTTGTAAGTAATATAGAAGTAGTATCAGCACAATCATCAGCTCCATATGTAAGAGTGGGATTATTACAAGGAGTACAAGAAGTTGTAATCACAGCAAATGATGATTTTGTGGTCAAAGATGTCGACAATAAAGTAAATTATAAATTTAAAAAGATGAATGAAGTAAATATTCGTCAAAAAGATAGAACTGTTTATGTCAATAAAAAAGGTAAGGAAACTACTACTTTAGTGGTAGCAGTCAAAGATAATGCCCCTGTAATTGTCAATGGCAAACGTTATAGAGGAAATTTGATTATTCAACCGCATAAAGCAGGGCTTACAGTGATAAATCGTTTATTGATTGATGAATATTTATATGGTGTGGTACCAGAAGAAATGCCTGCTAGTTGGAATATAGAAGCTTTGAAAGCTCAAGCTGTGGCTGCTAGAACTTTTGCTTTATACGATAAGCTTGATCGAAAACATACAAAAGAAGGTTTTGATGTCTGCGTAACAACAGATTGCCAAGTTTATGGTGGTATGGATTCAGAAGCTGCGACTACGAATAAAGCTATAGATGCTACAAAAGGAGAAGTCATTGTTTATTTAAATCAACCTATATGTTCAGTATTTCATGCAGCTTCAGGTGGTCAAACTGATGACAGTATCAATGTATGGAATGTCAATGTGCCTTATTTGAGAGCAGTAGAAGATAAAGAGGAGCAATCTCCATATCAAAGTTGGGCAGTATCTGTAACAGTAGATAATTTAAGTAAATCTATAAAAAATTCATATAGTGATATTGGTACAATAAAAGAAATAGATTTTAGTGGATTGAAAAAAAATCCAAATAAAGCAAGTAAACCGCAAGTTGTAAAATTTATAGGTAGTAATAAAAAATCTGTGGAATTGACAAAGACACAGCTTCGCAGTTTATTGGGTTTAAAAAGTAGCAATTTTACTATAGAATTAGAAGGTAATAAAAAAGCTAAAGGCGATACTTTAAAAATTGATAAAGATGATAAGAAATTGATTTTTAAAGGCAGTGGTTTTGGTCATCGCTTGGGAATGTCTCAATGGGGGGCAAAATCTTTAGCGGATAAAGGTAAAAAATATCAGCAAATTTTATATCATTATTATAGTGATGTAAATATAAAAGATATGTATAAATAAAAATAAAGGGGATAATATTTAATGCTATTAAATGAGTTTGACTATAATCTTCCAGAAGAATTAATAGCTCAAACACCATGTGCTAAACGTGACCATTCACGCTTGATGGTGTTAAATCGCAAAGAAAAAACTATAGAACATAAACATTTTTATGATATTAAACAGTATTTACGCAAAGGTGATACTTTAGTATTTAATGATACAAAGGTAATGCCTGCTCGTCTTATTGGTCATAGAGCAAAAACAGGCGGTAAAGTTGAAGTATTTTTATTAAAGCGTTTAACAAATACTAATCAATGGGAAGTTTTAGTAAAACCAGGTAAAAAAGCTCAATTAGGTAATATCATTGAATTTAGTGATGAGCTTGCTTGTGAAGTTGTAGGTCATACAGATTTTGGCGGTCGTATTGTAGAATTTAAATTTGATGGTATCTTTGAAGAAATCTTGGATAGATTGGGTGAAACACCACTTCCACCATATATTCATGAAAAATTAGAAGATAAAAATCGCTATCAAACTGTATATGCAAGAGAAGAAGGCTCAGCAGCAGCACCAACAGCAGGTCTTCATTTTACAAAAGAATTATTAGCGGAAATAAAAGAAATGGGTGTAATTTTAGCTTTTGTAACACTTCATGTAGGTCTTGGCACTTTCCGCCCTGTAAATGTAGATAATATTGAAGACCATGTAATGCATAAAGAATTCTACCATATTGAAAAAGAAGCAGCAGATATTATCAATCAAACTAAAGCTAATGGTGGTAGAGTAATCGCTGTAGGTACAACATCTATCCGCACTTTAGAATCAGCTGCGAAAGAAGATGGCTCTATCTCTCCAATAGCAGAAGAAACAGGTATTTTTATTTATCCTGGCTATAAATTTAAAATCGTAGATTCTATTATCACTAATTTCCATTTACCAAAATCAACTTTAATCATGTTAATCAGCGCTTTTGCTGGCAGAGAATATGTACTTTCCGCCTATGAAGAAGCAGTAAAAGAAAAATACCGTTTCTTTAGCTTTGGCGACGCTATGTTTATAGAATAAGATAGTTATTTTAGAAAAATTTTCTTTTGGTTCATTTTCTTTTATTTAAAAGAAAAATGAATAAATATATTTATCTTGGAGGCATAATGAAACCTGCAATTACTTATGAACTTATAAAGCAGTGTCCACATACTGGAGCACGTGCTGGTCGTATTCACACACCACATGGTAGTTTTGATACACCTATTTTTATGCCTGTTGGTACTCAGGCTAGTGTTAAGACTTTAGCACCGGAAGAATTAAAAGAAATGGGTGCTGGAATTATTTTAAGTAACAATTATCATTTATTTTTGCGTCCTGGCTCTAAGCTTGTGAAAGAAGCTGGCGGTTTGCATAAATTTATGAATTGGGATAGAGCTATTTTGACAGATAGTGGCGGATTTCAGGTATTTAGTTTAGGTGATTTACGCAAAATATCTGAAGAAGGTGTAACTTTCCGTTCTCATATCGATGGTTCTAAAAAGTTCTTATCTCCAGAGATTGCTACACAATCACAAATGGATTTAGGTGCAGATATAATCATGGCATTTGATGAATGTGTGCCATATCCTGCTGATTTCAAATATACTCGTGAGTCTATGGAGCTTACACTTCGTTGGGCACAGCGTTGTAAAGATACGATGACAAATTCAAATCAAGGTTTATTCGGTATCGTACAAGGTGGTATGTATAAAGATTTACGTATCGAATGTGCTAATCGCTTAGTGGATATGGATTTCCCTGGATATGCTGTTGGTGGTTTAAGTGTTGGTGAACCAAAAGAATTGATGTATGAAATGCTCGATATTACTTTAGAACATTTACCACCAAATAAAGCACGTTATTTGATGGGTGTAGGTACACCGGATTGTTTAGTTGAAGGCGTAATGAGAGGTATAGATATGTTTGACTGTGTATATCCTACTCGTGTAGCTAGAAACGGAACAGCTATGACATGGAATGGTCGTTTAGTAATAAAAAATGCACAGTATGAGCATGATTTCCACCCAATTGATGAACATTGCAATTGCTATACTTGCAGAAATTATTCTAGAGCTTATATTCGTCATTTAGTCCGTGTAAATGAAATCTTTGGTTTACGTTTATTAACAATCCATAATCTTCATTTCTTAATTGACTTTATGAGACAGATGCGTCAATCTATCATGGAAGATAGGTTCCCAGAATTTTATCGCAAATTTACAGCTAATTTCTCATTCAATGCAAAATCTGTGTAAATTTTGAGGAATATTTGTAAATAAATAGAGGTATTATGCTATACTATAGCTAATATAAAATAAATTAATATAATTTTTTATGATGAGGAGAATTTTTTTATGAGTGATTCAATGATGGCAAGTCTTTATTCCTATGGACCAATAGTATTAATGGTAATAATTTTCTATTTCTTACTTTATCGTCCACAGAAAAAACAACAAAAACAACGCAATACAATGATGGACAATTTAAAAGTAGGTCATCGTATTTTAACTATAGGTGGTATCCATGGGGAAATTACTTATATTGATTTAGAAAAATCTGATTTCATTAGAATTAGAATTGCTGATAATGTAGAAATTAAAATCAGCAGTGCTGCTGTAGCTAGAGATTTAACTCAGGAAAAAACAAATGCTAACCCAGCTAACAAATAATAAAAAAGTTCAACGTAAAGAACTTTTAGCAAAAAGAAGAGCGTTAACATTAATCCAGAAAAATGAGTATTCAGCAGTAATTACAAAGAAAATTGTAGAACTTGAGGAATATAAAAATTCTCAGATATGTTTTTTATATGCTTCAATGCCTGATGAATTTCAGACAAAAGAATTAATAGTAAATGCTCTCAAGGCAGGCAAACAAATTTGCCTGCCTTATATTACTGATAAAAATATGAAAATAATGCAAGCGACTTTAATAAAATCTTTAGATGAATTAGTTGTAGGTGCATATAATATTTTGACAGTAAAAGAAGAAAATCTAAGAATTATAAAGCCACAAGATATAGATTTTATTTTAGTGCCTGCTGTAGGACTAGATAAAAAAGGTTATCGACTCGGTATGGGTGGTGGCTATTATGATAGATATTTAGTAAAAGCTATCAACGCTAAAAAAATAGCAGCAGTATATGATTGTCAATTAGTTGATGAAGTAATCAAAGACGATTACGATATCAAAGTAGATATGATTTTTACAGAAAATACTACTATAAAATACAGATAATTATAAGGATATTGGGGGAAGATATTTTGAAACAAAATCCTTTATTGAAATTATTAGCGGTAATTATTGTTATCGTTGGTGTTTTTGCTGCATTTATAGCACCACTAGCTGGCTCAATAAGACAAGGTTTAGACCTTCAAGGTGGTACTCATGTCGTTTTAGAAGGTGTAGATACAGAGCAAGCACAAGTTAATGATGATGCTATGAACCGTGTAGTAAAAATCATGGAAAAACGTGTAAATGAACTTGGTTTAACAGAGCCAATCATTCAGCGTGAAGGCGAACGCCGTATTATCATTGAGCTTCCTGGTGTTAAAGACCCAGATAAAGCTATTGCTGTACTTGGTAAAACAGCTATGCTTGAATTCAAAGATGAAGAAGGCAATACTGTTTTAAGTGGTACAGATTTAAAAGATGCTAGAGAACAAACTACACAAAATAATCAAAATGAAGTAGCTATTGAATTCACTGATGAAGGTGCTCAAAAATTTGCTGATTTAACTTCTGCAATGTGGTAGAACTATTGCTATTTTACTTGATGGTGAAGTTTTAACAGCTCCACGTGTCAATGAACCAATAACAGGTGGTAAAGCAGTAATCACAGGTTCTAGAAATCTTGAAGAAGCACATAATTTAGCAGTGCTTTTACGTTCTGGTGCACTTCCTGTAAAAGTTGATATTATAGAAACTCGTACAGTAGGGCCAACACTTGGTCAAGATAGTAAAGATAAAAGTGTATTGGCATTCACTGTTGGTGTAGGTGCGATTTTTGTATTTATGTTACTTTTCTATCGTGTTTCTGGTTTAATTGCAAATTTAAGTTTAATGGCTTATGTAGTAATTTTGTTATTTGTGCTTAAATTGTTAGATGCTACGCTTACACTTCCAGGGGTGGCGGGTATCATCTTGTCTATCGGTATGGCGGTTGATGCCAATGTACTTATCTTTGAACATTTCAAAGAAGAAGTAAAAGCAGGAAAAACACTTCGCATGGCGATGGATTCAGGTTTTAAACGTGCCTTTACTACAATTTTTGACTCAAACTTAACGACAATTATTGCAGCAGCGGTATTATTTTTCTTTGGTACAGGTCCAATTCGTGGTTTTGCCATTACCTTAGGTCTTGGTGTTGTCATCAGTATGTTTACGGCTATTACTTTGACACAGTTTATGCTAAAACATTTGATTGCAGCTAAATTGTTCACTGACCCACGTATTTATGGTGTATCTTTAAGTCATAAAGTAAAGGACGGTGACATGAAATAATGGCTAGATTTGATATTATAGGTAAACGCAAGATATGGTATGCAATATCTTCAGTATTAATTATTGCCAGCTTGTTTTTCATGGTAACTCGTGGCTTTAATATGGGTATTGATTTTACTGGTGGTACTATCATAGATTTACGTTTTGAAAAAGCTGTAAATATAAATGATGTGCGTGCTGTTTTAAATGAATATGATTTGAGTAATAGTACAATTCAGCTTTCAGGAGAATCTAGTTCTTCTACAGAATCTGAAAATGTAATGATAAGGACTGTTGATTTAGAAGAACAAGAACGCAAAGAAGTAATGGCTGCTTTAACTGATAAACTAGGTGCATATCAAGTGCTTCGTGAAGAAAAAGTCGGTGCTACAATGGGTACTGAACTTATCATGAATGCTATATATGCTACAATTATTTCATGGTTATTGATTATTGCTTATGTATCTTATCGTTTTGAATTTAAATTCGGTATTTCAGCAGTATTAGGCTTAGCACACAATGTAATTATTGTACTTGGTGCATTTGCTCTCACTCAGCGTCAAATAGACTCTTCATTTGTAGCAGCATTACTTACAATTATCGGTTACTCTATAAATGATACTATCGTTATTTTTGACCGTATCCGTGAAAATCTAAAATTGCATTTTAGAAAAAATGGCGATATTGTAGAACTTGTAAATACAAGTATTTATCAGACTATGACTCGTTCTATTTATACAGTATCTACAGTATTATTCGCTACATTCGCGCTTTATTTCTTTGGCGGAGATACAACAAAAGATTTTGCCTTTGCTTTATTGATAGGTTTCTTCTGCGGTGCATATACATCTATATTCATTGCCAGCCCACTTTGGGTTACATTTAGAAGATATTCTGATAAAAAACGTTTAGCAAAACGCATGGCAGATACAGGTAAATGATAAAAATAAAAGCTAAGATTAATGATGATAAAAACCATTAATCTTAGCTTTTTTTAATTGAGTTTGCGAAAATCAAGAGGTGTTATTCCTGTAAATTTTTTAAACATAGCAATAAAATGGCTAGTATCTAAAAAGCCTACTAATTGAGAAATCTGTTGAATTTCCATGCGTTGATGAGTTAGTAATAATTCTTTTGCTTTGTTGATGCGATAATTTGTCAGATATTTATAGACAGAGCAACCTAAGAATTTAGAGAATAAGCGCGATAAATATTGTGGCGTAACATACACTTGTTGGCTTAATTTTTGCACTGTGATTTCACTAGCATAGGAAGTTTCGATTTCTTTAATTACAGGTAATACATATTTTTGATATAAAGGTTCATTCAATAAATTAAAAGCTGAATTATCTATAAAATTCATTAATAGATGATAACTAGCTAAAGAAAAATATTTTGCATCAGTAGAAGGATTCTCATATTGAGATATCATATCAAATAATTCTTTTGCAATAATAATACCTTGTTCTTTAGGAATAAAAATGATTTGTTTACTACCTAATGCTTGAGAAAGACTACTTTCCATAGTTCCTGTAAAGGTAATAAACATGGTAAACCATTCATCTGTTTTTTTAGCATAGGAATGAGGTATAAATGGAGCAATTAAAATACCTTCATTTTCATTTAATAAATACGATTTACCTTGAATTTCTATTTTACCAACACCTTTTTCTGTTTGGAGATAATGGTATAATGGATAACCATTTGGTCGATAGATTGGTACTTGATCCCAATGATTGCCAATTGTATCAAATGTAATTGGCTCATGAAGTAATGTTTTACGAATTTTTATAGGCATAAAATCACCTTGTTTCAAAATATTATATTATTTAGTTTAACATGTTACACATTTTTCTGTCTATTCATAATATAATTATTTTTGTCGCGTGGCAATGTTAAATTATCATTAATCATTGGAATAAATATTGATAGTTTATTAATAGTTTTTAGAAAAATCGTTTAATTGGATTATTTTATCAATTAGGGGGATTAAAATGCAAATTAGTATAAAAAATAGAAATTATTTTGCTTTAAGTGCAGTTAGCTTTTTACATTTATTTGCATGGTCAGCAGCTATGTCATTTTTTGCTATTTGGCTTGGTCAGCATTTAGGTATAGGAGCAACTAAGACAGGATTATTATATTCAGCTAATGCTCTAGCAGCATTATGTATGCAACCAGTTTTAGGATTTATTTCTGATAAAATTGGATTGAAAAAAACATTGTTATTTACTATTTTGATAATTTTATTATTAATTGGACCATTTTTTATTTATATTTATGGACCATTACTTATTTCTAATTTTTATTTAGGCGCTATTTTAGGAGGTATTTATCTAGGTTTTATTTTTAATGCAGGATATGGTGTTATTGATTCATATATAAATAAAGTTTCTATTAAATATGGTTTTGAATATGGCCGTGCTAGAATGTGGGGATCTTTTGGATGGGCAGCGGCTACATATACAACTGGCATTGCTATGAACATTAATCCTAATTTAGCATTTGTATCAGCATCTTTAGCTGCCTTAATTGCAATTATTTGTTTATCAATGGCTAAAGTAGAAATATCTGATGTAGAAATGAAAAAAGCAAATTCTGTTTCACTAAAGGATATTAAACATTTATTACAAAATAAAGACTTTTTATTTTTTATTATTTTTTTATGATAGGTGTTGGTTGTGTATATGATGTATATGATCAACAGTTTGGAGTATATTTTGTATCACAATTTGAATCACAAGCTGAGGGAAATCGTTGGTTTGGAGATTTAGGAGCAATTCAGACTTTTTTTTGAAGCTATTTTCTTATTCGTAACACCTGTAATAGCTAATAAATTAGGAGCAAAAAGAACATTAATTCTTGCAGGTACTATTATGTCTATACGTATAATTGGATCTTCTTTGGAATGGGGTCCACTTTGGATTGCGGCAGTAAAATGTATTCATTCGTTTGAAAAACCATTATTTTTAGTTGGACAATTTAAATATATTTCTAAAAATTTTGATTTAAGATTATCAGCTTCTATTTATCTTGGTTGTTTATGTACAAGTTCTATTTGTGCAAGTATATTTTCTCCATTTTTTGGCAGTATGTATGAAGTATAGGGTTTTCACAATCATATTTGTATATTGGTATTGTAGCAGGAATTTGTACGTTAATTTCACAAAAATTATTAATTAGTGATAATAAGCGTGTTATTGATTATAAAGAAATAATTCTTGCAGAAGAAAAAATGCAAGAACAGCGAAATAAAAAATAGATAAATAGTGAAATTGAAAGAGGTTTTATTTTGAAAAATTATCAGATTAATTTAAAAAAAGAGTTAAATAGTATTTATCCAACTTTGGAGCATTTACAAGGTGTTAATCCTAATGGAGAACATATTAGTTTTACTAATCATTATATGATGAAAGATGAACAACCATTTTTTGGTATTTGTGGTGAGTTTCACTTTAGTAGATATGATTTTCATAAATGGGAAGATGAAATAGTTAAAATGAAAATGGCAGGGATAAATATTATTCCTACTTATATCATTTGGAATCATCATGAAGAAATAAAAGGACAATTTAGATGGGATGGCTCATTTAATATTCGTTACTTTGTAGAACTTTGTAAAAAACATCAAGTAGAAGTTATTTTGCGTATAGGTCCATTTGTACATGGTGAGGCTAGAAATGGAGGACTTCCAGATTGGTTATATGGTGAGCCTTGTAATGTGCGTTCTAATGATGAAAGATATTTATTTTATGTAAAAAGATATTATCAAGAAATTGGCAATCAAGTACGTGGATTATTTTATAAAGATGGTGGTCCTATTATTGGTGTTCAGTTGGATAATGAATATTGTCATGCTGGTGCACCTTGGGAGATGACTACAGGTACTAGCAATGAATGGATTAATAATGGTAGCTATGATACAAGTGTAGAAGAACATCATCATCATATAGAAATTTTAAAAGAATTTGCTATTGAAGCAGGAATGATAGCACCTATTTATACAGGAACTGGTTGGGGTGGAGCACAAGCATCACCAGATACTGTACTTCCATTGTGGGGTGGTTATGCTTTTTGGCCATGGATTTTTTACGATGAAAGTATAAAAGAACATCCAGTAACTCCAGAATTTATTTATCGTAATTATCGTAAGCCTACTTATAATTTTGAACCGACTTATGATCCGACTACAGTGCCTTTTGCTTGCTGTGAAATGGGTGGAGGGATGACTGTATTTTATAAATATCGTTTTCAATTACCATATCATAGTGTAGAAGCTATGGCTAATATAAAAGTTGCAGGGGGTTGTAACTTTGTTGGTTATTACGTATTTCATGGCGGATCTAATCCTTTGGGATTAAAAACACCATACTTAAATGAAAATGCTACCCCAAAAATTTCTTATGATTATCAAGCTGCAATTGGAGAATTTGGTCAAGTTCGTGAATCTTATGCTAGACTAAAGAGATTGCACTATTTCTTTAATAGTTTTCAAAAGGAATTTTGTCCTACTCAGACTATTTTACCAGAAGGGGCAGAAGACATTTTACCTACTGATGTGGAACAGTTACGTTATGCCGTACGTATAGATAAAAATAAAGGCTTTATATTCATTAATAACTATCAAGATCATTTAGTTTCTCCAGATAAAAATGATTTTAATTTAACTTTATCTTTATCTGATGAAACATTAACTATTCCAGAAAAGAATAATCTGAGTTTAGCTTCAGAAGAAGTTGTATATTGCCATTTAATTTGACTTTAGCAGGATTGACTTTAAAATATGCTACTACACAATTAATTACAAAATTTGCTAAAGATGATGTGGAAAATTATTTCTTCTTTATGCCACAGGGTATGAAACCAGAATATTGTTTTGTTAATGATAGTATCAGCAACATAGAAATTTCTCAAGGAACAATTATTAAAGAAAATAATAAATTATTTATTGAACCGATTAGTACAGATTTATCTAAATTAGTAATTACTACAGTATCTGGTAAGATAATTAATATATATACTTTAACTAATTATCAAAGTTTAAATTTCTGGAAATTTGAAGTAGCAGGAGATACTAAGGTACTTTTATCTGAAAATCCAATTCTTGTAGATAATGATAATATTCGTGTAGAAGCAAATACAAATGCTATTATTATACAAACTATTGATGGATTAACAGACGATTTAATGAGAAATATTTGTAAAATAGATGAAACTGATTTATTAAAAACATATAAATTTACTAAATCAGCTAAATCTATACCATTTACTACAGAAAAAATTGGCAAAGGTAAGGTTTTATTGCATATAGATTATGCAAATATGCGAGATCTAAAAGAGGCTATTTTAAAAATAGATTATCAAGGTGATATTGGATATGCTTTTGTAAATAATGAATTAGTAGCAGATAATTTTAATAATGGTGCAAGTTGGGAAATTGGTTTGGATAATATCTATAGAAAAATTCCAAATGGCGATATTTATATTAGTATTTCTCCATTAAAAGAAAATCAAGTAATAAAAAGTGATTCACCAATGGCTGCTCGTAGTGAAGAAACTAGTAATGAAATTGTATCGATAGATAAAATTAGCATAGAAGCTATTTATGAATTTATTTTATAACTTTGAGCATAAGAATATATTTGGTTTAGAGAGGTTTTAACTTATGAGTTATATATTAAATAAAAAATTATTATGTTCATTAGCTATAGCTGGAACAATGATTAATTCTACAGCTTTTGCTAGTGAAAACCCTTTTGCTACAGTACCTAAAGATTATTGGGCATATACAGCAGTGGAACATTTAGTAGAAACAGGTCTAGTAGATGGTTATAATTTGACAGATTTTCATGATAAAAAAGTGGTGGCTCGTTATGATTTAGCACAATTTGTAGCTAGAGCAATGGCAAATGAAAATAGAGCAACAGCAGAAGATAAAGTAATACTCAATAAATTACAACAAGAGTATAGTAATGAATTAAAGATTATGATGGTAATGCCAGCAGAACCAGCGCCAGTAAAAGAAGAGCCACAAGCTACAAATAATTTCTTCGACAATGGAAAAATTAAGTGGTTTGGTGATGCACGTATTCGTTATCAAACAAATTATAAAGCTGATACTCCAAAGGGTTATACAGCTAATGTAGCTGATAAAGATAGAAAAGATAAAAGAAGTAATCGTATTCAAGAACGTTTACGTTTAGGTTTTTATGCAGAACCAGATGAGAATTTATCTGTTTTAGGTAGAGTAAAATTAGAAAATACGACTAATGATGATAATGGATATACTAATAATGATGATAGGGGAGCACATGGTAGTGCAAATTTAGATTTATTAGCATTGACTTGGAAACAGATGGATACATCTGTAACCTTAGGTCGTCAGAATTTAAATATTGGGCAAGGTCTTATTTGGTGGGATAATCCAGTTGATGGTATTATGGTAACTCAAGATTTGGGAAATAATTCGCTTATTTCTGCAGGATGGGGAAATTTAACTGCGGAAAATTGGAAAGCTCATTCTATGAATGCTTTTATTGCTAATGCACAGATTGGAGTAGATGATAATACTAAATTTACTTTAGGTTATTTAAAAACAAATAGCAATGAAAATACATTGTGGAATAATCATAAAAATCAATGGAATTGGATTGAATCAAGTGAAAATCCATATATGTTAGAGCAAATTGCTTATGGTATCAACACACAACTCAGTGACAAATGGAATTTAACAGCAGAAGCTGTAACTAATAGAGCATCAGGTCTTCCAGATGGAGCACAAAAAAATGGTTGGTGGACTAGACTTACTTATGGTAATTTGAAATGGGATACCAAAGATACTTGGAAAGTTTATGCTGATTATATGAGTTTAGGAAATTATAGTGTAGATTCTACTGGTTGGGCACACATTTTAAACACTCCAGGTGGTGATGGTCTTGGTGGTAATGGTGAAAAAGGTTATGGATTAGGTATTAGTTATATGCTTGCGGATAATACTAATTTGGAATTTAACTGGTATAAATTGCGTCCATATGATAGTAATTACTCAGGGTTCTCTGATTATTATGATATGTATAATTTAGCACTTAATTATAGTTTCTAATAAAAGGTGTGTAGTTTATGAAAAATAATAAATTAAAAAAAAGTAATTTTGTCAGCAATAACAGCTACAATGATTTCTTGTTCCTTACCGTTTACAGCACTAGCAGCAGTACAAGTAAATCCTATAGAAAATTTATCTACGGATTTTATCAAGGGTGCGGATGTTTCTATTATGCCAGAATTAGAACGAAATGGTACTAAATTTTATGATAATGGCATAGAACAAGATGGACTCACTATTTTAAAAAATCATGGTGTAAATTGGATTCGTGTTCGTATTTGGAATAATCCATATGTCGTAGGACCAGAAGGTGTCGGCGGTGGTAATACAGATGAAGCTAAGGCTATTGAAATGGCAAAACGGGCTAAAGCTTTAGGTATGAAAGTTCTTGTAGATTTTCATTACAGTGATTTTTGGGTGGACCCAGGTCAACAGAAAAAACCGGATGCTTGGAAAAATGATAGTGGTGATAAATTAGTAGATGATGTTTATGCTTATACTGCTAAAGTAATGCAAGATTTTAATGCTCAAGGTGTAACACCAGATATGGTACAAGTAGGCAATGAGCTAAATAATGGGATGTTATGGCCAGAAGCACAACTTACAGAGGATAATCCTAATGGATATAAATTCTTAGCAAAATTATTAAATGCAGGTTTACAAGCTGTACATGATAATGATAAAGATAATAAAGTTAAGACAATGATACATTTAGCTGGTGTAGATGTAAATTTATATCATACTTTTTTGATAATTTAATTGTAAAAAATAAAGTGAATGACTTTGATATAATTGGTATGTCATTTTATCCATTTTGGCATGGTACAATGGACGATTTAAAAAATACAATGAATGATGTTAGTGCCAAATATAATAAAGATGTAATAGCTGTAGAAACTGCTTTTGGTTATACTTTAGAAGATGCCGATTTTGAGAAAAATAATTTTGGAACAAATGAAGAAAAAGTCAGTGGTTATAAAGCTACAGTGCAAGGACAAGCAACAGGATTGCGTGACGTTATGGCAACTGTTGCTAGTGTAAATGATAATCGTGGGTTGGGGATATTTTATTGGGCTCCAGATTGGGTTATCAATGAAAAAGTAGGTTGGAAGTCTAATGGTGGTGGTAATGGTTGGGATAATTTAACATTATTTGATACAAAGGGAAATGCACTTGAATCTATGGATACATTTAACTTAGTATCAGACCCAAATAATCAGTATATAGAGCCACAAGTTACAGCGATAAATACAGTTGATGTAAAAGATGTTAGTTTATATAGTAATGTAGATTTACCACAGACAGTAGGTGTGGTTTATTCTAATGATGCAGTAAAAAATATGTCTGTTAAATGGGATGTTGCCAAACCAATTTTTGCAAAACCTGGTAATTATACGATATCAGGAACTGTGGAAGGATTAGCACAAAAGGCTATAGCTAATATTGAAGTAAAAAATAAAATGAATTTAGTCTTAAATGGTAATTTTGAAAATGAAACATTAAATGGCTGGGATATTGTAGGTAATAGTTCAGCAATAAATTTAGCTTGGAATCAAGGAGATGTACGTGATAAATGTGCTATGCACTATTGGAATAATAAACCATTTAATGTGATTATTAAACAAAAATTAAAAGGTCTTTCTGATGGAAAATATACTTTATCTTGTTGGACACAAGGAAATGGTTTAGCTTCCAAATATCAATTATTTGTAAAACAAATGGTGTAGAAATGACTACTGATATCAAAGATGATGGCTGGAATAGATGGCATCAGACTTCAATTAAAAATATTGAGGTTAAAAATGGTGAAGTAGAAATTGGCTTCATTTTAATGGTAGACCTGACACATGGGGTTCTATAGATGATATAGAATTTTATGTTCAAAAATAAAATCCTAATAAAATTATTTTTGGAGAAGTTAGATAACTTCTCCTTTTTTTGTTTCTAAATCTTATAATTTATAGTTCAACATCTTATATTTTTTTGATAATATTA
>ENA-OQER01000107-OQER01000107.1-human-gut-metagenome-genome-assembly--contig:-NODE-107-length-44049-cov-7.507149_pt1 | contig 44049 bp, 54 predicted proteins | sample MGYA00242797_ERZ504639 | MGnify/ENA primary metagenome ERZ504639 (study PRJEB26092, sample SAMD00036306) | human gut metagenome | host: Homo sapiens | study: EMG produced TPA metagenomics assembly of... | reverse complement strand
ACTACAGATTAAAATAAAAGAAGCTATTTTTCTAGGATTGGGCCATATTTTGATGGTAGGAGGATATGCTTGATTTGTTTGGGGGCAGTGGCAATGTTTCATTTGAAGCAATCTCTAGAGGTATGAATACATCATTGCTATGTGATCAAAATGGAAAAGCTATTTCTACAATTAAAAAAAAATGCTGCAAGTTAGATGTTCAATCACAGTGTACAATTTGGAAAATGGATTACAAGAAGGCATTGCAGAAAGCCTGTGAAGAAAAACGTTGTTTTGATTTGGTTTATCTTGATCCTCCTTATAAGAAACAACAGATAAAAAGCATATTGGAGTTTTTAGATGATAACAATATGGTAAAAGAATATGGTGATGTTGTTTGTGAAAGTTTAAAAGAAGATGAGTTTCCTGATCTTGTTGGTTCTTTAGAAAAAGTAAAGGATGTAACTTATGGTATTACTAGAATTACATATTACAGAAAGAAGGGATAAAATATGACAAAGGCGATTTTTCCAGGCAGTTTTGATCCTCTTACAATGGGACATATGAACGTAATAGAAAGAGCTTGTAAAATATTTGATGAGGTAATTGTTATCATATTGGAGAATTCTGAAAAAAGAGCATTGTTTGACTTGGAAGAAAGACTTCATATGATTAAGTCTGCCTGTGCACATTTATCAAAAGTTTCTGTTATGAGTGCAGATACACTTACGGTTGAAGCAGCCAAAACACTTGGTGCAAATGTAATTATAAGGGGAGTAAGAAGTATTAAAGATTTTGAGTATGAAAAAGACATAGCTTCTGTTAATCATCATTTAGACCAAAGTATTGAAACGATACTTCTATATACAGATGAGCGCTATGGGTTTTGTTTCCAGCAGTGTCATTAAAGAATTGTTGAAATATGGGAAGGATATTAATGGTTTGGTGCCAGAAGCTGTTCATTCATATATACAAAATAAATTTTAGCTTATAACGAAATTTTCTTTTTAGAAGGATGATGTTATTATGAAAAATGGACATTTCCGTTTGCCTAATGCGAATTCAAGAAAAAATAAATTTGTAACAGCAATCAGTATGTTATTAATTTTGTCTGGATTATATGCGACTTGTTATATATTCTTTTTTCGCACAGTAGAAGTTGATGTTACCAAGGATGCACGTTAAGGGTGGTGGTTCTTTTGACAGCCCTCCCTATCATCGAAACACAGGCTGGTGACGTATCAGCATACATCCCAACCAACGTGATTTCCATCACCGACGGTCAGATCTTCCTTGAGACCGACCTCTTCAACCAGGCTTCCGTCCAGCTATCAACGTAGGTATCTCCGTATCTCGTGTAGGTGGTTCTGCCCAGATCAAGAGTATGAAGAAGGTGGCTGGTACACTGAAGATTGATATGGCTCAGTATCGTGAGCTGGAGGCCTTCTCTAAGTTCTCTAGCGATATGGATGCCGTAACAGCGATGACTCTGGACCGTGGCCGTAAGAACGACCAGTTGCTGGTTCAGCCTCAGTACCGCCCAATGCCGGTAGGCGAGCAGGTAGCTATTCTCTACTGTGGTGTTCACGGATTGATGCACGACGTGCCAATGGATAAGGTTCGCGACTGTCAGGATCTGTTCCTCGATGCAATGCGCAGCCAGCACGCTGATGTGATTGAGACTTTGGGCGATGGTAAGCTCACCGACGATGCCATTAAGGCAGTCGAGGAGACCATGGCTAATGTTGCAGGACAATATAAAGCGTAATAGCCTATGCCGTCATTAAAAGAGATTAAAACTCGCATAGCCAGCGTTAACAGTACCCGTAAGATTACGAGTGCAATGAAGATGGTGGCTTCCAGTAAGTTGCATCATGCTCAGGTAGCTATCCAGAATATGCTGCCTTATGGAAATATGCTGGAACATATCCTCAAGAGTTTCCTGGTAAGTACTCCGAATGTCGACCATCCGTTGCAGTTGGAGCACAAGGAAACCAAGCGTGTAGCTCTTGTGGTATACAGTTCAAACAGCAGCTTGTGTGGTGGATTCAATTCCAACGTTATCAAGATGATGATGCATGCGGTGGACGAGTATAAGGCTCAAGGCATTGACGACATCACGGTATATCCTATCGGACGAAAAGTGGCAGAGAAGGCACAGAAACTGGGTTTGAAGATTGGCGGTAACTTTAATGATCTTGCCGATCATCCTCATGCCGGCGCCTGTGCAGATATCGCCCATTCACTTGCCAAGCAGTATGCTGCTGGTGAGCTCGATAAGGTGGAGATGATTTATCATCACTTTAAGAGTGCCGGTTCACAGATTCTGACCCGCAAGACTTTCTTGCCTATTGACCTCAGCACTGAGGCGATAGGAGTGGACAACGATCGTGACCTTACCTCTAATGTGGTTACGGCAAAGGCTCAGGAATATCTGCGCCAAAAGCAGGCTGAAGCTGACGGACGCCAGAGTTCTGAGGCAAAACCTCTGAATGATGACTTCATTGTAGAGCCAGACTTGGAGACTGTTTTGGGAGTCTTGATTCCTAAGCAGCTTCGTCTGATGATTTATACAGCGTTGCTGGATAGCCAGGCGAGTGAGCATGCTGCCAGAATGGTGGCCATGCAGACCGCTACGGATAATGCCGATGAACTCTTGCGCGAACTCAACTTGCAGTACAACAAGAGTCGTCAACAGGCCATTACCAATGAATTGCTTGATATTGTGGGAGGTAGCGTAAACAACTAAGTTGCGCATCTCTTCAATCTATAAAATTAAATCGGATGTTTGCAGTTCTGAACTTGCAGACATCCCGATTTTTTTATCTCTCTTAGTTACGAATGCTTTCTCCCTTAGTTACGGGTATTATCTCCCTTAGTTAAGAAATTATCTCCCTTAGTTATGAAATTATCTCCCTTAGTTATGAAATTATCTCCGAAGGTTATGAAAATATCTTTCGGAGATATTCTCCTGTTATAGTCCTGTATATTTCCTGATAGCCTTGATGAAGGTATCGCCATATTTATTGAGCTTGAATTCTCCGATACCACTGATCAGGCTCATGGCATTCTTGGTGGTAGGTTTCATCCTTGCGAGTTCATGAAGGCTCTTGTCGCTGAGTACGATATATGGAGGATAACCCTGTTCGTCGGCAAGGTTCTTGCGTATCTTTCTGAGGTGTTCAAAGAGCCCTTTGTCTTCCACGCCTTTCGAGTCTTCCTGGAAGATGACACGTTCGGCATGTACCTCAGGAATGAGATTTCCCGGCTGGGCGATGGCGCCCTTCCTATTGCGTACCGTTTTCTTTGGGCGGGTGGCTTTATCATCTTTTTCGATATAAGCCAGCGAAACATGATGTTCTCCCTTCAGTACCTTCCAGCCTAAATCGGTAACCTTCATGTAGTTGTGGTTGTTGTAGGCAATCTCGAAGAATCCCATCTGTAGCATCTGCAGCAGATAAGCATTCCAGTCCTTAGATGTTGTATCCCTGCCCACACCGAGGTTTCATCTCGTTGTATTTGTTTTTCACAACGGCTGAAGAATGCATGCCTCTCAGAATCTCGATGCAGGTACCTACTGCAATATGCTCACCCGAACGGACCACGGCACTCAGGCTTTCTGGGCTCTGATGGTGCGTCGAAGTGCGTGGAGGATTCTTGCAAACATCACAGTTGCCGCAGTTGCAGGATGATGTCTCGCCAAAATAATTCAGCAGAATGCGTCGTCGGCATACTCTCGATTCGGCATATTCCTCCATGCGGCGCAGTTTCTCCATGTTCACATCACGCTGTCCGCTTTCTTCACAGAAAGAACGGAGGGTGATGATGTCGGCCATCGAATAGAACAGCACGGTATCTGATGGTGCTCCATCTCTTCCGGCTCTACCTATTTCCTGATAGAAACTCTCTATGCTTTTAGGCATATTATAGTGGATTACCCAGCGCACATTACTCTTGTCGATGCCCATTCCGAAAGCGATGGTTGCACATACCACCTGAATCTGGTCCATCTTGAACCGCTCCTGTACTGATGCTCTGGTCTGGGCAGTCATTCCGGCGTGATAGGCTGCGGCATTGATACCCAGATCGATAAGTTCCTGAGCTACCATTTCGGTGTTCTTGCGGGAGAGACAGTAGATGATGCCTGCTTCTTCCGGATGATTACTGATGAAGCGGGTGATGTATTGGAGCTTTGCCTTTTTGGTGCTCTCCTGTCTTACGGTGAGGGAGAGGTTGGGGCGGTCGAAACTGCTTACGAACGTCTGCCCATTGAGATGAAGCTGGCGTATGATATCTTCGCGCGTTATCTTGTCGGCTGTAGCTGTGAGCGCCATCACCGGGATATTGCGGAAATTCTCGTGCAGCATACCGAGTTGCGAATACTCCGGACGGAAATCGTGTCCCCACTGACTGATACAGTGGGCCTCGTCAACGGCAAAGAGCGAAATCTTGATGTTGCTGAATAAATAAGGTATCTCGCTGATGAGTTTTTCGGGCGAAACATAAAGAAGTTTCAGTTCTCCCTTCTCGCATCGGCGGCGGATGATGAGTTCATCGGTCGTGTCGTTTCCGCTGTTCAGTGCTTCTGCCGGGATACCATTTGCCTTGAGCGCCTCCACCTGGTCGTGCATCAGACTGATGAGCGGTGAAATGACCACAGCGGTACCTTCCATTGCTAATGCGGGAACCTGGTAGCACAGACTCTTTCCACCACCTGTCGGCATGAGAACCAGACAGTCGTGTCCCTGCATTACCTCTTTGATAATCGCTTCCTGGTTGGGGCGGAAGGAATCGTATCCAAAATAGCTTTTTAATATCTCGTTTATCTGCATGATTGCCGTTTTATGTTTTCTGCCTTTACCGGCATGTTTTTGTTCTGTTTTTCATGCAAAGGTAATGAATAATCTGCATAAATAAAAGTTTTCTCCAAGAAAAAGTGCATATTTCAAGTAAAAAACTTTGCAAAGAGCGAAAAACAGGAGGAAAAGTTTGGTATGTGGAAAAAATGTATTACTTTTGCATGGTAAATACAGATAAAAATGGCAAAATGTAATGTAAACACTCAAGAGCGATTTGCCGATATCCAGATGCTCCGTTATGAGCTGAAGGGTTTCGAAAACCTGTCGCTCACACAGAAAATTTATATTTATTGCTTGTCGAAGGCAACCCTCTTGGGACGTGATATCACCTTCGACCAGCAGGGCAAATACAACCTGCGCATCCGTAAAACCCTGGAGGCTGTATACCTTCATTACGAGGGTAATCGAGAAAGTGAAGATTTCAAGGCTTTCGAAGTTTATCTGAAGCGTGTCTGGTTTGCCAGCGGCATCCATCATCACTATGGATGTGAAAAGTTTGTGCCAGGATTTTCAGAGGAATCTTTCTATGAGATGGTTGGGGCTGTAGCCGATGAATATCTGCCTCTTTCCAAGGGACAGAGCAAGGAAGATCTGTTGGGCATTCTGGTGCCTGTCATCTTCAATCCGGAAGTCATGCCTAAGCGCGTGAATCAGACGGATGGCGAGGATCTGGTACAGACTTCAGCTGCAATTTCTATGAGAATGTTTCTCAGGCAGAAGTAGAACGTTTCTATGCCAGGATGAAGGAAGATGGCAACGAACAGGCACCTTCGTATGGACTGAACTCTAAACTGACCAAGCGTAATGGTGAACTGGTGGAGCTGAAATGGACAGAAGACGGCCTCTATGGCGCAGCTATCAAGGAGATTGTTTCCTGGTTGCTCCGTGCTCAGAAATATGCAGAAAATGAGGAACAGAAACATCTCATCGATCTTCTGGTGAAGTATTACCGTACAGGCGATCTGAAGGATTTCGACCGTTACAGCATTGCCTGGGTGCAGCAGCACGAGGGAATGATTGATTTTATCAACGGATTTATCGAAGTGTATGGCGATCCGCTCGGACTGAAAGGTACTTGGGAAGCATCGTAGAATATAAGGATCTTGAAGCAACGAAGCGCACCCAGACCATCAGTCAGAATGCCCAGTGGTTTGAGGACCATTCACCTGTAGACCCACGTTTCCGCAAGCCGGAGGTGAAGGGTGTTACAGCCAATGTCATATGTGCTGCGATGTTGGGTGGCGAGGAATATCCTGCTTCTGCCATCGGCATCAATCTCCCGAATGCAACTGGATCCGTCAGGAATATGGTTCTAAGAGTGTGACCATCGGTAATCTGACCGAGGCATATAACAAGGCAGCTCAAGGCAATGGTTTCCGCGATGAATTCGTTATCGACGAGGATACCATCAGTCTGATGAATCAGTACGAGGATATTACAGATGATCTGCATACCGACCTGCATGAGTGTCTGGGACATGGTAGCGGACAGCTCTTGCCTGGTACCGACCCTGATGCACTGAAGGCGTATGGCAGTACGATAGAAGAGGCGAGAGCCGATCTTTTCGGACTCTATTATGTAGCCGACCATAAATTGGTAGAACTGGGTCTGACTCCGAATGATGATGCATACAAGGCTCAGTATTACGGTTATCTGATGAACGGTCTGCTCACCCAGACCATCCGCATCAAGGAAGGCGACAAGATAGAGGAAGCCCACATGCGCAACCGTGCGCTGATAGCCTGGTGGGTGATGGAGCATGCCGAGGGTGCTGTGGAACTGGTGAAGATGGATATGAACTATGCTTCTGCTGAGGATGCTTTGAAGGACAGCGAGGGCAATATCATTACGACGAAGACTTATGTGAAGATTAATGATTATGCCAAGCTCCGCCATCTCTTCGGCGAGTTGCTTGCTGAAATTCAGCGCATCAAGAGCGAGGGCGATTTCGAGGCTGCCCGCCTGTTGGTAGAGAAGTATGCCGTGAATATTGATCCGGAATTGCATCGCGAGATACTGGCAAGATACAAGAAACTGAATCTCGCTCCATACAAGGGATTCATCAATCCGAAGATGACGCTGGAGATGGATGAAGAAGGCGAAATTACAGACGTGGTATTGGATTACGAGGAGAGCTATGTCGACCAGATGTTGCGCTACTCTGATGAATACGGAACGCTTTAGAAAGTTAATAGTTAAGAGTTGATAGTTTATAGGGCATTCTTGCTATACGGCAACCCTGCTATACGGCGATGCCGCTATAAACTGTTAACTATAAACTTTTAAAATGATGATAGATAATAAGAACGAGGAATTTCCGATAGTAGATGAAATGGGCAACATCCTGGGCGCTGTTACCCGTGGTCATGCCCACGACGAAGCAAGATCTTGCATCCGGTAGTTCATCTGCATGTATTCAACAGCCGGGGTGATCTGTATCTGCAGCATCGTCCAGCCTGGAAGGATATCCAGCCGGATAAATGGGATACAGCCTGCGGCGGTCATGTTGATTTAGGCGAAGTGTGAGTCAGGCTTTGCATCGCGAGGTAAGGGAAGAATTGGGTATCACCGATTTTGAACCGGAATCTCTGGGACATTATGTCTTTGAGAGTCAGCGGGAAAAGGAACTGGTTTACGTACATCGCTGTGTATATGATGGCGAGGTGAAACCGAGCAGGAAGAATTGGCCGGTGGCAGATTCTGGACAAAGGATGAAATCAGCGAAAACATCGGCAAGGGTGTTTTCACTCCGAACTTCGAAAACGAATACCAGAAGTATTTCATGTAATGACGAAATAGCCATAAAAATACGTCCCGACGTACATTTGCTGCATCGGGACGTATTTTTTGTATGTCGGGACGCAGCAAATGCTACGTCGGGATGTATTTTCAGCAGGGTTGTGGCCTGTTTCTGACCGCATCTGCAGAACCGTTAAATCTCGTAGATACCCTTGAGAGCGCCTCTTGCAATTTTCTCGAAATCTTCACCGAAGTCGCAGAAACGGAGAACCGCATTAGAGGCAGCATGTTTTATTCCCATGTTGTCACCCTGCAATGCAGTGGCAGCCTGATCCAGGAATTCGTTGATGCCACGCTCGTTAGGCTCTTTCCCGTTGGCAAAAAGACGGGCAAGGAGCTGGAAACCGGCAATCTCATAGAGTGGCTTATCACTTGCTATCCACTGGTAGGCGATGACAGGTGCATAATCTACGTGCTGCAAAAGGTTGAAGGCAAGCATCTCTGCCATCTCCTGACTCTGTACCTGTTCCATCCATAAATCTGTGATTTCCGGAAGCATCTTATCGGCAGGCATGATGAGTGTAGCCAGAATCTTGCATTCCCGGATATCTTCCTTCCACAGTTCGATGGCGAGGTCATAGTCTTTACCATATTCCTCAGCCATCTTTTTCAGTTCATAGAATGGTACGCCCCAATTCAGTTTATATCCCAGTCCCTTATCGCGCATAGATTGCGATCCCGGACCGTTCATCAGCAAGCGGAAGCTTCGCTTGATAGTCATCAGTTTCTGATGTGTTTCTTCGTTCATTATATTTAGAGTAAACTATTAATTAAATTAAAGTTTCATTATTTTACAGAACATTCCTTCGAACTGTTCCTCTATATTTGCAGGTTTATGCTTGAAGATACCGAAGATGGCACTTCCGCTACCACTCATCGCTGCATATACGGCACCCAGGTTGTACAGCTTCTGTTTGATTTCTGCCAGTTCCGGGTGCATCTTGAAGATAGGTGCCTCAAAATCGTTGACAAGTTCCTCTTTCCAAGTCTCGATAGGCTGGCGTACAATGTCGCGGCAACATTTGGCTGGTGCCTGTGGGGTGATGGCTGCATAAGCCTCTTTGGTGCTGACGGCAATGTCATCGCGCTTCACCACAACCAGATGATAGCCCCTCAGATTATCGCCAGGACCACTTACCGGCATCAGTTCTTCGCCGATACCTTCTGCATAGCAAGCTGTATCGCCATCCTCAGGATTGGCAGAAATGAAGTAGGCACAGTCTGCGCCCAGTTTGGCAGCATATCTTTCCATCTCCGGATTACCGATATTGAGACGGAAACGCTCGTCAAGCAAACGGATCATGAAGGCTGCATCGGCAGAACCGCCACCCAAACCAGCCTGCGAAGGAATACGCTTCACCAGGTGAGCATGGATGCGTGGAATCCTGAAGTCGGCAGCCAGGAGATTATAAGCTTTTACAACGAGATTGTTCTGTTCGTCGCAATCCACTGCGTTACCTGTAATCTTCAGATCACAAGGAACATCGCTAGGGAATTCATCGCCCATGAGCTTGATTTCAAGTGCATCGGTCAGCGGAATAGGGTAGAACACCGTTTCAAGATTGTGGTATCCATCTTTCCGCTTGCTAACTATATTTAAACCAAGATTAATCTTGGCGCAAGGAAATGTAATCATAACTTTTCAGTTTAATGGGTTCGTTACTATTTCTTTTTCTTTGCAAAGATACGGAAAAATATCTAACATGGTGCATCTTTTACAGGATTATTTTTATCAGTAGCATTAAAAATATTAAAATAAGCCCTGTTTTGCAATATCTTTTGTATCTTTGCAATTACAAATTATTAATAGATTATGAAAAAAGGAGATAAAGTCAGATTCTTGAGCGAAGTGGGTGGCGGAAAGGTTGCCGGCTTCCAAGGTAAAAATATTGTGCTCGTTGAGGATGAGGATGGTTTTGAGATTCCGATGCCTATCAACGAGGTGGTTGTGGTGGAGCAGGATGAATACTCCATGGGCAAGATGATTTCGGCTAAAATGGATGCGCAGCAGAAGCTGAGGAGCATGCCAATACCGAACTGCATCAGGACAGCCGGAGTATCAAGGCCATCTTGAATGATCACGATGACGTGGATATGGATGTAGAGGAATATGATGCTGCCGACCGTGAGATAACCTTTGTGAAACCGGTTCAGGAACGTACGGGTGGCAACAAACTCAGTGCTTATCTCGCCTTTGTACCTATCAACATCAAGGACGTAACCAATACCCGTTTCGAGACCTATATGGTGAATGACAGCAACTACTATCTCCACTATACCTATCTCGTGGCTGAGGGAAATGCATGGACTCTGAAAGCAGAGGGAGAAATAGAACCGAACACCAAACTCTTCATCGAGGAATTCGGTCGTGAGGCTCTGAACGAGATGGAGCATATCGCCATCCAGATGATAGCCTACAAGAAGGACAAGCCATTTCTCCTGAAGCCGGCAACAGATGTTCAGTTCCGTCTCGATCCCGTGAAATTCTACAAACTTCATCTTTTCGAGGAGAACGATTTCTTCGAGACACCAGCCTATCTCTTTACGATTGTAGAGAACGATGAAATAGCCCGTCCGCTGGTTATCGATTCCAAGCGTCTGAAAGAGCAGATGTATAAGGATGAGAAGGTTGTCGCCAACACCAGCAAGAAGAAGAGCAAGAAGGATGATGGTACCCTTGTGATAGATCTTCATGCGGATGAAGTGCTTGAAACAACTGCTGGAATGAATTCTGCAGATATTCTTCATTATCAGATGGATATCTTTAAGAAGACCATGGAGGAATATAAGAAAAAGAAGGGACAGAAAATTATCTTTATTCATGGAAAGGGCGAAGGCGTGTTGCGCCAGACTCTCATTCATGAGTTGAACTATCGCTATAAGAGTTGCACCTATCAGGATGCTTCTTTCCAGGAGTATGGCTATGGTGCTACACAGGTAACAATAAAGTAATTTATTATGAAGTACGGATTTATTAAGGTAGCTAGTGCCATCCCTGCCGTAAAGGTGGGTGATGTCATTTTCAATACCCAGCAGATAGAGGAACAGATAGCGCTGGCTGAGGGAAAGGGTGTAGAGATCATTACATTTCCGGAACTCTCTATTACGGGCTATTCCTGTCAGGATCTCTTCCGTCAGCAGATGCTTCTCGAATCATCTGAGCAGGCGGTGATGATGTTGCTCGATTTCACACGCAAACTCGATATCATCTCTATCGTGGGTGCGCCGGTGATAGCGGGCGACTTGTTGCTCAATTGTGGTATCGTTATCCAGCATGGACAGATTCTCGGTATTGTACCGAAGACATATCTTCCAAACTACAGCGAGTTTTATGAGAAACGCTGGTTTGCCTCGGCTCAGGACCTGAGAGATTGCGAAGTCCGTTATGCCGGACATAAGGTGAAACTGACGCCTGATGTTCAGATTTTTCAAACTTTCGATGGCGTACAGTTTGGTGTGGAAATCTGCGAAGATGTATGGGCTCCGGCTCCACCTAGCAACAAACTGGCGCTAGCAGGAGCAGACCTGATTTTCAATCTTTCTGCAAGCGACGAACTCATCGGAAAACATCATTATCTGAAGAGTCTGCTCAGCCAGCAGAGTGCCCGTACCATGACCGGATATATCTACAGTTCCTGCGGATTCGGTGAGAGTACGCAGGATGTGGTTTATGGTGGAAATGCCCTGATTTATGAGAATGGAGTTTTACTTTCACAGAGTGAACGTTTCTCTATTGAACCGCAGATGGTTATCTCACAGATAGATGTAGAGAAACTCCGCTCTGAGCGTCGTACGAATTCTACTTATGTAAATGCCCAGCGCAATATTAAGTATTCTGTTCTCGGCGGTCAGTTCAATATCCGTAATATCGAAGCCGATCCAACCGAGAATGAACGCGATTTTGTGTTGGAACGTGAGGTGAATCCTCATCCGTTTATTCCTACCAGCAGCGATATGAATGCCTCTTGCGAGGAAATTTTCAATATCCAACTCATGGGACTTGCCAAGCGTATCGTTCATACCCATGCCAAGACCGTAGTAATCGGTATTAGCGGCGGTTTGGATTCTACGCTGGCCTTACTCGTTTGTGTAAAAGCTTTTGATAAACTCAAAATGAACCGAAAGGGTATTGTAGGTGTCACTATGCCGGGATTCGGAACCACAGACAGAACCTACAATAATGCTATCTCGCTGATGCAGAGTCTTGGTATTACCATTAAGGAAATCAGCATCGCCAAGGCTGTAACCCAGCACTTTGAGGACATCGGTCAGGATGCCAGTGTGCATGATGTGACTTACGAGAATTCCCAGGCTCGTGAACGTACCCAGATTCTGATGGATTTAGCCAATAAGATGGGGGGTATGGTTATCGGTACCGGCGACCTTTCAGAGTTGGCATTAGGATGGGCTACCTATAATGGTGACCACATGAGCATGTATGGCGTGAATGCCAGCATTCCTAAGACCCTGATCCGACATCTCGTAAATCATGTAGCAGAGAGTGGGGTAGACGAACAGAGCCGCATCACCCTTCGTGATATCATCGATACTCCTATCAGTCCAGAGTTGATTCCGGCAGATGAGAATGGAAATATCAAGCAGAAGACGGAAGATTTGGTGGGACCATACGAACTGCATGATTTCTTCCTCTACTATTTCCTGCGTTTCGGTTTCCGTCCTTCCAAGATTTACATGTTGGCAAAGAAGGCATTTATTGATTCCGAACTGGAGCGTGTAAAGATCAGTGATAATGATCCTGACAGCTATGATGAGGAGACTATCAAAAAGTGGCTGAAGACCTTCGTGCGCCGTTTCTTCAATCAGCAGTTCAAGCGCAGCTGTCTGCCAGACGGCCCGAAAGTAGGTAGCGTAAGCCTCAGTCCTCGTGGTGACTGGCGTATGCCTAGTGATGCTGCATCTGCCATCTGGCTGCAAGAGGCTGAAAATTTATAATACATGGCAGTGAAGTTTTAATAAAACAGGAAATAAAAAGTTAGGAGTCGGGGCGCTGTTCCAACTCCTAACTTTTTCGTTTATAATAAAATAATTATATAAAAAGTCTTTCTATTTTTGGGTAAAACATATTTTTTTTGTAACTTTGCGCCCAAAAGTAAAAACATTATAAAAATATAAGATAATATGGCTAAGAAATTTGCCGAGCACAACGGTCTGAATTTGACTCAGACAAACAATGACGTACTAGCAGCGTGGGAGAAAAATGATATCTTCCACAAGTCTATCGACGAGCGTGAAGGCTGCCCTCAGTTTATCTTCTTCGAGGGACCTCCATCAGCTAATGGCCACCCGGGTATTCACCACGTGTTGGCACGTAGTATTAAGGATACATTCAACAGATACAAGACCATGAAGGTTTCCAGGTTCACCGCAAGGCGGGATGGGATACCCACGGACTCCCTGTTGAACTCGGTGTCGAGAAGGAACTCGGCATCACCAAGAAGGATATCGACAACAAGGCTTCAGAGAAGTATATCTCTACAGAGGATTACAACCACAAGTGCCGCGAGAACGTGATGAAGTTCACGCTGAGTGGCGCGAGTTGACCGAGAAGATGGGTTACTTCGTAGATCTCGATCATCCTTATATCACCTACGATAACAAGTACATCGAGACTCTCTGGTGGCTCCTCAAGCAGCTCTACAACAAGGGGCTGCTCTACAAGGGTTACACCATCCAACCATACTCTCCAGGTGCAGGTACAGGCTTGAGCTCTCACGAGTTGAACCAGCCTGGCTGCTATCGCGATGTTAAGGACCTTACCACCACAGCCCAGTTCCTCATCAAGGATCCTAAGGCAGAGTGGACCAAGTGGGGCAAGCCATACTTCATCGCATGGACCACTACACCTTGGACTCTGCCATCAAACGTGGCTCTCTGTGTGGGTCCTAAGATTGACTATGTAGCCATCGAGACATACAACCTCTACAATGGCGAGCTATGACACTCGTGATGGCTGAGGCTCTGGTTGGTTCATATCTGAAGGCAGACCAGGAGTGCAAGGAAGGCAATCTCCTGCCATTCGACAAGGAGAAGAAGCAGTGCCCATGGCGCATTATCGACCACATGAAGGTACAGACCTCGAAGGCATGCACTACGAGCAGCTCCTGCCATGGGTAAAGCCATGCGAGAAGGTAGATCTCTTCGCACCGGCTTTCGTAACTGAATATGCTGCTGCTCATCCTGAGAAGGTGTTCGCTTCTGAGGATGGTCGCGATCAGTTCGTCGAGATGGAGAGTGAGGCTTTCCGCGTAATCCTCGGCGACTATGTTACTACCGAAGACGGTACTGGTATCGTGCACATCGCTCCTACATTCGGTGCCGATGATGCCAAGGTGGCTAAGGATGCCAACATCCCAGCTCTCTACCTTATTAATAAGAAGGGCGAGACCCGCCCAATGGTTGACCTCCAGGGTAAGTTCTATCTCATCGAGACCTCGATGCCAACTTCGTGAACGCTTGCGTCAACAAGGAGGCATACGCTCATCACGCAGGCGACTACGTGAAGAATGTCTACGACCCACAGTTTAATGTGGATGGCGTCTGGGACAAGAAGGCTTCTGATAAGGCTGAAGACTGAACATCGTACTCTGCTACGAGTTGAAGCAGGAGGGCAAGGCTTTCAAGAGCGAGAAGCACGTGCACAACTATCCTCACTGCTGGCGTACCGACAAGCCTATCCTCTATTATCCATTGGATAGCTGGTTTATCAAGGATACAGCCCGCAAGGAGCGCATGGTAGAACTCAACAAGACCATCAACTGGCAGCCTGAGAGCACCGGTACAGGCCGTTTCGGCAACTGGCTCGAGAACCTGAACGACTGGAACCTTTCACGTTCCCGCTTCTGGGGTACTCCATTGCCAATCTGGCGTGACGAGAACCGTGGCGAGAAGTGTATCGGCAGTCTTGAGGAACTCTATGCTGAAATCGAGAAGTCTGTGGCTGCCGGTATCATGCAGAGCAACCCATTGAAGGAGAATGGTTTCGTTCCTGGCGACTACAGTCAGGAAAACTATGATAAGATTGACCTCCACCGTCCATACGTTGACAAGATTGTATTGGTTAACGAGGAGGGCAAGCCAATGTATCGTGAGAGCGACCTCATCGACGTTTGGTTCGATTCAGGTTCAATGCCTTACGCCCAGCTCCACTACCCATTCGAGGGTGAGATGGCACGTGGCACAGAGGCAGACCGCGATGCACTCATCCACTGCACCTACGAGGGATATGCTATTCCTCCAAAGTTCTATCCAGCCGACTTCATCAACGAGGGCGTGGATCAGACCCGTGGATGGTTCTTCACCCTGCACGCCATCGCTACCATGGTATTTGATAGCGTAGCCTTCAAGAACGTAATCTCTTCTGGTCTCGTTCTCGATGCCAAGGGTAACAAGATGAGTAAGCACGTGGGTAACGTGACTAACCCATTCGAGATGATTGACAAGTATGGTGCCGATCCTGTTCGTTTCTATATGATGACCAACAGCGAGCCTTGGGACAACCTCAAGTTCGACCTAATGGTGTGGACGAGACCCGTCGTAAGTTCTTCGGTACCTTATATAATACCTACAGCTTCTTCGCTCTCTATGCTAATGTAGATGGTTTCGATGCAGAGACTGCTCAGGTGCCATTCGAGAAGCGCCCAGAGATTGACCGCTGGATTCTCTCTTCACTCAATACCCTCATCAAGGGCGTTGACAGAGAGTTGGCTGGCTATGATCCAACCCGCGCAGGCCGTCTCATCGATGCTTTCGTCAACGATGACCTCTCTAACTGGTACGTTCGTCTGAACCGTAAACGTTTCTGGGGTAAGGAGATGAGCGAGGATAAGCTGAGTGCTTACCAGACTCTCTATACCTGCCTGATGACAGTGGCTAAGCTGCTGGCACCATTCGCTCCATTCTATGCAGACGAGTTGTATCACGACTTGGGCGGCGAGTTGGAGAGCGTACATCTCGATAAGTTCCCTGTAGCTGATGAGGTTGCTATCGATGCCGACCTGGAGGAGCGTATGGCCATCGCCCAGAAGATTACTTCTATGGTATTGGCATTGCGCCGCAAGGTGAACATCAAGGTGCGTCAGCCACTGCAGCAGATCATGATTCCTGCAGTAGATGATGTACAGAAGGCACACATCGAGGCAGTAGCCGGACTGTTGAAGAACGAGGTGAACGTGAAGGAGGTTAACTTCATTGAGGGTCAGGGCATTCTCGTAAAGAAGGTGAAGTGTAACTTTAGAGTGATGGGTAAGAAGTTCGGCAAGCTGATGAAGGGTGTTGCTGCCCAGATGTCAGCGCTCGATCAGGACCAGATTGCAGCCTTCGAGAAGGCAGGCAACATCACATTGAATATTGACGGACAGGAAGCCGTGGTAGAGGTAGCCGACGTTGAGATTATCTCTGAGGATATTCCAGGATGGCTCGTATCTAACGAGGGCAATCTGACCGTAGCGCTTGAGGTAGAGTTGACCCCAGAATTGAAGAAGGAGGGTATGGCTCGTGAGTTGATCAACCGTATCCAGAACCTCCGCAAGGAGACAGGTCTGGAGATTACCGACCGCATCAACGTAACTGTGGCTCCTAATGAGGAGACTGACGCAGCCATCGAGGCATTCGCCGACTACATCAAGGGCCAGGTATTGGCAGACAGCATCGAAATCGGCGACAACGCAGGTGTTGAGACCGAGTTTGATGACTTTAAGTTGAACATTCTCGTAGAGAAGAATTAAATAGTTAGGAGTTAGGAGTTAGAAGTTAGGAGCATTTCCAAACTGCTTGCTTCTAACTTTCTAGCCCTTATTCCCTAAAAACATTAACAAATAACATAATAGATAACATCTATGGCTAACGAAAAACTACGTTATAGCGATCAGGAGCTCGAGGAGTTCCGCGCTATCATTAATGAGAAATTGAAGGTGGCAAAGCAGACTTATCATGATTGTATGGCTCAGCTGAACCACTCAGACAGTAATGATGTGGTAGATACATCACCAACCTACAAGGCTCTTGAGGAGGGTAGTGAAGCACAAAGCAAGGAAGAAATCATCCAGATGGCTCAGCGTCAGCAGAAGTTCATTAAGGGATTGGAAGCAGCTTTGGTTCGTATCCAGAACAAGACCTATGGTATTGACCGCGAAACAGGTGAGTTGATTCCTAAGGAGCGTTTGCGTGCTGTACCTCATGCCACTTTGAGTGTAGCTTCTAAGGAGGCTAGAAAGAAGTAATAAATGGAGAAAACAAGTAAAATTAAATACGGATGGCTCGTCACGGCAATGGTGGTTGTGCTTCTTGTTATCGATCAGATTATCAAGGTGTACATCAAGACCATTTTTGCTTGGCGAGTCTGTTCGTGTTACTGATTGGTTTTATATCGAATTTGTTGAGAACAACGGAATGGCTTGGGGTATGTCGTTTATCGGCAAGTTCTGGCTAAGTCTGTTGCGCCTGGTAGCCATCTGTGCGTTGAGCATTTATCTGCATCGCATCATTAAGCGTGGTACCTATCGCTTGTTATACATCATTTTGGTGGCGCTGGTTCTGACGGGTGCAATCGGCAATATGATTGATTCCATCTTCTACGGACTTATCTTCACCGGTGCTTCACCTTATTATGTATCTTATCTTGTGCCTTTCGGCGAGGGGTATGCACCCGTGCTCATGGGCAAGGTGGTTGATATGTTCCGCTTTCCGTTCTTCACCTATACATGGCCTGAATGGTTCCCTTTCTGGGGTGGACAGCATGGTACATTCTTCGATCCTGTATTCAATTTTGCAGATTCCTGTGTATCAGTCGGCATCATTTCTCTCTTGCTTTTCTGTAGAAAAGAACTGGAAGCTCTCGGAGGTGGTGATAAGGAGAAGAAGGTTAAAGATTCTTCTTTTATTGAAACTGCTGAAGAAAAGATAAAGTCTCAATCTCAAGAAAATAAGGAGGACAAGTAATCATGAAGAAAGCTTTTCTTTATCTCTGTTGGATAGTAACCTTTTGTTCAGCCTTAGCTTCTTGCAAGCCTTCGCTGCCAAGAGATGTGCTCTCTAAAGGAAAGATGACGGATATTCTCTTCGATTATCACATCGCTCTTGCTATGGCGCAGAGCGAAGACGGTGGTAGTGAGAAGAATAGTCTGGCTTATCGTGAGGCTGTACTGAAGAAACATGATGTCACCTCGGCAGACTTCGACAGTTCGATGGTTTATTATATGCGCCATACAGAATTGCTGCATGATGTGTATAAGGATTTGGCTGAAAGATTGGATAAAGAGGTGGTTGCATTGGGTGGAAACAGTGCAGGAAATAGTGATTTTGACAATCTTACTGCCGTTGGCGATACTGCCAATATCTGGAAGGATGCTACTTCGATGGTATTCTCGCCTGATGAGGGCTTCAACTGTCGCAGTTTTAAAATTGAAGCTGATACTGCTTTCCATAAGGGTGACCGGTTCCGTCTTGATTTCGATTCGCAGTTTATCTTCCAGGATGGTATGCGTGATGGTATCGCTTTGCTGGCTGTTCAGTTCAAGAACGATAGTGTGGCACAGACTGTAATTCATATTCAGAGTGCTCAGCACTATAGTGTAGAACTCGCTGATAATGATAGCCTTGGAGTCAAATGTATAAAGGGGTACTTTATGTTGAGTGAGGGTGGCTTCAGTTCTGATGCCGGTTCTTTGACGACTCTTAAACTGATGTTTGTCAATAAGATTCGTCTCATCCGTATGCATCCTAAAAAGGTGGCACCGGTTTCTTCTTCTGCATCATCTTCTGATTCGGCAAAAGTAGATACTGCTCGTAAGACCCGTATACCAGGTCCGAGTGTTCCGGCACGTCCGGATGGAGCTTTGGCACCTCCGACCAGTGCACCGGTTCCTATGCCTGATAAACCTATTCAGATGACGAGTAATTAGTCTGGATGTTTAAGATATGGCTGAAATGAGAAGATGCGGAGCCCATCAGGTGATATTGCCGGATGGCTCGATATTGCAGCAGGCTGTGGTAGAAATACAAGAGGGCAGGGTGGTGAACTACTTCGAGTTTCGAGAGGAGTTGCCGATGACCGAATGGTTAGGCGGCGAAATCCGGGTGGAACGCGATGAGGAAGGCATCCTCGTGCCCTGTGGAACGGAAAAGTAATCAATAAACATTAAACATAAACATTAATAATATGTTAAGCGTAGATCAATTAGAAGACAAGTTGATAGACTTGGCATTTGCTGAGGATATCGGTGATGGCGACCACACAACTTTGTGTTGTATCCCAGAAGACGCCATGGGTAAGAGCCATTTGCTTATCAAGGAAGATGGCGTGTTGGCAGGTGTTGAAATGGCAAAGAAGGTATTTGCCCGTTTCGATCCTACCATGAAGGTAGAAGTGTTGCTTCAGGATGGAACCCATGTTAAGAAGGGTGACATTGCAATGATAGTAGAGGGTAAGACCCGTTCTTTGCTCCAGACAGAGCGTTTGATGCTCAATATCATGCAGCGTATGGGTGGCATTGCTACCATGACTGCTAAGTATGTAAAGCGTCTTGAGGGTACAAAGACTCATATCCTTGACACCCGTAAGACTACTCCAGGTCTCCGTATGTTGGAGAAGCAGGCTGTGAAGATTGGTGGTGGTATGAACCATCGCATTGGTCTTTTTGATATGATTCTCTTGAAAGATAACCATATCGATTTTGCTGGTGGTATCGATAACGCTATCGACCGTTGCCATGCTTATCTCAAGGAGAAGGGGCTCGATCTGAAGATTGAAATCGAGGTTCGCAGCTTCGATGAGCTCGACCAGGTATTGAAGCATGGTGGTGTAAATCGTATCATGCTCGATAACTTCTCTGTGCCTGATACTAAGAAGGCAGTAGACATCATCGCAGGTAAGTATGAGACTGAGTCTTCTGGCGGTATCACTTACGATACCATCCGCGATTATGCAGAGCAGGGAGTTGATTTCATCTCAGTTGGTGCCTTGACACATAGTGTAAAGGGCTTGGATATGAGTTTCAAGGCTTGCGAATAAGTGAAGAATGAAGAGGGAAGAGTGAAGAATTCAAATGCTCTTCTCTTTTTGTATATATAAACTTTGTATATATAAATTAAGGTATATTTTATGAATAAGATTTTCGCTTCAGCCATAATGGCTGTGGCTATGTTGGGCAGTGTCTCTGAGGCTGAGGCATGTACCAACTTTATAGTAGGAAAAAAAGCATCGGTTGATGGATCTGTGATGTGTTCATATAGTGCCGATGACTATGGTATGTTCCAAAATCTCTGTCATTTTCCTGCCGGTAAGCATGCTAAGGGCGAGATGCGTAAGATTTACGATTGGGATACCAATAAATATCATGGTGAGATTCCGGAGGCTGCCGAGACTTATAATGTGATTGGCAATATCAATGAATGGCAGGTTACCATCGGTGAAACTACTTATGGTGGACGTGAGGAGATGGCTGATTCTACAGGTATCATGGACTATGGTTCACTCATCTATGTTGCCCTGCAGCGTAGTAAGACAGCCCGTGAGGCTATCAAAGTGATGACAACCATCGCCAATACTTACGGCTATAATTCAGAAGGCGAGACCTTTACCATCTGTGATCCGAACGAAGCTTGGATTATGGAGATGATGGGCAAGGGACCAGGCTCTAAGGGCGTGGTTTGGGTAGCTCTCCGTATTCCGGATAATGCAGTTTGTGCACATGCTAACCAGAGTCGCATCGGTAAGTTCAATATGAAGGATAAGAAAAACGTGATGTATGCCAAGGATGTCGTTTCTTTTGCTCGCAGTAAGGGATGGTATCAGGGCAAGGATGCTGATTTCTCATGGAAAATGGCATATGCTAAGCCTGATTTCTCAGGACGTCGTTTCTGTGATGCTCGTGCTTGGGCTCTCTTGAATCATTTCTATGATATGAGTCCTTATCTTGATTGGGCTTTGGGTAAGGATCCTAATGCGAAGGATATGCCTCTCTGGGTGGTTCCAAACAAGAAGGTGAGTGTTGCTGATGTTGAGGCTTGCATGCGTGACCATTATGAGGGTACACCTCTTTCTGTTGCTGATGGCACTGATATCGGAGGTGGTATCTGGCAAATGCCTTACAGGCCAACTCCATTGATGTTTAAGGTGGATGGAAAGCAGTGCTTCAACGAACGTCCGGTCAGCACCCAGCAGACTGGTTTTGTTTTTGTTAGCCAGATGCGATCATGGATGCCTAGAGAGATTGGCGGTGTTCTTTGGTTTGGTAATGATGATGCCAATATGGTAGCGTTCACACCAATCTATTGTTCTTCTACAGTTCGTCCTGAGTGTTATAACACGCCGGGAGCAGATGCTGTGAATTTCAGTTTCAAGAATGCTTACTGGGTGTGCAATATGACCAGCAATATGGTTTATCCTCGTTACAGCCAGATGTTCCCAACTTTGAAGGAGGTTCGTGATAGTCTGGATAACAGCTATTTTGCTGCACAGCCAGGTGTTGAGGCTAAGGCTCAGGAACTGTATGCACAGAATCCACAGGCTGCAGTCAAGTATCTCAATGATTATGGTATTGAGAAGGCACAGCAGATGTTGGCGCGTTGGCAACAGCTCTTCCAGTTTATGGTAGTGAAGTATAATGACATGATTATCAAGCCAACCAAAAAAGATGGCAGTTTCGAGAAGACTCCTTATGGATTAGGTGCAACTCCTGTTCGTCCTGGGTATCCTGAGAAATATGCCAAGGAACTTATTAAGCAAACAGGAGACAAGTTCCTGGTTCCTGAAACAAAGTAACAATATTTATCATCACATAAAGAAAGCCGATTCAAGTATATTACTATACAAGAATCGGCTTTCCTGTTTGCTTGACTTACAATACTAAATAATCGTATTATAATTTTTAAAGTTACGTCTTTTAAAATCTATTACTTGAAGTATCTCTTGTAGAGACCTGCAAAACCTGCACAGTGGCGGGCTTCATCCTTAGCCATCTCATGAACGGTATCGTGAATAGCATCTGAACCCTGCTCCTTAGCAAGTTTGGCAATGCGGAACTTATCTTCACAAGCACCCTTCTCTGCTGCAATACGAGCCTCGAGATTGCTCTTGGTATCACCCAAAACCTCACCGAGAAGTTCTGCAAAACGAGAAGCGTGATCAGCCTCCTCATAGGCATAACGTTTGTAAGCCTCTGCAATTTCAGGATAGCCTTCACGATCTGCCTGGCGTGCCATAGCAAGATACATACCTACCTCGCCACACTCACCATTGAAATGGTCCTTCAAACCCTTGATAACGTCTTCATTAACGCCATCCTTAAATGCCTGACCGAGAACGTGAACGGTAGCAAATGTCATATCGTCATCTACTGCATCTTCCATCTCTTTGAACTTGCTGACTGGAGCCTTGCAGATAGGGCACTTCTCTGGTGCTTCTGTACCTTCGTAAATGTAACCGCAAACGGTGCAAATAAACTTTTTCTTCATAATGTTTTTGTTTTAAATATTGTTGTATAATTATTGTCTTTTGAATTAGTGAACAGTCTCTGTGAGAGGTGACTTTACACCTTTTTTAGCGCATTCTGCACAGATTCCTCTGTAGTAGAGCTGTTCTTCCAATACGATGTTTCCTTCAATTTCCTTTCCTGGTTCCACCGTTGGAGCAGGTTCGCCGAAAAAGTCAATTACCTTGCCACAATTTCTGCAATAGAAGTGAACATGGCTTTTAATATTTCCATCATAACATACGCGATGTTCATCGATTGTGATCATCTGGGCCGCATTGTGCTCACTAAACATTCTGAGCGTGTTGTAAACGGTTGTCTTGCTCAATGTTGTGATACTCTCGGCTAATCCTTTGTACACATCCTCGATAGTTGGATGAGTGGGATGCTTGATGAGCCAATCCATAATGGCAATACGCTGGAGTGATGGTCGGATACCTTTCTCCACGAGTCTTTGATAGGCTTCTGTCTGCTTCATAATTACTTGTTTTTATAATTTCTTAATGCAAAGATAACCAATTCTTTTGTATCTGCCAAATGTTTTTGCAAAAATTCCAAAGTATTTTTGAATATTTTACAATTGCATAGTTGTTTTAAGATTTGTTGTGCAAAAAGGGAGAGTCTATGATTCGCTTTTGGAAATTATTGATACTAAAACCCTTTTGGAAAAAGTAATTCCCCGTCACGCTACCGGAGTGTTGTGGCGGGGAATCTTATTTGAAAATAAACTTTATACGATTTTTCTGGCAATTATCTCAGGTCGATGACTTCAGCTCCTGGACATTCCTTGCTGTTGAAATTGAATGTGCTGTTAGAAACGCTCCTGGCTCTGAAGTTACTTACCGTGATGGTACTCCAGGTATTGCCCTGTCGCATCTTGACAACTGATGGAATATGTGTCTTTTTGTTGATGGTGATATACATTTCGGCTACAGAACGTTTCTGGTTATTGGCAACGAGATGTACTACATAGTTACTGCCTACAGTCTTGAGCGTTGACTTATAACCAGTCTTATATATATTAATAAAGGTATAAGGGTTCATGGACATCTGCTGAGCCTGTGTAGGGTTGCTGACATTCACCTCGTTGGTTTTCTTTAGATAAGTCCACTGGGTCTTGCCGTTGAACCAGACGATGGCTTGCGGGGTACGGGCGTTAAACTTGTTGCCTTTGATGGCAATACTGCCGCTTGCTGATCCATACTTAGAACTGCTCATATTGAAGTTGGCGCTAGCTCCACCTTTGTTGCCAATAACGGCAGCGGTCTTATCAAGTACCTGTTGCGCTGTCTGCGCCATGGCTCCGATGCTCATCATTGCAACGAAAGCCAATGCTAAAATCTTTTTCATTTTTATCTTTTCCTTTCTTTTAAAATTCTATGTTATATTATATCTTCAAAATTTCATACTCTATCATAAAGCCGTAAAAACGTCTTTTCTCTCTTAGACGTTTTCACGCTTCTGGGTTTAATAATTTAACCTTTTCCAATATTATCTTCTTTCATACCCTTAGTTATTTACTAAAATTAAGAGTTTCGAAGTGCCATTAACAGATTATTAAGCTGGTTTTCATCCTGTATCAGTACCTCACGAGGCTTGCTGCCCTGTGCTGCACCTACGATGCCTACAGCTTCCATCTGATCCATCAGTCGTCCTGCACGGTTATAGCCGATACTGAACCGGCGCTGTATCATGCTGGTAGAACCCTGCTGCGAAAGAACAATCGCATGGGCTGCCTCTTCGAAGAACGGATCCAGTTCGCGGGCACTGATGCTGTCGCTTCCACCTGCGCTTCCTTCATCATTAGCTGGTTCTGGCAACTCCATAGGTTCGATAGGGCCAGGCTGTTCGCAGATATACTCGTTGATGCGCTCGATTTCAGGTGTATCAACAAAGGCGCACTGTACACGGACAGGTTCATTGCCGCAGAGATAGAGCATATCACCACGACCAATCAGCTGGTTGGCTCCTGTACGGTCAAGAATGGTCTTTGAGTCGATGGCAGATGTAACCTTAAAGGCGATACGGCCAGGGAAGTTAGCTTGATATTACCCGTGATGATGCTGGTTGTAGGACGCTGGGTGGCAATAATCATGTGGATACCCACGGCACGTGCCAGCTGGGCGATACGGGCAATAGGAAGTTCTACTTCCTTGCCGGCTGTCATGATCAGATCACCGAACTCATCTATAATCACCACGATGTATGGCATATACTCATGTCCATCTGTCAACTTCAACTTGTGGTTGATATACTTCTGGTTGTATTCTTTGATGTTACGGGCTCCTGCCTTTTTGAGCAAGTCGTAACGGCTATCCATCAGTACACACAGACTGTTCAGGGTTCTAACCACCTTGGTTACATCGGTTATGATAGGTTCTTCCTCATCAGGAAGCGCAGCCATAAACTTGTTGGCAATACGGGAGTAGACGCTAAACTCCACCTTCTTAGGGTCGATGAGAACCAGTTTGAGTTCGTTTGGATGTTTCTTGTATAATAAAGAGGTGATGATGGCATTCAAACCTACAGATTTACCCTGTCCGGTAGCACCCGCAACAAGCAGGTGAGGAATCTTTGCCAAATCAACCATAAACACTTCGTTGGTAATGGTCTTACCCAAAGCGATAGGTAACTCCATCTTGGTTTCTTGGAATTTCTTTGAGTTTAAAGTACTTTCCATACTAACGATGTTCGCCTTTGCATTAGGTACCTCAATACCGATGGTTCCCTTACCTGGGATAGGAGCGATGATACGGATGCCGAGAGCTGCCAGACTCAAGGCGATGTCATCTTCCAGATTCTTGATCTTAGAGATACGTACGCCTTCTGCAGGCTGGATTTCGTAGAGTGTGATGGTAGGACCAACCGTAGCACGGATGGTTTTGATCTGTACGCCAAAGTTGCCCAGCACCTCGATGATGCGGTTTTTGTTGGCGCGCTGCTCTTCCTCATCGATGGATACGCCGTCATCCTCATACTTCTTCAGAAGGTTGAGTACCGGATATTTATATCTGGTGAACGGCTCCTTCGGATTGATTGGAGTATTCAGTACTTCTGCATTGCTCAAGGTATTGCCTGTAGCCTTCTCGTCGGCTGTGGCTACAGAGATGTCCATACCTATATGCTCAGAAGCTGCAGCAGCTCGGCAGCTTGCTTTTCCAATGCTTCCTGTTCAGCCCGTTTTGTACGGAGTTCGCGCTGACGTGCAATGAGTGACATATTCTCGTTCTGCGTGCCGTTGGCTATAGCGATGGTTTCATCTTTTTCTGTATCACCTTCTGTTCCTGTAGCTTCCGGTCCGTCTGCCTCTGGTTCAACAGACGTAGAATGTATGTCCGGGGTTGCGAAAGTCTGGTCCGGATCCAGATTCAGGTCGATGACTTTGGCAGGTTCTTCTTCCTTATATTCTTCTTTCTCATCCTCAGTGCCAGTACCATATGCTGCGCTGGCGTATACCTCGTCGATAGCTTCCGTATCTTTCCTGTTCTTTCCATGGTTAGTAATCTCAAATTTCACCTTATTTGATATATACCGATAGGGTTGAGTGCTTTTCTGATTACCGTAATGGTTTCAGTGGTGAGATAGGTGAGGAATGCTACCGCCACGAAGAAAAGAATGGCAGTAAGTCCTGGAGGACCCATGATGTTCTCCAGATTCTGCACGACATAGAGTCCGTGCTTTCCGCCCGGATTGAAGATGAGGCTTGGCATGATAGGTGCGATGAACTTGGCAAAGGTTACCGACATCCATAGCATGACCACAATCATGCAGAAGAACCATTTCCACAGGTTCAGCTTGTAGGCATGCATCATCTGCAATCCCACCATAATGACAAAGAATGGGAGCATGAAGGCTGGAAATCCGAAATTGATGGCAATGAGCCAATAGGATACAATGGCTCCCCAGGATCCGCAGTAGTTCTGAAACTGTTTTTCCGTGTTGGTCCATTCACCCGGCTTCAGATTTTCGAGCAAACTCTGGTCATTGGCTCCTGTGTTGAGAAAGGAGATCATAGCGATGATGATAACCACAGCAATGACTACCAAGGCTAATCCTATGAAAAAGTCGGTGATAGTATTGTTGAAAATATACTGTAAACCAATAGCTTCGCTAAAGGTTTTGGTCTTTTTTTCAGTTCTTTTTTTAGCCATTTTATATATTTTTGAATAATTTATCTGCAAAATTAGCGAAAATAATTGAGAAAACAATTCTTTTTCTCATCTTTTTTTTCTAATTTTGCAACTTGTAAAGAATAAAAAGCATAATGAAGATTATTTTCACTAGTTTCGACAAGGCGGCAATCACGAATTTGCCAAGAGCTTTGTTTCCTGGCAAAATCGTAGTCGTTGACAAGCCTGAAGATACAGAAGCGGCTGTTAATGACCTACTTAGCCATTATATACTGGGTGTGGATACAGAAACGCGCCCATCATTCAAGCGTGGTCAGGCTTACCATGTTTCGTTGTTGCAGGTGAGTACACATGATACTTGTTATCTCTTCCGCCTGCATCATACGGGCATAACTCCTGCCATCATTCGCTTGCTCGAAGATACCACCGTGCCAAAAGTAGGACTTTCCTGGCACGATGACTTGCTGCAGCTCCATAAGCGAGCTGCTTTTAAGGCTGGCTACTTTATCGAGTTGCAGGATGTTGCAAAGAACTTTGGTATCGCAGACATGAGTCTGCAGAAACTGTATGCTAACCTGTTTCACCAGAAAATCAGCAAGGCGCAACGGTTGAGCAATTGGGAGGCTAGCGATTTGAAGGAATCGCAGGCTCTCTATGCAGCAACAGATGCCTGGTGCTGCATTAATCTGTATGAGGAATTCAAGCGTTTGTCTGCCACAGGCGATTACGAGCTCGATGAACTCAGGGTATGATATAAGTGGTAAGGAATAGAAATTGATAATCGTAAGAAACTTCATATATAAATATGTATAAAAGCGTATATTTAAAGAAAGGTAAGGAAGAATCGCTCAAGCGTTTTCATCCATGGATCTTCTCGGGTGCTATCCAGGCAATGGATGAGGGCATAGAGGAGGGCGACATTGTGAGAGTGTTTACCCGTAGTGGTGAATTCATTGCTATAGGTCATTATCAGATCGGTTCTATCGCTGTACGTGTTCTTTCGTTTAGAGATATTGAGATTGATGAGGAGTACTGGTGTGCCAGATTGGATTCGGCATATAAAATGAGACTCGCTTTGGGTATTGCCGGTAATTCATCCAATACTACTTATCGCTTGGTTCATGGTGAGGGTGATAACTTGCCGGGACTTGTTATCGACTGTTATGGCCTACTGCTGTCATGCAGCTCACAGTGTGGGTATGCATGTTTGCCGCATGGAGATAGCCAAAGCCTTGAAGAAGGTGATGGGCGAAGCACTGGAGAATATCTACTATAAGAGTGAGACAACCTTACCGTATAAGGCTGACCTCAGACATGAAAATGGCTTTATACTGGGAGGTGATGCTGACGATGTTGCTGTAGAGAATGGACTGAAATTCCATATCGACTGGTTGCGTGGTCAGAAAACGGGTTTCTTCGTAGATCAGCGTGAGAACCGTTCGCTGCTCGAGCATTATGCCAAGGGTAAGAGTGTGCTCAACATGTTCTGCTATACCGGCGGCTTTTCTGTTTATGCGATGAGAGGCGGGGCTAAGGCTGTTCACTCCGTAGACAGCAGTGCCAAGGCGATAGAATTGACCAATGAGAATATTGCGCTCAATTTCTCTGGAGATGCACGCCATGAGGTATCTGCGAAGATGCCTTCAAGTATCTTGATGAACATGACCAGCAGTATGATCTGATTGTTCTTGATCCTCCTGCTTTTGCCAAGCACCGTGCGGCTTTGCGCAATGCGTTGAAGGGCTATACCCGCCTGAACGTAAAGGGCTTGCAGCGTATTAAGAAGGGCGGCATCCTTTTTACCTTCAGTTGCTCTCAGGTGGTTACGAAGGATCAGTTCCGCAATGCTGTGTTTACTGCAGCAGCGCAGGCTGGAAGAAAGGTTCGCATCTTGCACCAGTTGCACCAGCCTGCCGACCATCCTATCAATATTTATCATCCGGAAGGTGAATATTTGAAGGGATTGGTTCTCTATGTAGAATAACAAATGATTAAAGGATAGATAATGAATAAGTTCAAAACGTTTACAGCCTTGATGCTCTTGCTGGCTATAGGATTTGCAGGATGTGGCAAGTCGGAAGCAGAACGTCATCGCTTGAGCAAGAAGGAAAAGGCTAGATTGGATAGCCTAGACCGTGCTGCGCTGAAGATAGCGGTGATGCCAACAATGGACTGCCTGCCAATCTTTCTGGCATGTGATGACAGTATCTTCCAGCAGCAAGGTGTAGACGTACATTTGCGTAGATATACTGCACAAATGGATTGTGATACTGCTATCGAGCGCAAGCGCGTAGAGGGAGCCGTGACCGATCTGATTCGTGCTCATCATATAGAGAAACGGGGTACTGCTTTGACGTATCCTATTTCTACCAATCTTTATTGGCAGTTTATCACCAATAAGCGTTCGCGTATATCCGAACTGAAACAACTGTCAGATAAGATGGTGGCAATGACCCGCTACTCTGCAACTGATTATCTGGCTACTTTAGCAATCGATAGCGGTAAGCCTAAATATGATGCTTATAAGGTTCAAATCAACGATTTGAACATCCGTCTGCGTATGTTGCTTAACAACGAGATGGATGCCATGTTGCTGCCAGAACCTCAAGCTACCAAAGCCCGACTTGAACAGCATGTAAAACTCTTTGACAGCAGAGATAAGAACTTGCAGTTGGGTGTTGTTGCTTTCCGCAAGAAAATACTTTCAGAGCCGCGCCGTAAAGACCAAGTTGCCAAGTTTATCAAGGCGTATAATATTGCTGTTGATAGCATAAACAGTCGTGGGGTACAGCATTATGCAAGAATCATCACAAAATATACGGGTGCCGATGCTAAAACCATCAGTAATCTTCCAAAACTTAAATATGAACACGCTATGGAGCCAAGACGTCGTGACCTGGCTGTAGCAAAAAAATAAGCGGCTTATGAAAAGAGAAGATTTTAGCTGGACAAAGTTTTCGCATGAAAATGTCACTACGATATCCAGAATAGAGGCAATTCGCAAGATAATTGACCAGGAAGTGGGTTTGGAGCCATGTCTGCCTGGAATAGCGGAAATTGAACAAAGATATGATGCTTTATATCATGATTATATAGATGGCAAACTTAAACATCGGGAACTTTATGATCTTGCTTCAGATTTGGATATGGATATAGACAAGCTCTATAGTAAAATGCGCCACGAATGGATTTTGGCTAATGAGTCTACATTTGTTGCACTTCGCAAAAGAGCTCAGAATCTGACAAGTTTTGATGAGGTACAGGAAACCTTTGAGAAATTTGCTACAGATGAAGCTATGTTAAATTTGAGGGTAAACTTGTCTGAAGAACAGATAGACGAGGAAAGACAAAAGATACAAGAGCAGCTTAATGCCTATCGCAATATGGTGTTTTCTTATATTTTGACAACTGATGATTGGAATGATGATTTTGTCAAGAATATTCTTGATATCATCGCTTCCGATTTGGTAGATCCATACACCATCAATATGATAGTTTCGGCTGTTTCATTGTCATGCTCTGTATTCATGGAGGCCCCTAGACTTGCAGTCTTGATGCGCTTAATCAAGTCTGACGACAGTACTTGCAGTGTTCGCCAGCGAGCTTTGGTGGGTTTTGTTTTCTGTGCAATAACCAATTCGGGTGAAAAACAGAAATATTGGGATTCTGCTGCTGGCTTGATCATGGATGATGAATTTTTGGCAGCCTGTGTTGATCTCCAACGCCAGATGCGTCTATGTCTTACCAGTAAAAAGGATAGCAAGGAGATGATGCATTCCGTGGTGAAGACCATGTTCACTTCTTTTACTCAGGATTTGGCCGAAAAGATAGACCAAACGGGTGAATTGGGACTTAATTGCTTCTCAGCAGATGGGGAGAATCCTGATGATGCCCTTAAGGGAGCCTTCGACTATATGTTGAATTCAGAAGATATAGGAGTTGATGTCTATTATCATCAGTTTGCCAACCAGAAGAGCTTCGGTCATTTCCATTCACTCTATAATTGGTTTGTTCCTTTCTATGTCCGTAATTCTACGCTCAAGAATGTTCGGGCTACGATGAAACAGCATCGCAATTTCATCAACAATCTGTTGAAAGGTGTCTCTATGTGTGATACCGATCTGTATAGCATCATTCTTTCATTGAATAATACATCTAAAGAATTTATTAAATCATTGGATATTGCCCCGGAAAATATGGTGTCTGGTCCTGTTTTTTATGACGAAGAAGATGAGGAGGAAAGAGCTGAATACCGAAGAGCCAGTAGAGGATGAGAATGATTCTACAGAAGCAAAGGATTCAGAAAATGTCACACTGCTTGATTCGGTAATGGAACATGAAGAGAATCTCTCTGAAGAGGAAAAGAAGAAACGTGCAATCAGGGTTCGTCATCGCTATGTGCAGGACCTCTACCGATTCTATACTCTCTCTCCGATGAGGAAGGCATTTGATAATCCTTTCGAAGTGCAGAAGGAAATTCCTTTCTTTACTACGGGTCTGTTTGCTAAACCGGAATATGACAAGTATCGCCTGTCGCTGGCCCGTTTCTCTGCTAAAAGAGGTGACTATGCCTTTGTTAGCAAGATTTTGCGTAATCTGGAAAAATATACCGACGAAGAGCATATGATGCTTGCATTGGCATACAAATCGGAGGAAAAATATGATGAGGCGCTTGAACATCTCGATGTGATTAAGAAAGCAAGCCCAACTTATAAGGCTGCCACGGAGTTGAAATTAGAAATAGAAGAAGAGATAAAAGATCCGGCGGCTTTAATATCATTGAATTGCTTGATTAAAGAAGAATCAGATGAGAGTAAGCAGTTTAAGCTCAAGCTGAAAAAGACCGATCTCTTATTGAAATTCCATCATTATAAAGAGGCTTTGGAATGGGCTTTCCAGATGGATGAACAGTATCCTAAGGAAGAACAGGTTGAATGCAGACTGGCTTTCTCTTTGCTCTTTTCAGAATCGGAAGGCGATAAAAACATTGACCATGCAATGGCTTTAATAGAACCTTATCTGCAAAATAGTGATGATAATGAGATCAGGGAAATTTTGAATTCTGACATGACAGATATGGATAAGGATGATAAGCAACGCATGTTCATGAAAATGTTATCTGCGATGGTGAGCAAAGTTTCCAAGCCACAAGACCACAGATGGGAGTCTTTGAAATTTTTCTATTATGGACTCTGCGTTCTCGTGAAAAAGGGAGGAACTGCAGCTATCAGATTTTTGGATGAAGCATCTGGTCATGCAGCTTTTTCCCCTAAGGAAGATATAGATGCATTCGGCCTGCTTGAGATGGGAGATTGGCTCGATAATCGTGATATTGCGCCTATAGAATTGGAATTTATAACAAAAAAAGTTTTCGAGGAAAGGAAAAAACAATAAAGATGGCGGAGAATAATAAAAATAAGAATAAGGTACAGATAGATCCAACCTACGCCCATTTGCAGCCGCAGGCTGTGAATGTGGAGCAGGCGGTACTGGGTGCCTTGATGATAGATTCTGATGCCTTTTCGGTGGTGTCGGAGTTGCTCAAGCCGGATACTTTTTATGACCCGCGTCATAAGAGAATATTTCAGGCTATCCAGGTGATGAACATGGAGGAACGGCCTGTGGATATCATGACTCTTGCCGATCAGTTAGCCAAGACTGGCGAACTGGATAAGGTGGGAGGAGCACAATATCTCATGGATATTTCTGCAGGCATGGCTTCGGCTGCCCATGTAGAGTCGCATGCCCGTATCCTGGCGCAGAAATATATGCAGCGCCAGCTGATTCATTATGCCGGCGACATCGAGACGATGGCGTATGAAGAAGGTGTGGATGTGGATGAACTGATGCAGAAAGCTGAAGGTGAACTCTTCCAGCTTTCGCAGAATAATATGAAGCAGGATTATACACAGATTGAGCCGGTTGTAAAGGAGGCCGTTGCCATCTTGCAGCGCGCCGCTCAGAACTCGGGTGGTCTTACCGGTATTCCTACGGGTTATCGTGGATTGGATGATATAACATCAGGTTGGCAACCGTCCGACCTTGTGATAATCGCCGGTCGTCCTGCCATGGGTAAGACTTCCTTTGCATTGAGTATTGCCAAGAATGTGGCGGTAGATTATGATGTGCCTATCGGATTCTTCTCTCTGGAAATGAATAACGTTCAGTTGGTGAACCGACTCATCTCGAATGTTTGCGAGATTTCGGGTAAGAAAATACTGAACGGACAATTGGAACAGCCAGAATGGGAACGGTTGGATAAAAAACTGAGAAAACTGACAGGTGCACCTATTTATATTGATGATACGCCTGGTCTTTCTGTTTTCGAACTCCGTACCAAGGCGCGCGACTGGTAAGGGAAAAGGGTGTTAAACTGTTGATGATCGACTATCTCCAGCTGATGAATGCCAATGGTATGAAGTTTGGTAGCCGTCAGGAGGAGGTATCTACCATCTCCCGTTCGCTCAAAGGTATTGCCAAAGAGCTGAATATTCCTGTGCTTGCTCTTTCGCAGCTCTCCCGTAATGTAGAGAACCGTGAGGGTTTGGAAGGAAAGCGACCTCAGTTGAGTGACCTCCGTGAATCCGGTGCCATCGAGCAGGATGCCGATATGGTGCTTTTCGTTCACCGCCCGGAATATTATCACATCTATCAGGATGAAAAGGGTAATGACCTTCATGGTATGGCACAGATTATCATTGCCAAGCACCGTAAGGGCTCTGTTGGAGATGTTCTCCTGAACTTCCGTGGAGAATTTACCCGATTCCAGGATCCGCAGGATGCTGCAGCAGCACCTGTCGAAGAAGGTGGTGAGATTGTAGGCTCTAGAATGAATGGCGGAGGGCAGGATGGTAGTCCGCTACCACCGCCGCCTGCAGAGAATCTGCCTTTCTAAGGTTAGAGTTTGTCAATTTTCACTCAAAAACTGGCTTTTTCGCCAAATTCTTGCACAGGATTAACGTTTTTGGGTAAAAAATCCATAAGATTATAGGAATTTGTTATCATTTCTATTAAAAAAGTTATAAATTGTTTGCTAGTATCAAATAAAAGTGTTACCTTTGCATGCGAATTTAAGAATATAACATAATAAGATAGATATGAGAACAACATTGTTGAACATTACAAGCATTATTATTCGACTTCGACTGCAGTTTGTGGGCGGAAGTGATAAGGTGTGCGTATAGTTCATCGCTTAAGATATTAAAAGCCTTTCTACACTTCCGTCTATGGAGTGGGGAAAGTTTTTACTTTATCTGATGCTTCTGCACGGATTGCTATATAAACGTAGTGCGTTCTGAATGTGTAGCTCTTATATATAATAAGGTGTAAATTTAAAATTTTAAAGATATGAGTGACAGATTATACATTTTCGACACGACCCTCCGCGATGGCGAACAGGTTCCGGGATGTCAGTTGAACACAGTTGAGAAGATTCAGGTGGCAAAGCAACTGGAGCAGTTGGGCGTGGATGTAATTGAGGCTGGATTTCCAATATCAAGTCCGGGCGACTTCAATTCAGTGGTAGAAATCTCTAAGGCTGTAACCTGGCCTACTATTTGTGCACTTACCCGTGCCGTAGAAAAAGATATTGATTGTGCTGCTGAGGCTTTGCAGTATGCCAAGCATAAGAGAATCCATACCGGTATCGGTACCAGCGACAGTCATATCAAGTATAAGTTCAATTCTACCCGCGAGGAAATCATCGAACGTGCTGTAGCTGCTGTCAAGTATGCTAAAAAGTATGTTGAGGACGTAGAGTTCTATGCTGAGGATGCAGGCCGTACCGATAATGAGTATCTGGCTCGTGTCGTAGAGGCTGTTGTCAAGGCGGGTGCTACTGTAGTGAACATTCCTGATACTACAGGTTATTGTCTGCCTGATGAATATGGTGACAAAATCAAGTATCTCATGGAGCATGTTGATGGCATTGACAAGCACGCCTTTCTACCCACTGTCATAACGACCTCGGTATGCTACTGCCAATACCTGCAGGGTGTTTTGAATGGTGCACGCCAGGTTGAGGTTACCATCAATGGTATCGGTGAGCGTGCAGGTAATACTTCTCTCGAAGAGATTGCCATGATTCTGAAGTGTCACAAGCATATCGATATTGATACCAACATCAATACCACCAAGATTATTCCTACCTCACGCATGGTGAGCAGCCTGATGAATATGCCTGTCCAGCCAAACAAGGCTATCGTGGGTCGCAATGCATTTGCTCATTCTTCCGGTATCCATCAGGATGGTGTCTTGAAGAATGTCCAGACTTACGAAATCATTGATCCTAAGGATGTGGGATTGGATGACAATGCTATCGTATTGACAGCCCGTTCAGGTCGTGCTGCATTGAAGTACCGTCTCCATGTCAATGGTGTAGAGATTAATGATGAGGAGAAGCTCGACAAGATTTACAAGAAGTTCCTCCAACTGGCTGATAAGAAGAAGGAAGTTACCGATGAGGATGTTTTGATGCTTGCCGGTGCTGATTCTGCTGATAAGCATGGTGTTCAGCTCGACTGGTTGCAGGTTACTACAGGTAAGGGCGTGAAGAGCGTGTCAAGTATCGGTCTTGATATTGCAGGTCAGAAGTTGAGCTGCATCATCTGGTAACGGTCCGGTAGATGCTGCCATCAATGCTCTCAAGAAGGTCATCACCAAGGAGATGAACCTCAAGGAGTTCACCATTCAGGCTATCGACAAGGGCTCTGATGATGTGGGCAAGGTTCACATGCAGGTGGAATACGATGGTCATGTATATTATGGCTTCGGTGCAGATACCGACATCGTTACGGCTTCTGTTGAGGCTTACATCGATTGTATCAACAAGTTCAAGGTAAGATAAAATTAATTCAGATAAATATATAATAAACAGGATATTATGAATACATTATTCGACAAGATTTGGGACAAGCACGTTGTCCAGATTGTTCCGGACGGTCCTACACAGCTTTACATCGACCGTCTCTATTGTCACGAAGTAACATCACCTCAGGCATTCGCTGGTATGCGAGCACGCGGACTCAAGATGTTCCGTCCAGACCAGATTTTCTGTATGCCTGACCACAATACTCCAACCCACGATCAGGATAAACCAATCGAGGATCCTATCTCAAAGAAGCAGGTAGATACCTTGGCAAAGAATACCGCTGATTTCGGTGTTACTCACTTTGCATGAACACAAAGGATAATGGTATCATCCACGTAGTAGGTCCAGAGAAGGGTCTTTCTCTTCCTGGTATGACCATCGTCTGCGGTGACTCTCATACATCTACCCATGGTGCCATGGTGCCGTTGCTTTCGGTATCGGTACTTCTGAGGTCGAGATGGTGATGGCTTCACAATGTATTCTCCAGAGCAAGCCAAAGTCTATGCGCATCAGCATCAACGGCAAGCTCAGCAAGGGCGTTACTGCCAAGGACGTTGCTCTCTATCTGATGAGCCAGCTCACTACTTCAGGTGCTACCGGTTACTTCGTTGAGTACAGTGGCGATGTAGTGAAGGATATGTCTATGGAAGGTCGTCTCACCCTCTGTAACCTCTCTATCGAGATGGGTGCCCGTGGTGGTTTCGTAGCTCCTGATGAGACAACATTCGAGTACATCAAGGTCGTGAATATGCACCTAAGGGTGAAGAGTGGGACAAGGCTGTGGCTTACTGGAAGACCTTGAAGAGTGGCGATGATGCTGTCTTCGACAAAGAGTTGACTTTCGAGGCAAAGGATATCGAACCACGTATCACCTACGGTACCAACCCAGGTATGGGTATCGGCATTACCGGGAATATCCCAACTCTCGATGAGATTCCTGAGGAAGAGCAGGCTGGTTTCAAGAAGAGCCTCAACTACATGGGCTTCCAGCCAGGCGAGAAACTCGAGGGTCATCCTATCGATTATGTATTCTTGGGCGCATGTACCAATGGTCGTATTGAAGACTTCCGTGCTTTCGCTTCTCTTGTTAAAGGAAAGAAGAAGGCAGATGGCGTAACTGCTTGGCTTGTACCAGGTTCATGGCTGGTTGATAAACAAATACGTGAAGAGGGAATTGATAAGATTGTTGAGGCTGCCGGCTTCGAAATCCGTCAGCCTGGATGCTCTGCCTGCCTGGCAATGAACGATGATAAGATTCCTGCAGGCAAGTACTCTGTAAGTACATCCAACCGTAACTTCGAGGTCGTCAGGGACCAGGTTCCCGCACCATCCTTGCCAGTCCATACGTAGCAGCTGCTGCCGCTATTACTGGTAAGATTACCGACCCAAGAGAGTTTATGTAATGTTAAGTGTTCAATGTTAAATGTTAAATTGAAATGAAACAGAAATTCAATGTAATTACATCAAGCTGCATTCCTCTTCCTTTGGAGAATGTAGATACAGACCAGATCATCCCAGCCCGTTTCCTCAAGGCCATCGATAAAGAGGGTATGGGCGACAACCTCTTCCGCGACTGGCGCTACAATGCCGACGGAACTCCAAAACCAGACTTCGTGATGAACGACCCATCTTACAGTGGTGTCATCCTCGTAGCTGGCAAGAACTTCGGCTCCGGTTCTTCCGTGAGCACGCAGCCTGGGCTATCGCAGGTGCAGGCTTCCGTGTAGTCATCAGCTCTTTCTTTGCCGATATCCACAAGAACAACGAGTTGAACAACCTCGTATTGCCAGTAGTAGTAAGCGAGGAATTCCTGAAGGAACTCTTCGAGAGCATCGACAAGGATCACAAGACAGAGGTGAAGGTAGATCTTCCTAACCAGACCGTGACCAATCTTGCTACCGGCAAGAGCGAGCACTTCGAAATCAACGGCTACAAGAAACACTGTTTGGAGAATGGTTTGGACGATGTAGACTTCCTCGTTCAGAACCGCGACAAGGTTGAGGCTTGGGAAGAGAAGAATAAATAGGTAATGTTGAATGTTAAGTGTAAATGTTAACTTGTAGGATAAGACGCAGGTTGATAGGGCGTATGTCTCATTTAACACTTAACATTTAACACTTAACATTAATAATAAGATGAACGTTAACGCAAAGAGAGATAATTCCCGCATCAAGGAGATTGAGATCATGGACTGCACGCTGCGCGACGGCGAGCAGACCAATGGCGTCAGTTTCCTTCCTCACGAGAAGTTGATGATAGCAAGAATGCTGTTGCACGACATCAATGTAGATCGCATTGAGGTGGCTTCAGCGCGTGTGTCAGAAGGTGAAAAGGATGCTGTCGCTCGAATTTGCCGTTATGCTAAGACTATAGGTAAACTGGATTCCGTTGAGGTATTGGGATTCGTGGATAACAACAAGAGTGTGGATTGGATTGCTGAATGCGGCGGCCATGTCATCAACCTCTTGGCTAAGGGCAGCTACAAGCACTGCACCCAGCAACTCAAGATGTCGCCTGAGGAGCATCTCGCTCATATCATGCAGACCATCGACTATGCTTTAAGCAAGGGATTCACCGTGAATCTCTACTTGGAGGACTGGTCGAGCGGTATGCGTGACAGTCGTGACTATCTCTTCATGATGATGGATGAGTTGGTAAAACTGCCTATCAAGCGCTTCCTTCTTCCTGATACGTTGGGTATTCTGAACCCATTGCAGTGTGTGGAGTATATGCGCCAGATGGTGCGCCGTTATCCGAATTCTCACTTCGACTTCCATGCCCATAACGACTACGATCTGGCTGTGAGCAACTCGCTGGCTGCCGTATTGAGCGGTGCCAAGGGTCTTCATGTTACCGTGAATGGTTTGGGTGAGCGTTGTGGCAATGCACCATTGGCAAGTGTTCAGGTGATTCTGAAAGACATGTTCGAGGCAAAGACCAATATTAAGGAAGACCGTCTGAACGATATTTCCCGATTGGTTGAAGGATATAGTGGCATTGCCGTGGCTCCGAATACTCCGGTTGTAGGAGACAACGTCTTTACCCAGGTAGCTGGTGTGCATGCCGATGGTGACAACAAGGACAAGCTTTATTGCAACGACCTGGTACCTGAGCGTTTCGGCAGACATCGTGAGTATGCGTTGGGTAAGAACTCTGGCAAGGCGAATATCGTGCAGAACCTCAATGAACTGGGATTGGAACTGACGCCTGAGCAGACCAAGGCGGTGACCAAGCGAATCACAGAACTCGGCGACCGCAAGGAACTGGTAACCCAGGACGACCTGCCATACATCGTGAGTGATGTATTGAAGCATGGAGCTCCAGAGGATAAGGTGAAACTGGTAAGTTACATGGTATCAACCTCATACGGTTTGAAGCCTATAGCCAGCGTGAAGGTAGAAATAGAGGGTAAAGAGTATGAAGACCAGAGCTCCGGTGATGGTCAGTATGATGCTTTCGTGAAAGCCCTCCGCAATATCTACAAGGTGAAGCTCGGCAAGACCTTCCCTAAGCTCGACAACTATCAGGTAACTATCCCACCTGGTGGTCGTACCGATGCCCTCGTTCAGACCGTCATTACCTGGCGTGAAGGAGATCGTATCTGGCGCACCCGAGGCTTGGATGCTGACCAGACAGAAGCAGCTATCAAGGCAACGCTGAAGATGATTAATATGTATGAGGCAGATACGAGCGACGATCAGGCTGTTTCGCCTCGAAATCTTGATATGGAATAATATCTCCGAAGATTATGAAAATATCTCCGAAGATTATGAAAATATCTCCGAAGATTACGAAATTATCTCCGAAGATTACAGAATTATCTCCGAAGATTACGAAAATATCTCCGAAGGTTTCTATTCAGCAGCACGCCCTGAAGGGGCAGAAGCTCCTAGCCCAGGGTAACACCCTGGGTATAAGATAGCATTTAGCAATGCGCCTGTAAGGGCAAAAGCTTTAATCATTCAAAAAATAAACAATTAAAAAATCAAATAAGATGAAATTAAACATTGCAGTTCTCGCCGGTGATGGTATCGGACCAGAGATTATGAAGCAGGGCGTAGCAGTTATGCAGGCCATTGCAGAGAAGTTCAACCACGAGTTTACTTACAACGAGGCTATCTGCGGCGCTCACGCTATCGACGAGGTAGGTGATCCATTCCCAGAGGAGACCTTCAAAACTTGTATGGATGCTGATGCTGTGCTCTTCGCAGCCGTTGGCGACCCACGTTTCGACAACAACCCTACAGCTAAGGTTCGTCCTGAGCAGGGGTTGCTCGCTATGCGTAAGAAGTTGGGCCTCTTCGCCAATGTTCGACCAGTGGCTACATTCGATTGCCTGCTCCACAAGTCACCATTGAAGGATGAACTCCTGAAGGGTGCTGACTTCGTAGTTATCCGCGAGTTGACTGGCGGTATGTACTTCGGTGAGAAGTATCAGGATAACGATAAGGCATACGATACAGATATCTATACCCGTCCTGAGATTGAGCGCATCCTGAAGGTAGCTTTCGATTTGCCATGAAGCGCAACAAGCACTTGACAGTAGTAGATAAGGCAAACGTATTGGCATCTTCTCGTCTCTGGCGCCAGATTGCCAAGGAGATGGAGCCACAGTATCCTGAGGTAAACACCGACTATATGTTCATCGATAACGCTTCTATGCGCGTGTTGACTGAGCCTACATTCTTCGATGTCATCGTTACAGAGAATACCTTCGGTGATATCCTGACCGATGAGACTTCTTGCATCACCGGTTCTATGGGCTTGCAGCATCTAGCTCTCTCGGTGAGCACACACCATTGTTCGAGCCTGTTCATGGTTCATGGCCACAGGCAGCTGGCAAGAACCTGGCTAACCCAGTAGCTCAGATTCTTTCTGCAGCTATGTTGTTGGAGCACTTCGGCTTGAACGAGGAGGGTGCCTTGATCCGCAAGGCAGTAGATGCTTCTCTCGATGCCAATGTCCGCACACCTGAAATTCAGGTTGAGGGTGGTGCTCACTATGGCACAACTGAGGTTGGCGCATGGATCGTTAACTGGATTAAGAATGCTTAATCAGTAAATGGATTTTTCGGTGCTGGGTGAATTTTCTATCCAGATGCTTTTTTGATAAAAGCCTTAAGAGGAGTGTTTCTTTCTCTTAAGGCTTTTCTTGTTGATTGTCCTGTCTTTCTGAAATTTAGTTCTTTTTGTAAAGTCAAATAAGTTTTATAGTTTTTTATTTGGCAGTTTGCAAAAGTCTTCTTAACTTTGCACCATGAAAAGTTTTTATACATTATTATTGGCATCAATGGTTTCTTTGTCTGTATCTGCGCAGAACGTAGATGCCGACAAGGCACGTGCTGCTCAGAATAAAGCCTTGCGCGATTCACTCTCCAAGGCTACAGAAGTGCTTGCATATCATCCCGATAGTATCGATCTGCGACTGAAAAAGGCTGCTTGGAATATACAGCTGGAGCAATGGCAATATGCGAAGGATGATCTTGATAAGGTACTCTTTCTGAACAATACCAATATCGCCGGTTTGTTCTATCGTGCCTTTGTCAATGAGAAGTTGCTCCGTTATAACTTTGCGCGTCTAGATTATCAAAATCTTCTGGTACTTGTTCCTGGCAACTTCCAGGCGCAACTCGGTCTGGCTTTGCTCAATGAGAAAGATAAGCATTATACCGAGGCTTACGATGGCATTAACAGTCTGATAGAGCAATACCCTGACAGTGCGATGGCTTATGCTGCAAGAGGTGGCATGGAGAAGGAGAGGGGTATGCTTGAGCTGGCAGAGTTTGATTACGCCAAGGCGATGGAGTTGGATGCCGGTAATGAGGATTTTGCTTTCAATCATGTAGATATCCTGATTCTGCTTGGAAGAAAAGACGAAGCCTATCGTGATTTGAAGAAACTGCTCGATGCCGGTTGTCAGCCTGGTCGTTTGCAAGGTTTCTATGCAAGGTTGAAAAAGAAGAAAAAGTAGTATTTAAGAGTTATAAAAAAGAGTTTTTAAAGATAATAAGACAAGAATGCATAAAATTATTTCCTATATCCTGGCTGCCTGTTGTCTCTGTATGGTGGCATCCTGCGATACCGTCTTCGATGTTCATCCGTATGATGTGCAAATCGACGGCGATAGAAATCTGAATGTTACCAATATTCAGAAGATTGAGGCTGCTGTAAAGTCGAAAGATACCATCCGTTTTGCTATGATCAGCGATTCACACCAGTGGTTGGATGATTTGAAGAGTGAAGTTAATGATATTAATCGCCGCAGTGATTCCCTCGATTTCGTGATTCATTGTGGAGACCTTACCGACTTTGGTGCTACCCGTGAGTTTCAGTGGACCCGTGACCATCTTCAGAAGTTGAAGATACCTTTCGTGGCTCTGCTGGGTAATCATGACTGTTTGGGAACAGGTAACCAGTCTTATCAGAAAATCTTTGGTAATCCGGATTTCAGTTTCATTGCCGGTAAGGTAAAGTTTGTCTGTCTCAATACCAATGCCATTGAGTTTGACTATTCCCGCCCTGTACCTAATTTCGATTTCATGGAAGAGCAGGTTAAGGCAGATGCAGATGACTTTTCGCGTACCATTGTCTGTATGCATGCTGCCCCTTATTCAGAGCAGTTTAATAATAATGTAGCTAAGGTCTTCAATTTTTATACGCATCAGTTCCCAGGTTTGATGTGCTGTCTTTACGGTCATGGTCATCATACTGAGCAAAATGACATTTATGGCGATGGAATTATCTATTATCAGGTGGCCAATGCCGCTAAGCATCAATACTATATATTTACCATTACTCCAACAGATTATCGTTATGAAGTTATTGAGTTTTAAGCATATATTCATTCTGGGAGCTTTGCTTGCTGCAGGTTCTGTACAGGTTCATGCTGCCGATGAGGTTACCGGGAAAAGTGAGGAGTTGGAACTGACGGATAGTATCGTTCATGATACTCTGGTGTTGGCGGATGGCAAACTGACCCGATATGACCGCCGCATTATGCGCTACCGTAAGCATTGGGATTTGCTGATACCTACTAGTGGCATTATTCAGACCTGTGGCAATATGGGTATCATTTCGCTGGGTATCGGGTGGGAATATGGTAAGCGCCGCCAGTGGGAAACGCAGCTCTTGTTTGGCTACATCCCGAAGTTCAGTTCTGACGACGAGAAGTTTACCATGACGCTCAAGGAGAATTTCATTCCTTGGCGTCGCAATATCGGTAAGGCTGGTGGTTTGAACCGCTGGAGTGCAGCCTGTATTTCAATACGGTGTTCGGACATGATTTCTGGACTAAGCAGCCTACCAAGTATGAAAGCGGCTACTATCCGTTCTCTACCAGAGTCCGTCCTAATATCGCCTTGGGTGAACGTTTTAAGTATGATATTCCGCACAATAAACGTAAGCGTATCAAGAGTATTACGTTCTTCTATGAGTTGGGTACAACGGATATCTACTTTATGCGTTTCTTCCGTAATGGCAATGCCGGTTTCTGGGATGTCTTCGGCCTCTCTATCGGTGCAAGGTGCAGTACCTTTAAACCAAGAACTGGTTGATGAGTTTGCTTACTCTGATGATATCTTCATCGTTGAGCGATGAGTTGCAAGGCAGACTCAGTTCTTCGTCAGCTATTCTCTTGCCTACCGGAAATTCCAGATGATTCATTTCCGGATAGCATGGCTGCAGATAGGGTGGGCGGAAGTAATGAATCTTTGTGCCGACCCCATTCTCGGCCAGAAATGCTTTCAGTTGGTCTCGCTTCGGGGTAAGGAAAGGGAAGACGTGGAAAACATTTTCATGAGCAGGAGAGATGAGTTTCGCAGCGATGCATCTGTCCTTGATATCGTCATCCAGATGTTCCAGGTATAGCTGTACCTGTCTGTGTCTCGCTTTCTGTTCGTTTTCAGGATATTGCAGTTTCACATTCAGTACAGCAGCCTGAATCTCATCCATGCGCGAGTTGACGCCCTGGTATCTGAAGATGCCGTCTTCTATCTTTCCATATTCGTGTAGTGACATGATGGCTTTCGCCAATTCCCTGTTATTGGTAGTTACAGCTCCTGCATCTCCCAATGCTCCCAGATTCTTGCTAGGATAAAAACTGTGGGCGGCAGCATCCGAAAGATTTCCGGTATATCTTCTTTTCGATGGTTTTTCAGAAGAATCAGCTAGAGTAGTGGAGCATCCGAATCCCTGCGCATTGTCTTCGAAAAGCAAGAGATGATGCTTCTTGCAGATTTCAGCAATCTTCGGAGTCCATGCCAGTTTGCCATAGAGATGAACAATCATGATGGCTTTGGTCTTCGGTGTGATTCGGGCTTCTATCAGTTGGTCATCTATCTGTAATGTATCGATATTGGCATCCACCAATACAGGAGTCAGTCCTACGCTGCTGATGGCAAGTACGGTAGCGAAATAAGTGTTGGCAGGCACGATCACTTCATCACCTTTCTGCAGATTTCCGATAGCCAGTTCGCCCATCAGCATCAGCTTGAGCGCATCCGTCCCGTTAGCGCAGCTGATGCAGTATTCAGTACCGATAAACTGTGCATACGATTTCTCAAACCTTTTTACGGCTTCACCTTGCAGATACCATCCGCTGTTGACCACCTTGTTGATAGCATCCTTTATCTCCTTCTCGTAAGGCTCATTGATAGCCTTCAGGTCGAGATAAGGAATCTTCTTAACTTCTGTTTCCATTGTTTCTTCTGTGATGATTTATACAAGTGATAAGACTTGTTTCTATAAATAAAAACGGATGTTTTGCGGTATTTATTATATGTGGAGGTATAAAAAAGACAAGAGCAGCTATCTTCTCAGACAACTGCTCTACATTCAATAGGTATTAGTTTTCTTTAAGGTAAAAAGATTGTATTTCAGGATAACGTTTTGCAAAGGTACTAAAAAAAATGAAACAAAAAAATAAAA
>ENA-OQER01000106-OQER01000106.1-human-gut-metagenome-genome-assembly--contig:-NODE-106-length-44194-cov-5.242540_pt1 | contig 44194 bp, 53 predicted proteins | sample MGYA00242797_ERZ504639 | MGnify/ENA primary metagenome ERZ504639 (study PRJEB26092, sample SAMD00036306) | human gut metagenome | host: Homo sapiens | study: EMG produced TPA metagenomics assembly of... | reverse complement strand
CAAAGGTGTGCTGGGAATTATTTAAGGAAGCACCAGTGTGGGGCATGGTGCACGGAACTTGATAAGTATATCGCAAAAACATAGAGTGTTTGTGGGGGCAAATCCAAATTTATCTTGGCCTGCGATGGGGTTTTAGGACAACTGGTCTATTGGAGTCCATTCTTTTTCCTGTTGGGTTTAAGACGGTATGACAAGAAATACGGGTGGACATTTTGGATATTGATATTTGGTTTTTTGCAGAGGCCGTATGATGGTACGCAACTGCTATATCCGTTGATGTCGTTTACAATAGTAATGCAGGCATATCTGCAAGTGAAAAAACTTTCGATTGGTAATGAGTCAGAATAGAAATCGCTGGCTTGACATAGCTAAAGGTATAGCTATTATCTTGATGGTAGCGGGGCATACACCGATTCCCAGTGTAATGTCACATTTCATATATGCTTTCCACATGCCCTTGTTCTTTATCTCTTCGGGATTGGTGAGTAACTATGAAAAGTATAGCCTCGTGGACTATATAAAGCATAAGTCATATACGCTTTTACTTCCATTTGTGTGTTACTCTACTATTGTTGCATTTTTAATGTATTTTATCGGGGAATTGGATGTCATACACTATATAAAATGTGGTTGGGGGGGGTATGCATTATGGTTTATCCCTATTTTATTTATGTCATCTGTTTTGGTACGAATAACTTTCTTGATAAAGAGAAAATATGTCCGACGCTTTATTATGTTATGCTTCCTTTATATTGGATATAGTTTGCGGCATTATGAAATATCCTTACCATGGAGTTTGTCGGTTCTTCCTTATGCTTCTTTCCTTGTAATGTTAGGTAAAGAATTAGCAGATTACAAAAAACGAATTGAAACACCCCTTTCGTTTTATTGGGATTTTTATTGCTTGCTATCCGTCACTGCGGTAATTAGCTATTTGTGGAAACTTGATTTAGCGTGGAATTTAATAACCCCGATAATTCCATTGACATTAGGAGCTGTTACCGGTACGCTGATGGTATTTCGCTTGTCGGTTTGGATAAGAAATGCGTCAACTATGTTTTCTAATATATTTACCAAAGTGGGGAGGGAAACATACGTGGTGGTCGCATTCTCCCAAGTCACGGTTATGTGTATCAATTATTTATTTACATTAAATCCATTGTTGAAATATGCCATTCTTGTCATTGTACTTATTTTACTGAAATATCTTAAAGATGGCATTAACCGACTGGTAAGGATTAAGATTTTATGAAGAAATATCGGATATTTTGGACTTGCATACTGCCTGAACACTTAATTGCTCAATACAGATTGTCATTTGCTGCCTGTAACTTCTCCTATAACTTGATGAGTGGTTGTGCTTTTGACAAAGTTTATAGTAGTATGCCACTTTATGTAGGCGGTGAGATGTCAAAAGAAGCGTTTAGCGATAAACGCTTTGAATTGATTTATGATAGGTGGCGCAAGGCGGGAAAATTCAAGCAAAAACTGGCAACATTCAAAGAACAGTTCACTATGTTCCAGCAAATACCCAAGGATGCATCAGTATGGTTCTACAACCTAAATACACTTAATGCCTTATTGTTTGTGATGTTGAAGCTATTGAAACCATCCGTACAATTAAATGTGATAGTATTAGACTTTACACCCGTAAATCGAGGTTTCGGATTGAATCAGATTTACTTGAAACTTATAAATTGGGCACATGGCCGTATTTGTTTAGCCAATTCTGAATTATTCAAAAAGGAAAATTCGTTAGTTCTCCCAGGTGTTGTTCCATATAGCAGCAAGACGAGACCGGAAATTAAATCTATAAAGAAAACCTTTTTACTCTCCGGTGTCCTTTCTGAGGAAATATCAATGCTTTCTATGGTGCTTGATGTTTTTTCCAAACTATCTGAATACGAATTACATATCACCGGTATCAAAGGAAATGAGTTAATGTTGCAGCAATACGCTAACAATCATAGCAATATCCATTGGCACGGTCAATTGCCTTTCAACGTTTACATGGAACTTTTACACCATATCACCTTTCAATTAAGTACACGAGATATTAATTTTCCGGAAATCAATGTAACTTTCCTTCTAAGATAATAGAAGCCTTGTTTCACAATCGTATAATCATATCTACCATTCATTATCCACAAATTGAAGGAATGAAATATTTTACGGTTAAACCTACCAAAGAGGAGTTCCATAACGGAATAAGAGCTATAGCAGACTTATCTGATGAAGAATTGTTACGTTATGCTAATCAAGGGAATGTTGTGGAACGATTGTTTGGTGTCGAAGTATGGAATCAAGCAATGGCAAAAATAGAGGAATAAAGCATTTACGAATCAAATGAAACTTGTTTTTTACTCGCTTATACTAAACAACCATCAGGCAAATGTGGCTGATGAATTGTGGAATTTGACTGGACATAACTATTACTTTGTGGAACTTGCCAATCTGCAAGCCGAGCATCGGAAAGGAGACTCGTATGATTATAGCGATCGGCCTTATTTGTTGCGGGCTTGGCAATCGAAAAAGAATTACAGTAAAGCAATGGAGTTGGCACAGACGGCAGAATGTTGTGTGTTCTCAGGAGTACAGGCTTTGCCTTTCCAAAAGATACGAATGAAGCGAGGGCTGCTGTCATTCGATATGAGCGAGCGATGGCTGAAACGGGGAGTTTTGAACTTATTTTCACCTGCTATCTTGAAAATGTTCCTCGCCTATCATTTCGGAGGTTGGAGTAGAAAGCCGTTGTATAACTTTGTTGTAGTGCATTTGCGGCGGCAGACCAGTACAAAGTGGGTACTTATCAGGGACGTTGCTACAAATGGGGCTATTTCACCCGGGTGGAAAAAGTTGATGTTGAAGCATTCTCGATGTTCCACATTAAATATCACACCACTTATGTGGTGTTCAAGATATTTAATGTGGAAACATCCGGAACTACCCATCCTTATGGCTGAACGGTTGAAACGGAAAGGGTATCGATTCCGGCTCGATATGTACGGCAGCGGGGAGTATGAAAGTCGTACGAAACAGCTAGCGAAGAATCTAGGTGTGACTGATGTAGTTCGTTTTTACGGTAACATGCCCAACAACGAACTGATGGTCAAGATGCGCTGCCACAGCATATTCCTCTTCACCAGCGACCGCAACGAGGGTTGGGGTGCTGTGGCCAATGAAAGCATGTCCAATGGTTGTGTGTTGGTGGCAAGCGATGGAATAGGAAGTTCTCCATATTTGATCAATGATGGGCAGACGGGATTGTTATTTACCAGTCCCAAGCAATCAAGTAGTTTCAACCGCCCCGATATTGCAGCGTTGGATTCCTTATGCGACAAAGTGGAGTACCTGCTTGCCAATCCACGTAAATGGCAAGATATCCAAAGCCGTTCTACCGCCTTGATGCAGGAACTATGGAATCCCCATATCGCAGCCGAAAGGCTGCTGATCCTAATAAACTGTCTGGAAAAAGGGAAAGATACTCCTTTTGTAGAAGGGCCTTGTTCAAAAACTTAAAGCATACAATTTATATGAAAGTATTACAAACCATCGCTGGGTTTGGTGCATTGTATGGCGGAATAGCCACTTGCACGTATGACTTAATTTTGGCGATGTATAATATCGGTTTTCCTATTGATTTGTTGACTTTGGAAGTGAAAAACAAATCGGATGTATTGATGGGTAAGGGTGAAAATTGGATTAAAGCATTACCAAATGATGCTATAACTCCGTACGAGTATTCAAAGAACATCTCTTCCTATCTACAAAACAATGAGTATGACCTTTATCACACCAATGGGTTATGGATGTATTGCAACCACATCACTTGTTCCGTTGCAAGGCATAAACGTAAACCTTATATTATCACGCCGCATGGAATGCTTTATCCGGAAGCGTTAAAACGCTCTTACTGGAAGAAATGGCCGTTGATACAGTTTTGTTTTCGTAAGGACATCAATCATGCTGATTGTTTGCATGTTACTTGCAAGCCTGAAATGGAGTATGTACGCCAATTTGGATACCGTGGTGCCATAGCTGTTATCCCTAACCCGGCCAATTTGCCTGGTTATCTAAACGAGATTGCGACTAAAAAGCCGTCCTTTCTGGGGTGTAGTCGATTGAGGAAGTTTGGCTTCCTCGGACGACTACACCCCAGAAAGAAAGTTGAAAACCTTCTTTATGGGGTAGCCTTGCTACCTCGTTTACAAGATTATGAATTAGTGATTATGGGCAAAGGAGATGAAATTTACGAACAATTTCTGCGTAGCGAAACGAAACGGCTTGGATTAGAAGATTGTGTTAAATTCTGCGGCTTTATTAACGGTAGGGATAAGTATGAACAATTGGCACAATTATCATGTCTTTTCGTGCCGAGCGACTTCGAGAATTTCGGTATGATTGTAACCGAGGCCTTGTCGGTAGGTACTCCTGTGATGGCTAGTCTTGGTACTCCGTGGGAAGAATTGAACACCATCGGCTGTGGATGGTGGATTGACCGTACTCCCGAAAACATTGCCCAAGTAATGCGACAAGTGATGGAGATGTCTATCCCGGAACTACTCGCCATGGGGGAAAGGGGGCAACAGCTTGTGCAGAAGAAATATACTGCGCCTATGATAGCAATGCAAATGCAACAACTGTATGAATGGCTATTAGGTGAACGTTCTAAACCCGATTTTGTTTATGACTAGCGTAAATCTGTCGAAATATGATAATTCATGGTTCTACATAGGTGCTGGAAAGATGAAAGCGATTATCTGGTATTTCGTAAATGTTTTTTTTATAAATTGCAGTTGGAATCCTTCTTCAAGCCTTAGGATACGGCTGCTTCGTCTTTTTGGAGCCCGAATGGGAAAGGGAGTTGTAATAAAACCTTCAGTCAATATTAAATATCCGTGGAATCTGTCAATAGGAGACTATTCTTGGATTGGTGAAAATGTATGGATAGACAATCTTACCCATGTTGCGATTGGTTCGAATGTCTGTATCAGCCAGGGAGCTATGTTATTATGTGGTAACCATGATTATAAACGCCCGACATTTGACCTCATGGTAAAACCTATTGTTATTGAAAATGGTGCATGGGTTGGTGCTCAATCCACTGTTTGTCCCGGAGTAACAATGCATTCACATAGTGTTCTTACTGTCGGTTCCATAGCCTCTAAAGACTTAATGCCATATTCGATATATCGTGGGAATCCTGCGGTTAAAGTCGCAGAACGGGTAATGTTTGAATCGTAATCAAACTCTTTACCCAAAATCAATTTAATTTAATCTGATGAAAATATCAATAATCACTGCTACATGGAATAGCAGTGCAACTTTGCGTTACACGATGCGGAGTGTGTTGTCACAATCCTATCCAAATATAGAGCATATTATCGTGGATGGTGGTTCAACAGATAGCACAATGGAAATCGTACATGAATTAGAGCCTGAATATCAAGGTAAATTACGTTATATCAGCGGAAAAGACAAAGGAATATATGATGCCATGAATAAAGGTATCGCAATGGCGACAGGCGATATCATAGGAATACTTAATAGCGATGATTTTTATACCAGCGATATTGTGCTTTCAACAGTGGCATCTGCATTTGAAGACGGTAACATAGATGCTGTTTATGGCGATATACATTATGTACAAGACAATGACTTGCAAAAATGTACCCGTTATTACTCTTCGAAACTTTTTCATCGCCGTTGGATGCGTCTCGGCTTTATGCCCGCCCATCCGAGTTTTTATTGCCACAAAGAAATATATGAGAGATACGGCGGCTTCAATTTGTCATACAAAATTGCTGCTGATTTTGAATGTCTGTTACGATTAATATTCGTCCATAAAATACGACTCCGATACATCCCAATGGATTTTGTAACAATGCGTACAGGAGGAGCATCGACCAGTGGATTGTCCAGCCATAAACAAATTTTGCGAGATCACCAACGGGCATTCAAGGATAATGGAATTTACAGTAATGTTTTGCTTGAATCGTTGAGATACATTTACAAAATATATGAGATCATCGAAACTAAAGTTTCACGAAATAATACATCACAAATTTGATATTTATATGAAGACAGCTTTAATTACCGGTATCACCGGACAGGATGGATCATATCTTGCTGAATTGCTTTTAGAAAAAGGATATGACGTGCATGGTACTATACGTCGTTCATCGGTAGACTATCGTGAGCGTATTGCACATTTGGAAGGGCATCCTAACTTCCACCTCCACTATGCTGACTTGGGCGACTCGATGAGCATCTTACAGGTGGTGAAAAAAGTAAAGCCAAACGAAATATACAACCTCGCCGCACAAAGTCATGTACAGGTGTCGTTTGACTCCCCAGAGTTTACCGCTGATGTCGATGCCACCGGCGTACTACGCATTTTGGAAGCTGTGCGCCAATGTGATCTGACTGATACCTGCCGTATCTATCAGGCTTCCACGTCAGAGCTATACGGCAAGGTAGAAGAAGTACCCCAGAATGAGAATACTCCTTTCCATCCCTATTCTCCCTATGCCGTAGCGAAACAGTATGGGTTCTGGATTACTAAAGAATACCGCGAAGCGTACAACATGTTCTGCTGTTCAGGTATTCTGTTCAACCACGAGTCGGAACGCCGCGGAGAAACGTTCGTTACCCGCAAGATAACCCTTGCCGCTGCACGTATTGCCCAAGGCAAGCAGGATAAATTGTATTTAGGTAACTTGTCATCGCTCCGTGACTGGGGCTATGCCAAGGATTACGTGGAGTGCATGTGGCTGATCCTCCAAAACGACAAGCCGGAAGATTTTGTCATTGCCACCGGCGAGCAGCATTCGGTACGTGAGTTCTGCCAATTGGCTTTCCGATATGCCGGAATCGAACTGCGTTTCGAGGGTGAAGGTGAAAACGAAAAAGGCATCGACTGCAAGAGCGGTAAAGTACTTGTCGAGGTTTCTCCCGACTTCTACCGCCCAACCGATGTGGTAAATCTTTTGGGAGACCCGTCGAAAGCGAAACGTGAACTGGATTGGAATCCGCAGAAGACATCGTTTGAGCAACTTGTAAAAATCATGGTGGATGCCGATATGGCAAAAGTGGCCGTTGAACGTGCATCGCAACAGGTAAGAACCAACCTTGCCGAATATCTCGAAAAAGGAATCGTAAAATAATCGAGAAAACAATGGAGAAGAACGCAAAAATCTATGTGGCAGGACACCGTGGAATGGTAGGCTCTGCATTGTACGGGAACTGCAACGCCAGGGATATACGAATATCATCACACGCACGCACAAAGAATTGGACTTGACTCGCCAGGAAGCCGTGGAACGCTTCTTCGCCGAAGAAAAGCCCGAATATGTATTCCTCGCCGCAGCAAAGGTGGGCGGTATCATCGCCAACCAATCGGCATTGGCGGACTTCATGTACGAGAACATGATACTGGAGATGAATGTCATCCACTCGGCATGGCGCAATGGTTGCAGGAAGCTGGAGTTTCTCGGTTCATCGTGCATATACCCGCGTATGGCACCCCAGCCGATGCCTGAAAGCTGCCTGCTAACCTCCGAACTGGAAAAGACCAACGAGGCATACGCATTGGCAAAAATCTCTGGATTGAAATACTGCGAGTTTCTCAACCACCAGTACGGCACGGACTATATCAGCGTGATGCCCACCAATCTCTATGGGCCGAATGACAACTACCACCGAGCACAGCCACGTGTTACCGGCGCTTATCCGTCGCTTTCATGAGGCGAAGGAAGCGGGCTTGAAAGAGGTGACCTGCTGGGGTGACGGTAGCCCGTTGAGGGAATTCCTCTATGTGGACGACCTTCCAACCTGTGCGTGTTCCTGATGAACAACTACAGTGGCAACGAAACGGTCAATGCCGGGACAGGAAAAGAACTGACCATAAAGGCACTGACAGAATTAGTGGCAAAGATAATCGGCTACACCGGCGGGATACGCTGGGACACCTCACGGCCGAACGGTACCCCCCGCAAGCTGCTTGACGTTTCGAAAGCGACTTCGCTCGGATGGACATACAAGACAGAACTGGAGGAAGGCATCCGTCTTTCCTACGAGGATTTCTTAAACAACCCGATGAGGGCGGAAAGATAACTTTCACAACATAATCATGCAAATCATACTCTTATCCGGCGGTTCAGGTAAAAGGCTGTGGCCGCTTTCAAACGAATCCCGCTCCAAACAATTCCTCAGACTGCTTCCTTCCCCGAACGGAGGCAGGGAATCTATGGTACAGCGTGTCATACGACAAATCAAGGAATCGGGACTTTCCTGCCCGGTTACAATCGCTACAAGTGTATCCCAAAAGGATGCCATCACCAATCAGCTCGGTGAGGATGTGACTGTCGTCACCGAACCTAGCCGTAGGGACACCTTCCCCGCAATCTGTCTCGCTTCCGCCTATTTGGAGAAAACAGCGAAATGCGACAAGAATGAAACAGTCATTGTTATGCCATGCGACCCGTATACGGAAGAGCGCTATTTTCAAACTATAGCGGAAATGGCGGAAGCAGTGCAGAATAATGTGGCTGATCTTGTACTGATGGGCATAAAGCCCACCTATCCGTCCGCCAAATACGGTTATGTGATACCTCAAAAGCATCGCAAAACAGACGGAATATATGAAGTGGAGCGTTTTATGGAAAAGCCGGATGTCGCCACAGCTGAAAGATTTATCGCAGATGGCGCATTTTGGAACGGCGGCGTATTCGCTTTCTGTCTCGGATATATGATTGACATCGTAAAGAGCTATCTCGCATACGATACTTTTGAGGAGGTACGCCTCCGATATGAGGAACTGCCAAAGATCAGCTTTGACTACGAGGTGGTGGAGAAAGCGAAGTCTGTGGCTGTCGTTCCATACGACGGGGAATGGAAAGATCTCGGCACATGGAACGCGCTTACCGATGAACTGAAAGAGCGTTGCATCGGTAACGTGGTGATGGACGAGAAATCTGAAAACACCCATGTGATCAACGAATTGGAAATACCTGTCATGTGCATCGGTGCCAAAGACATGGTAATAGCCGCTTCATGCGATGGCATCCTGGTTTCAGAGAAAGGCAGGAGCGAGCACATCAAGACATATACGGACCGCTTGCAATGCCGCCCGATGTACGAGGAGCGTCGCTGGGGAGAATATAAGGTTATCGATACGGTGAGTTTTCCTGACGGATATGAGACCCTTACCAGGCAGTTAAAGATAAAAGCCGGTAAGAGCATAAGCTATCAGGCTCACCGCTATCGCGATGAAGTCTGGACATTCATTGATGGCGAGGGTATGCTGGCTCTTGATGGGAAAATGACTAGAATCGGCCGTGGAGACACCGTCTGTATCAGGAAGGGCATGAGACATGCGTCAAGGCCATGACCGATCTGCTCTTTATTGAGGTACAGTCAGGAGATCTGCTCGTGGAGGAGGATGTCGAAAGGTTCGATTGGAACTGGAAATCATAAAAAGGAATCAATAGGTCATGATGAAAAAATGGTATGCCCTGAAGGTTTTCTATAACCGTTTTTCGGAAATCAAGGCCACATTGTCACGTGACGGGATTGAGAGTTATATCCCGATGAAAACCAGAAGCTATCCGCAACCTGATGGGGAAGTCGTGATCAGGCGGGTTCCTCTTGTCGCCATGTTGATGTTCCTGCGTTGCATGATGACTATATCTCTTCCTTGAATTCGATTCTCGATGAGAAAGCCATGGTGTATCATCGTCCCGGTACCCAGATTCCAGCTTCCATTCCGGATGAAGAGATGGACATGTTCATCATGCTCACTTCTTCCATGGAGGACGGTTTCGAACAGATACCGTATGATGACAATCTCGTGAAGAACGCCGAAAAATACCGGGTGACAGGTGGGGAATATGCCGGAGTAGTGGGATATTACAGACGTATCAAAAAGAACAAGCGGCTGGTTATTCCTTTTGAAGGCTTGCTGATATTGGTCGCCACCAATTATATTCCCAAATGTTATTTACAGGAAATAGTATAGTGATAACCTGTGCAAGCAGATATAGAGTCTAATTTTATGAGTAAACACGCATAAAATCAGAATTCGGATATGTACATAACTGCCAGCAATTCCTGACACCTTTAAAAGATGTTGTTACCAAGTTTCGCAGACATGGAAATGAAATCTTTACTACATATTCCTTTAAAGAAAGGCGGCTTGAATATATGAGGTATGGCTACAATTCAAATAACCTTTATACCCCAACCGAGAAACATAAAATACTTCTTGATTGGGGTCATTTTTTAATATAATTTCCGGTCGTGTAATCGCCGGTAGAAGCAATATACAGGGATTTCGAATATGCCTTTTTCGGTAACTACAAATCGATTATGCGATTTCCCTCACTTAATCCCTCAACCTCCCTCTCTTGAATTTTTCCAATCCTTTCTCCCAAATATTTTTTATTTTTCCCTTCGGGATTTTTCTTTAATCCAAAAAATATTCTTACCTTTGTTCAAAGAAGAGTTATACTCATGAGTATGAGGCTGTAAAATATTGAAATTAGCACAATCTCCAAATCGTTACCCGAAACTTTTTAAAACTTCTATAAGCGTTTGTCTTTCAAATCAATCTGTCAATAAGATAAGAATTTAAAGTAAGATTTGATTCTCTACTGTCAGTGCGCATAAAATATCTTCGTTATTATAAAGTCTTAGGACTTTTGTTTTTATATCTATAAGCGGTTGGGCGGTCAGTCTTATTTCATCTGCATTTTTCTCCATCTTTAACTCTACTATGACATTGGAGGTCAAGGCATATAATTTGTCTTGCAGTACACATATATCCTGTATATCTTTCAATACCTCAGGGGTAGGTGAGATAAGTGGCATATAGATTCCACGCATCTTGTCAAAACATGCTATTTGGTTTAAATTGGCGATATGGGACCATAGCAGATTGTTTGATGTTTCATATAAATGAGCTAAGGCACGTGGCTCTTTATCAATCAAATTGTAATTATGAAAATGTATTCCGTCATAGCGGCTCAGTCCAACATCGGTTCCTAACCATAAAAAGCCGACTTTATCCTGATAGATTCCAGTCAATGTATTGTTGCTCAATCCGTTTTGTTTGGTAAGTAGTTGGATACCACACTGGCGGAAATAACTTTGGGCATTAGTAGTTGATAGACAAAAACTACATAATAAGGTGATTATTAAAGATTTCATTATAATAAATTGTTTCACTTTTATTCCCCTGTAATCAAATTGGTCACGTACAATCTGCCTGATATTATTCCTTAATCTATTTTAGGAATTCCTACAAATATAGCAAACTATATTTTCATAACCAACTAAAAATCATAAGAATATATTCTGTTTTTAGTATCAACAGGTTCGGTGGAAATAAAGGATGGTAGGTATTTCATTCATACTGTTTTGTTTTTCCTTGATTATTAGACGATTGTATTTGAATGAAGTGCACCCCTTGTCTCTTGCTTTTTTTAAGGTATGTAGGCTAAGCTAGAAACAAGGGGGGAATGATGGTATATATTATAAAGTGATTATTGCATTATATATCATAAATTGTAGGAAAATGCAGCATCATGGTTTCGGGGATTATAGTTGCCTTTTATAGTGACAGGAATCTGCATATATTTGATTCCGTTATCTATTACTTTCATATAAATATAGCTTTGGGATTCGAATTTATAATTTTTTGTGGCATTATCGGTAGCCAGGCTAAAACCTTTAAGATACCATTTTATCAAAGAAGAAGAACATTCCGCCTGATATCCGCCATAGTACAAGCTTCCGTCACTGTAACAGTTCATATTCAGCTGGATAGTGAAAGCATATTTATGATCTATTGTTTGCTTCATTACAATTCTCAGCCATGTTTGTTCTCCTTTGGTAGCAGTTCGAATATCAAGTTCTTCTTGAGCATCAGTATGTTTTCGTAGGCAGATAGAATATGGTCGGCCTCAGAAAGACTGATAGCCGGTAATTCACTTAATTTTAACTTGTCAGAATTATTTTCTTTGTATGTAACGCTTCTGGCTCCATACGTTTTTTCTAGGAGATACGTTGAAACAGAGTTTTCAACGGGGTCATTACCATCTGCAGAGCAGGATGCCAAACTCATCATGACGAGCATGGCAATTATTAAATGCATTGCCTTCATAGAACTATAATTTTTTATTGTTTTTTGATTATTTGAATGATTGACCCATTATCATCCGATACAAAAATAGGTATTCCTTTTATGTATCCAAATTATTTTCAAGCTTTTTTGATGAAAACACCCTCTTTTTGATGAAAATGCCTGCTATGTTGGAAAGAAGGGGGTGTTTGGCTATATAAGGGGCGTTTCTATCATGATGAAAGGAGTTTCACCTATGAATGGAGAAAACTCCGTTGGTGTTCCATTTGATAGTTGGAATGTTTCTCATTGAATGTATATTCTATTTTTGACGAAAATAGGAACTAGGATTGTTTTTTGTTCATTTTGCATTTTGCTGAAACTACCTCTTAATAAAGATTAATTTGCCAATATCCTGTTAAAAAAATAGCCTTTACCTTTGTGAAGTAAACAATAATTTAGCTAGAAAGAATAGAATATGGTAATACGAAGATTTTTATTTTCATGGGTGTGTCTGTTGGCTTCTTCCTTATTTATGTATGGACAGATGGCTGTTAAAACTAATGTGGCGATGGATGCTGTCGCCATACCAAACTTAGGAGTGGAAGTAGGGTTGAGTAAGAAGCTTACAGTGGATATTCCGTTTTATTATAATCCCTGGAAATACAGCGATAATAAAATGCTGAAACTGGTGATGGTACAGCCTGAGTTGCGCTATTGGCTTTGTGATAAGTTCAATGGTCATTTCTTCGGTTTCCATTTAATGGGAGGAGCATACAATACTACCGGTATTGATTTGCCGTTTTCTCCTTTCGATGATTTGAAAGACTTCCGTTATAAGGGACATTTTTATGGTGGCGGTGTCAGTTACGGTTATCAGTTTGTGCTGGGACGTCATTGGAATCTGGGCGCCACCATCGGCTTGGGTTATGCTTATGTGCGTTATAAGAAATATGAGTGTGAAGAATGTGGAGATATGTTGGAGAAATCCAACAAGAATTATTGGGGTCCTACTAAGGCTGCTCTGAATCTTATTTATATATTCTAAAAATTACGGATTATGAACTTATATGTTATATACTTCTTATATTATTGATTCCGACTATTCCGGTAGGTGCACAGACATTATCAGGTGGTCAGGTACAAGTCAGCAACCAGTCAATCCTGATTAGTGATAATGGACAGGTGATGATAGGAATGGATATCACGTTGCCGACTGCAATGGAGCTTTCTTCCAACTGTGTGGCAACTCTGACTCCGGTTTTGAAGACACAGGATAACAGTTATAACAGGATTTTGCCTGCTATTTGGGTATATGGGCGTATCCGTTCCATCGTGCAACAGCGTGAACGCAGTATTCCGTCGGATGCATATACATTCTTCGTCGTAAGAATGGAACGGAACAGACTGTAAATTATTCAGCCCGTATTCCATACGAAAAATGGATGAATGTGCTGAACTGGAACTGTTGGCTGATGTCCGTGGTTGTGTCAATTGCCAAAAGAAGAAAGCAGCGCCTTTGTGACCCGTGCCAATTTGGAGCGTTATGTGGTGAAACCTGCTGTGGCATTTGTTTCTCCTGCTGTCGAGGCTGTGAAGAATCGTGCTGAAGAAGGCCGTGCTTATTTGGATTTTCCGGTAAACCAGACCAGGATTTATCCTGATTATCGTCGTAATCCCTCTGAACTGGCAGCTATCAAGCGTACAGTGGATGTGGTGAAGAATGATGCCAATACTACCATTACTGAAATAGATATCGTGGGTTATGCCTCTCCTGAGGGCAGATATGCGGCTAATGCGCGTCTGGCGCAAGGTCGTGCTGAAGCGTTAAAGAACTATGTAATGAGCGAGTATGGTTTTAAAGCAGATCTGTTCAAAGTGAATTCTGTGCCCGAAGACTGGGCTGGATTGCGTGAATATGTCACAAAGAATGCTTTACCGCTGAAAGATGAAATTTTGTCTATAATAGATAAGAATGAAAACGATTATGATGTGAAGGAGGGATGCATTAAAGCCTTGGATGGTGGAAAAGTATATGCCACGTTATTACAAGATTGCTATCCGGCTTTGCGTCACTCTGATTACACAGTGCGTTATGTAGTACGCGGATTCAATGTAGAGGAAGCGAAACAGATTATAAGAACCCGTCCCCAGCAGTTGAGCTTGCAGGAAATGTTCTTGGTTGCTCAGACATACGAAAAGGGAAGCAACGAGTTTAACGAAGTGTTCGATGTGGCAGTGCGCATGTTCCCTGATGACCCAACAGCGAATATAAACGCTGCCGCTATCGAACTCCAACGAGGTGACTTGCAACAGTCAGTCCGTTATTTGGATAAGGCTGATGCACAAGCGAGTGCGACGCTGAACAACAGAGGCGTGCTGAAACTGTTGCAAGGGGATCTCGACTCTGCCGAAAGTTATTTCAAACAGGCGCAGGCCAAAGGTTCTGTTGAAGCCGGTGCCAATTTGGAAGAAATGGTCAATAAACGTAAAGATGATGCAATCTTTGGAAAATAAGACATATAGACAAACAGTACAATAAAAGATGTTAGAAGAAACTTGTTCTTTGTGAAAAGCGCAAGGTAAAATCCGGGGTAGTAGAGTCTATTCCCGGATTTTGAATTTTATGGCTATAGCTATTTATTAAACCTGATAAGTAGATACTCGCAAATATCTTTATTATTTTTTCATCCGGACAGTTACCCATATTATAGAAAAAAGTAAGGCCACTTACTTGCTTCATGAACTGCACTTACTTTTTGGAACTGCATTATGAGTGGAATTCAGACCGGAATATTAGGTGAAATAATTGTGAACGACTCCTTAAGGAAACACCTCATTGCTGGATTTGAACCAATCTCTTTGAAGAACCTCTACTGTAGGTGCGGATTGAATCTGGCGTAGTGTAGTGGCCGTGAAGCTGAATTTCTTAGTATTTTCTCCCACTTGTCCGCAATCTCTGAATCCGCTATATTCCATGACTATCCGATACGGAAAGAAAGTACCAGATAAATAAGGAGTTTGAATGAAATGCACTTCACCAACTTCAGAAGGAGTATCAAAAGGGGGAAGCGTAACAGGAAGTTCAGTTAGACAAAAGGATGAATATTGAACAATTTAACAAATTGAAAAATACAAACATATATGGCGGCGTATTTTTGTTTATCGCTACGAAAAATATAAGTGGCGATTCTTGCAAAGTATAGGGCGTTTCATTCATGGATGAAGAAAATGCCCTTCAAAAAGACTCCAAAAGTCATTTTGTCAAAGATGCCAATCTATTTTGCCGAAAACACCAATTAAGACTAACCTTAAAAGGCCTTTACCTTTGCAATATCAATGAACAAGAATAGAAATTACAAAAATAAAGAATTTATAAACTGAAAAACTTAAGATTATGAAGATTAAGGGTTTATTATTAGGAATGTTTGCTTGCGCCGCTTTGGTAGCATGTACAAACGATGATATTGTAGAAAACAACAATATTGAACAACCAGAAAAGGTGAAAGCTAACCTTACATTAAGTATCTCTACTTCTACAGGTTCAGGACGTGCTGCCGATGCTGAAACAGGAGATGATGTGGAAAATGGAACACCCTCGGAAGGTAGTATTAAAGATGCTGTCATTATCATTAGCCCGGTTCAGGGAAATACAGCGACAGGATTAGTGGAGTATGCTGATAATATAACTGTAACGAGTGGCGTTTACGAACCTAGCTTCCAATTGAACCAAACAGGTAGTTATAATGTATTGGTTATTTTGAATCCTTGTGCAGATATAGCAAATAAGGCAAAAGAAACAAGTGCAACAGCTGCTGGTGTATATGAGTATGTTACAAATTATTCTATTACCGCAGGAAGCTCTAACGACGCATCTGTTGATGTTGTTACGAAAGGTGCATCGGCAAGAGATCATTTTATGATGGCTAATAGTGAAGCGGCAATGGTAAATATCACAAGTCAGGACCCTACACAACCTATCATTCAAGCCATAAGAGTGGAGCGTGTGGTTTCCAAGATAACATTTACACCGAACAATAATGACAATAAATATAATGTAAAGGTTAAAGTAACCACTATCCTACGGTAACCACTGACGGATGGTTGAAAACAACAACAGCTGATAAAACCAGCTACATTTATATCACTAAATTGAACAAGGCTTTACTTGACGCTGATAATGCAGAAATTTGGGTTTTGCTAAATGGTGGAAACGAAACGGGCAGATATCAGTTGGAGTCAACTCTTGATAATAAATATAAAGGTAATGTTAAACAGAATGAAACAACGACTTCAATAGAAGCTCCTGTATTTGTAGCAACAGATAGAACGGGTGCTTTCCATTATGAAAAAGGAACTTCTACAACAGCAGAGGAGACATGGACTGTGTATTTGGATAAATATGCTATGGTGAACTTGTCAAAAACCGTTTATGCGGTAAGACATAAGACCAGTGATTGGAGTACCATCTCTCCATTTGGTACATTGACTAATAGTGATTATTTGGTAGATCCTAAGTCAGTGGACAAGAATAGCGTGACACTAACAGACGGATTGTGGCTGATGGAGATAAAACAGCTACAGATTATTTCTTCAATACAGTAGGTGAATTACAGACTTCACAGGATATTTATAACAATGCTTTCTTGAAGGACCTTCCTAAGTCAAGTGATGTTGAAATTGGTGAAATTGCACAATCTAACGATGCATTCCTGACTTATTGCCTTGAAAATTCAGTAACAAAGGATCACCAGCAAAAAGGCGTGGTAACAGGTATTGTATTCCGTGGCGAAATCTTGGATAATGAGGGTACTAATGTAGGTACCATATATAAATATGCCAATCAGTATTTCCGTTCAATGGATGCTTTGAAATCTGTTTACCCGGCTTATAAGGCTGAGAATTTGGTAACTTATACAGATGGATATTGTTATTACTACGCACCTATCGAACATTTCAAAGGAAACGAAAACAATATGCAATATGCTATCATGCGTAACAACATCTATTCATTGAAGATTGGAACTTTCAAGGAAATCGGCAGCTCGACAATTATACCGGAAGATGGTGGAACAATAGACGATGAAAGTGCATACTTGAAACTGACAACTACAATAGCTCCTTGGATTGTACGCTTTAACACTGTTAATTTCTAATTAATAACCCTATTATATAAGCAGGAGAGGAGTGTTCCTCCTCTCCCTGCTATTCTCTTTAATATTCTAACATTAAAAAAACAAAAGCATGAAAACAGTAAAAACATTCGCCCGACAACTCTCTTTCAGCCTAATGATGGCGATGACATTGGGAAGTGCCATTGTGTCGTGCGGCAGCATACTCGATGAAGAAGATGTGGATTGCTCTGTAGAGTACAGAGTGAAGTTCAAATATGATTATAACATGAAGTATGCCGATGCTTTCTCACGCGAGGTGGGGACTGTTACGCTTTATGCTTTTGACGATAACGGCAAATTGGTGTATCAGAAGACGGAAGAAGGTGACGTTTTGGGTGAAGACGGATATACCATGAAAGTAGATTTGGAACCAGGTGACTATCATCTTATCACTTGGGCGGGCTTGAATAACGAAGCTTCATTCTCGGTACCTTTGGTTACCGCGGGAGAATCCTCGATGGACGAGCTGCAATGCAAGATGGACAGAATGTACAGCCGTGCGGAAGACGGAACGGCTATCGTTAACAGCAAGCTTTCTTCGTTGTGGCACGGCGAAGTGACCAAGCAATCCTTTTCCAGGGCTGCCACCTCGCAGGTGGTGACAGTGCCGTTGGTGAAGAATACCAACAGCATTCGCATCATTCTCCAGCAAATGGACGGAGTGACTGTAGATGTCGATAACTTTGAATTCACGATTACGGACGACAACGGCTGATGAACTATGACAACAAGCTGTTGAAAGACGAAACATTAACATATTATCCCTATTACCGCGTTCAAGGAAGCACGGACATGGACACAAAAGGCGCACGTGCCGAGGGCGATACTGAGGATAGCAATATCAGTGTGGCCATTGCCCAGATTACCGTAGGCCGACTGATGGTGGATCAAAATCCGCGCCTGTCCATCACCAACAAGGATACGGGCGAGACCGTACTCTCCATCCCCTTGGTAAAATACCTATTGCTCACCGAGGCCGAAGGTCACGACATGACCCAGCAGGAATATCTGGATCGTCAGGACGAATACAACATGACTTTCTTCCTGGACGAGAACATGAAGTGGATTAACACCAGCATCATTATCAATGACTGGGTGGTACGCTTCAACGAGATGGATATGTAACAACGAACAAAAAATAGAATCTATGAAAAGATGGTTATCATATATACTAATGGCGGTGCTCTGCAGCTTGTACTATCGTCGTGTGCAAAGGACGAGGAGGTGGCAAAGGCTACGGATGGCGGGAAGGTACCGGTACGCCTTACACTGGCATTCTCCAATTTCGGCGGACGGGCCGCAAGCGAACCAGGTGATTTAGATTATACCACAGTGGAACAAAGTGCCATGACTGCGGATGATGTATATGTATTGGTCGTTGATGCAAATGATAACTTTTTGTATCAAGTACAGGATTTGAAACTAGGCAATCCTGTTGAAGGTGACAACTATTATACTCGTCAGCTGGAAGGAACCATGTTGAGAACGGTCGGTGGCGAACAAGTGAAACTGGTTGTTCTGGCTAACTTGAAAGACAATAAGATAGCGTCTTATACGACCGGAGCGGCTATACGTAATTTTCTGGAAACAAAGAAAGGAAGTAATATCGCCAAAGTTTATAAAGAATTGGTTTATCATTATGGTGGATCTACGATACCTTGGAAACTTGCAGAAAGAGCTATCCCGATGTGGGGAAGCAGCAATTTGACAGCTGTACGGTACGGGAGTGGACTTGGCTTGCAACCTTTATCGTGCTGTAGCAAAGGTGGGCATTTGGGTGAATATGCAGGATGGATATCAAGGATTCACTATCACAAAGATAATAGTGAACAATGCCAACGACAAAGGCTATTGTGTTTCAACGGAAACTCCAAATCCGGTGGAAACGGTTCAATATATATATCCTTCTATTCCTGCCGGAGCACAGAATCAGACTATTACTTATGACGGCTTGCAGGTGACGACAGCATATGAAAATGAAATTTATCTGCCGGAAAAGGTGAATACTACAGGTGGGAATGAAATTTCATTGACGGTTCATTATACCTATCATAACAAAGCCAAAGTGGGAACTATTAAATTCCGGACGAATGGAGATGGAGATATATTTGATGTAATCCGTAACCATTCATACCTGTTCAATATTAAACTGAGTACGATCGAGATAGATGCAGAACTTCAATATCAAGTAATGGATTGGACAGAGGTTGATAATGGCGAATTGGATTTTGGTGACGGTGGCGGTGATGTAAGAAAATAATCTGTGGAGGATACTATATATGAAAAATAAACTGAAATATATGGCGCTTTGCCTTTCGTTACTGATAGGCGTGGGGGCTTGCTCGGAAGAGGAAATAGCTTACTCTGCCGGTGAAGAGAATAAAGAGGTGATTTTGCAGTTGAATTGTCAGTTGCAGACCAATCAGGAAGTGATTGTTTCGCGCGCCAGTACTGCTGAAAACAGGTTGAATGATTTACACTTTTATGTGTTTAATGCGGCAGGAGAACTGACAGGATATAAAAAGCTGGTGGCTACAGAGTCGAGTCCTATACCGACTCCCGGACCGGAAACCGTTACTGTAAAGGCAATAACCGGTGAAGCGTATATCTATGCTCTTGCCAACTTGAACAGTACAATTTATTACTTGGATGACGCAGACAAAAATAAATTGACGGGAATTGATGAAGCGGATGTGGCAGGTTCCTCATTGACAAGAGACGAGTTCCTTGCAATAGACTTTAAACGCCAGTATGGTAATGCCAGCCACATTATTTCCCCTAATCCTACCGAGGACAGTTCATGATGTCCGGTTATCTGAATGGGGGCAAGGCTGTTACAATTACTGCCGGAACCAATGGAGCCGGTGTTATAAGCGAAAGCAACGTTATAAGACTGTACAGAATATTGGCGAAGAATACATTTACCATCGAGGCCGGTAACGGAGTAACTTTCACTCCCAGTACGTATGAATTGCATAATGTGGCTGTCGGTGGAAAGTTGGTGAATGGTACAGCTGACGCTACTACCGCAGATGTCGAGTCATCTTATTCCGGTATGGCCGGGGAAACGTTAACTTTTTATCTTCCCGAGAATATCCGTTCCTATCGGGGAGGTGAGATAAAGATGTGGAAGGATCGTGAAACGAATACCTATACGGATGACGTGAAATCGTTCGATAATGCACCGGATAATTCTTCCTATATCGTGATTCGTGGAAATTATAAGAAAGGCACCACTATCGGGAGGTTTCGTATACTATCCATTTTGGCAGCTTCAGTAATACCGGAAGTCTTGAAGACTTCAATATACGCCGGAATTACTCTTATAAATATAAGGTGAAAGTAAACGGTGTCGAGGATATCAAAGTGGAAGCGGAAGTCGAGGGAGACAACCCCTATGTGGAAGGATTGGTGATTGACAGTGAAGGAGGAGAGTCTTTTGATTTGGACGCTCATTATGAGGCCAGAGTGCTGACATTCTCTCGGGAAAATATAAAGACGCTGAAAGAGGCGGGAAAAGGATATATAGTAAGAATCTCAACACCTTTCGGTTATACGGAGAATTTGTATGTTACCGATGGGGGAATCTTTAATGCCGAAGGTGATGTACAATTGGCTACGTTTGATGGAGGAACAATCCGTCCGATAAGCGGGCAGAGCCTTTTTAATGGAGAGGATGATTATGGATGGCTGCGTTTTGTACGCAATGTTTCTAAAAACAGAATTTCAGGACAGAGTTTAACCACCGTTGCCAAATATCCGGGTGACAATAATGAGTATGCAAATAAATATGGCGCATCTTGGGTTAATGTGTTCTTTATGTTGAAGGCATTATACGAAAATGCGGATAGCAATCAAGATGAAGTATTCTCAAATGATGGATACGCTTATTACACTTGTTTCGTGGACGAAAACTATTATAAAGGGAAATCATGGACTGTCTATTCCAATTGTGCGCCTCGTACCATACTTATTGCCAATCAGTTGTCGGTGAGCACGGACAGGAAGAGTCTTTATGCAAAAGTGCGTTACAGTCTTTCTCAGCGTTCCATTACTACGTTCTATCATTTCGGTTTCAATGGTTATCCTTATGGAACGGAGAATATAACCGAGGAAGAATTGTCTACTGCTTATTATTTGAATAAGAATAATTTGGGTGAGCACAAGAATCCTAATGCTTGGAATGCCCGTAACAGTGCCGTACAAAGCAACAAGGAAAAATCATGGTATCCGGACACTAATATGATTGTACCGGCAGACGGGAGGCAACCCATGTACCAACAGGCGGTACGGGCATGTATGAGCCGTAACCGGGATTTGAATGGAAACGGCACGATTGAAGCTAATGAGGTAAAATGGTATATGGCCTCTGTTGATCAGTATCGCGGATTGTGGTATGGCGAGGGTGCATTGAATAGCGTTGACCCGGACGCCCGCTTGTTTAGGGCTAAAATGAGCACGCTCAATGATAATGACAAAGAGAATGCTAAATATCACTATTTCACGGCTTCTACCGGTACCAATAGCATTTTTTGGGCTGAAGAAGGGTTGTCCACAAGTAATAAAGAGGTTAATACCGGTTGGCAACATGCGAATTTGGTTCGCTGTGTGCGTACGTTGGCATCAGACGACGGACTGTACGAAGCGAATAAATTCTATCAGTATAGTGACAATATATTTACATTGACAGGTTTGACTGCAACCAAAGGGACTACAGAAACTATAGATATCCATTTGGAGCGTGATGAAATCAATGGATTGTCTTCACGGATACAAGTGTCTAAAGACTATCTAAAACAAAAGATGGTGGATGGTGGATGGAATAATAATTATTATACGATTAAGAATAAGAAAAGACCGGAATATGATCCTTGTAAATACTATTATGAGGATAGCGGAAAAACTGATAAAGGAATTTGGCGAATGCTAATCAGAAAGAACTGGGTCTGATGAGCGCAAACAATCTGTTGAGTGGTTATGTTACCTGCCGCACGGACTATTCAGGAAGTAAAGCAAATGGTGCTTATAGGTCTTCTTATGGTTTTTGGTTCCAAGGAACCAATGTAACTGTCCATGCTACTGATGCTGATCTAAAAGTTCGTTGTGTAAAAGATGTTAAATAGTATGAACAACCTACTGGAAATAATGGACAAAGAATCATGTAGTAAATCGGAAGTTTATCTGTATGAAGAGGAAGGGCGCTGGTATGCTTACCATCGTTCCTCCAAATCCTTAAGCAAACTTAGTGAGGCGGCCTTGAAACTGAAAGAGGCATGTTTTTTCTACGGTGTTATGTTAGACAAGGTAGAAGTAGACCTGAACAAACTGCTGAACGGTCCGTGGTTTGTTGCCCTGTGTTCAGACACTGAGATGATATTGATTAAAAACGATTACCACCAACTCCTATGTGAGAGGTAGTGACCATATTAGAAAGGGAGCTGAGCAATTCCGACTTGATATATATCTATTGGGAACAGGATGGAAAGTGGTATGCCTATGAACAGTCTGCTTTCTACCTGAGCCAGATGATGCTGGGAGTGTCCTTAGGGCGTTATGTCATGGAGGATACTTTGTGGCTGGCAAAAGCAGAAGTGGATGTAAGCCGGATTTCGCACGAAAATATTATCAGCTACAGCAAAACGGAATATGTATTACATTATACCCCTCACAATGGATTTCATGAGTGGCTGGCTGAGATAAAGTAATTTCGAAGTAATTTGGCTTTTCAGAGAATTCCTTCTACTTTTGTAAAAGGTGCAATGCCTAATTAAAAGCGTATGAGAAAAACTGATATATGGATCGGAGTCTTGTGCTGTTTTTTGCTTATCGCTTGTGATGGCAAAAAACAAAAATCTCTATCTGTGAATGATGATAATAAATCGTTGACTTTCACTTTGCCGGAGGTCCCTATTATGTTGCAATCCCCGGAAGACCGGCTGAACTTTATGGTACAGCATTACTGGATCATTTTAATTTTAAGGATACCGCCTATATTCATGTACCGGATATCACAGAACAAGCTTTGGTAGATTACATGGACTTATTGAACCGTGTGCCATCTTCCCTGTCGGACAGTTGTTTAATCCGGATTATGCAGCAGGCTTCGCAGGAGAAAAAAATGTTTGGTTATTTTGTGGAAATTTTCCGCAGATACTTGTTTGATCCGAATTCTCCCCTTCGGAATGAGGAGCTTTATGAGCCTGTCTGCCGTTTCCTGTCTGCTTCTTCGCTGACCGATGAGGCTGCTCGGAGCCGTGCCCAACATGATTTGAAATTGATTGGTATGAACAAGGTGGGCAGTATTGCCGCTGATTTTATTTATACCTTGCCTTCGGGAATGCAGAAACGTATGCGTGATATCTGCACTCCTTACACTTTATTGTTATTCTATAATCCGGATTGTCATGGTTGTGCCGAAACACTGGCGACAATGAAGACCTCTGCTGTATTGAACAGTCCCCACATCATGAAACAAATGAAAATTCTTGCTTTCTATCCCGATGAAGACCGTGAAGTATGGACGAAACACCAGAATGAAATTCCTGATGGATGGATCAACAGCTATGATAAAGAATTGACGGTACTGACCGAAGAATGCTATGATTTGAAAGCGATGCCTGCTCTTTATCTGTTGGATAAGGACAAAAAGGTGTTGCTGAAAGATGCGACAGTAAAAGAGATAGAAGATTATTTAAAAAATAAATCGCTCTAATTCATTGTGATATAAAAGATAATGTCTATCTTTGCACCCGCTAAATGAAAATTTTATATATCAAAAAATCTAAGAATTATGTATTTAGATGCAGCTAAAAAACAAGAAATCTTTGAAAAGTACGGAAAGTCTAACACTGATACTGGCTCAGCTGAAGCGCAGATAGCTTTGTTTTCATACCGTATTTCTCACCTGACTGAGCACCTGAAGCTCAACAGAAAAGATTATAGCACTGAAAGAGCTTTGACAACTTTGGTAGGTAAACGCCGTGCGTTGTTGAACTACCTGAAGAATCGTGATATCGAAAGATATCGTGCTATTGTTAAAGCATTAGGATTACGTAAGTAATTCAATCTCTATTGAAAAGGACTTAAAGAAAAGCCGCTTTCTTTTCAGAGAGCGGCTTTTCTATTTTCTGTTATTACGTTTCTACTGTTCTGTTGTAGAGAATTACTCTTTAGTAGGATAATACAGATTATCTTTTGTCATGTGTTCCAATACTTCATGCAGATATTTGGCCGACTCCCATTTGGCCATAGGCAGGTCATGAAGCAAGTAGTTACCGCAATCTTTAGGGGCGGCTCCCGGAACTTCGCCTTCAAAATTGGCTATAAAGCGGAACGTTTCCTGCATCAGTTCTACAATATCTTCTGATTTTAAATCGCCTTTCATCAACAGGTAGTTGCCAGTGAGGCATCCCATCGGTCCCCAGTAGACAATTTTGTCAGACCATATAGGGTGGTTACGTAGGTAGGTGGCAGCTAGATGCTCTATAGTATGCAAGGCTCCTTGTCCCAAAGCAGGTTCCCGGTTAGGTTCTTTCATGCGGATGTCAAAGGTGGTGACCGTTTCACTGCCCATTTCGTCTTTTCTGGATACATAGATACCGCGAAGCAAGCGGATATGATCAATGGTAAAACTGGGTATTGTTTTCATATTATTCGTTTTTATAAATTAGCTGGTAATGAGGAAAGGAAGGTATGAGTGACCTCGAAGGAACGTCGGCTATAGTCTCCCAAAAATTTGTGTATTGTTCCCAATGGTTGTCGGCTCCCGGCGTATCGCTGATGATACGGAAACTGATGAACGGTACCTTATATATATAACAGATTTGGGCGATGGCTCCCGATTCCATATCTACTGCCAGCCTTCGTGGAACTTTTCTTTAATATCGTTAAGTTCGGAACGGTCGGTGATAAATTTGTCTCCACTGCATATCAGGCCTCCATGAATGGCGGTCGGAGTATCCAGTGACATGGCGCAATCAAACAATGTAGCATTACCTTCGAATCGGGCGGGAAGTCCTTGTATCTGTCCATACACATTGCCTTCTCCACACCATACATCATGATATACAATTTGTCGGCTCACCACAACATCCATTATTTTCAGGCAGCTGTCTATACCTCCTGCTACACCGGTGCTGATGACACAGTCGGGCTGGAAGGTACGGATCAGTTCTACAGTACCGGCAGCAGCGTTCACTTTACCTATTCCGCATTTCATCAGGATAATGGTATTATTTCTAATGCTGCCTTCAGTATATTGGAAAGGACCTTCGGTGTATTCTTTCTTGTTTTCGAGCAGTTGCGTTACTTGTTTCTGCTCGGAACTCATGGCTGTTATAATTCCTATTTTCATAATTCAACTTTATTTATGGCTGCAAATGTACGCATTTTATCAGAGTATATCGTATCTTTGCAACGTTAATAAACAGATATACTTATGAACTTATTTAAAAGAATACTACCTGATATAGTAGTGATTATCCTCTTTGCTGTCATCTCATTCGTCTATTTTTTCCCGGCAGTGACAGAAGGGCGTATCCTTTCACAACATGACTCTGTGGCGGGCATTGGTGCTGGTGAAGAAGCGAAAGAATATCTGGAACGTACGGGAGAGCGTACGCGCTGGACTAATTCGATTTTTGGTGGTATGCCTACTTATCAGATGGCACCCAGTTATGATTCTACGGATACCCTGAAGGGAGTGGAGAAGTTGTATCATTTGTATCTCCCGAATTATGTGTGGTATGTATTTGTCATGCTGTTGGGCTTTTATATATTATTGCGTGCATTCGATTTCTCGGTCTGGCTGGCTTCATTGGGGGCTGTGTTGTGGGCGTTTTCTTCTTATTTTTTCATCATTATAGCTGCCGGACACATCTGGAAATTTGTAACCTTGGCCTATATTCCACCCACTATAGCCGGTATGGTATTGGCTTATAGAGGAAAATACTTGTCAGGCGGTTTGCTGACAGCGGTTTTTGTTGCTTTGCAGATAGTGTCGAACCATGTGCAGATGAGTTATTATTTTCTATTTGTCATGCTCTTTATGGCGGTTGCGTTTGGAGTGGATGCTTGGCAGAAGAAGGAAATGCCGCAATTTCTGAAAGCAACTGGGGTGTTGTTGATGGCCGGTATTTTGGGAGTTTGCATAAATCTATCCAACTTATATCATACGTATGAGTATAGTAAGGAAACGATGCGTGGAAAGAGTGAGCTGGTGAAACCGGATAGTCATAATCAGACTAAAAGTGGTCTGGAACGAGATTATATCACTCAGTGGAGTTACGGTATCGGTGAGACTTTCTCTTTGCTTGTTCCTAATGTGAAAGGTGGCGCTTCCGTACCTTTAGCAGCTAACGAAAAGGCGATGGAAAAGGCGAATCTATGTATAATAGCATCTATAGCCAGATAGGCCAGTATTGGGGCGAGCAACCCGGTACATCCGGTCCTGTATACGTGGGGGCGTTTGTAATGTTTCTGTTTATTCTTGGACTGTTTATAGTGAAAGGTCCTATGAAATGGGCGCTTTTGAGTGCTACTGTTTTGTCTGTCCTGCTGTCATGGGGAAAGAATTTTATGGGATTCACTGATTTCTTTTTGGATTATATCCCGATGTACGATAAATTCCGTGCGGTTTCTTCCATTTTGGTCATTGCTGAGTTTACCATACCTCTGTTGGCTGTCCTTGCTTTAAAGGAGGTAATGGCACGTCCTCAGTTGGTTAAGGAACGGGCCTGGTCGTTTTATATCAGTCTGGGATTGACAGGTGGTATCGCTTTATTGTTTGCATTGGCTCCCGGTTTCTTTTTCCCGTCGTATGTTTCAAGCATGGAAATGCAGGCATTGCAGGGTATTCCGGCAGATCAGCTGGCTCCGTTACTTGCTAATCTAGAAGAAATCCGTCGGAGTGTCTTTACTTCGGATGCATGGCGCAGCTTCTTTATTATTATGATAGGTACGGCAGTTCTTTGGTTATATGGCATGGGCAAGCTGAAAGCGAAGGTGACGATTCTGGCATTGGCTGTCCTCTGTCTGGCAGATATGTGGAGTGTGAACAAACGTTATTTGTATGATGACCAGTTTGTGGAAAAGGTACAACAGGATAATTCCTTTAAACCGACCGAAACGGATAAGACGATATTGGCCGATAAAACGTTGGATTTCCGGGTACTGAACCTAGCCGGCAATACGTTTAATGAAAATACGACTTCTTATTGGCATAAGAGCATCGGTGGATATCATGCCGCCAAACTGCGCCGCTATCAGGAAATGATAGAGGAGCATATCAGTACCGAGATGAATGGCGTGTTCAAGGCTGTTTCGGAGGCGGGAGGTGATATGCAGAAGGTGGCTCCGTCCGGATTTCCTGTGTTGAATATGCTGAATACCCGTTACTTTATTTTTCCGCTGCAAGGTGGAAAGACCGTCCCAATACGGAATCCTCATACGCTGGGCAATGCTTGGTTTGTAAACGAGGTGCAGTATGTGGACAATGCCAATGAAGAGATAGACGCTTTGCATCGGATAGACCCGGCAAAAACGGCTGTCGTAGATAAAAAATTCAGTGCGGAGGTAAAATCGGCAGCTGAAACAGATACACTGAGTACAATCAAACTGACTGCGTACGAACCTAATGACTTGAAATATGAGGTTAATTCCAAAACTGGAGGAACAGTGGTTTTCTCGGAAATTTACTATCCCGGTTGGCAGGCATATATTGATGGTGTGGAAGCGCCGCACGGAAGAGCGGATTATATTCTTCGGGCAATGAATGTGCGGCCGGAAAGCATGTAGTGGAATTTAAGTTCGACCCGAAATCGCTGCATGTTACGGAAACGGTGGCTTTTGTGGCATTGGGTGTATTGGCCTGTGTGTTGGTCTTGTTCTTGTTCTTGCAGGTCAGAAAGGCCCGTAGGAAAATTGATTGAGTCCCGTTATTAGTCAGACTTCCGGATTATTTGTAGAGCAGGCGCAGAACGAACCATAAGTGGTGTGTCACTGTGCTTGCCCATCCATAGTGACGGCTCATAATACGGAAGCGTTCTTTCAAGGAGGCTTTATGGTTACGGGTGGTCATTCCTTCATTCAGGTAATCAATAAGAGTAAGATGGGTATTATGGAGTACATCCGCTTTCTTCATGATACGGATACACCAGTCAAAATCTGCCGAGAACCGATATTGCAGGTCGTATGGCTCTACCAGATCACGGCGGGCGAAAAAGGCTTGATGGCAAACCAACATTCCTTGCTTGAAGCTTTTCCAGGTAAGCGTTGCGGGTGCAGACAGGCGGCGCATGTATAAAAAATGCCCTTGACTGTCCACTATTTCTGTTTCTCCATATAGCACTCCCGGCAGCTGTTCCATTGATGGAATGTACCATTTGCAGCAAAGTATCATCCTCGTGCAGGCCATCACCGGCATTCAAGAAACAAAGATAATCTCCGGTTGCCAATTTTATTCCTTTGTTCATGGCATCGTATAAACCTTGGTCGGGCTCACTGATAACAGTGGTGATATGTTCCTGGTATTTGTGAATGATATCCAGTGTTTCATCTGTTGATCCCCCGTCCACAATAATATACTCCAGATTCTTATAAGTTTGTGTAACAATACTTTGTATAGTATCCTCCAACACTTTTGCTGCATTGTAGGTGACGGTAATAATAGAAAACTTGGGATGAGGATGATGGTTATGCATGATTCCCTGTAATCTTGTTATAGATTTCAACATATTTCTTGGCAATGGTACTTTCCGAATAACTGGATACTGCCTTACGGCAGGCTTCCTCACTCAGACTTTCATATTCTCCTTCGGTCAATGCCCAGTGAATGCCGTTTGCCAGATCCTTGGAAGACTGATATTCGGCAACATAACCGTTGTGCAGGTGGTCAATCATTTGTGGAATACCTCCTACATTGAACCCTATGCACGGAATACCACAGGCCATTGCTTCTACGATGGTATTGGGTAGATTGTCTTGTAAAGAAGGTGTGACGTATAAGTCGACTGCATTGTAGATATCTACCAGTTCCTTCTCGTTGCTGACATAATTCATCGGATAGATAGGGAAGGGAAACAGGGAAGTGTATTGTTCGGCTTGGTTACCAAAAACCACTACACCTAATTCTTTACTAAAATCTGGATATGAGGAAGCAATTTGTTTGCAAGCTGATACCAGATAGTCTATTCCTTTTCTCTTGTCTGTAATTTTTACGGAGCCGAAAAGCAATAACTTCTTGTCTTGCGGAAGATGGCATTTTTCTCTGGCCTGTTTTTTATCACGAGGTTTGAACAGGTTGGTGTTGATTGCATTGGGAATATTGGTAATGGTCTGACCTTTAATCAGATCACTTTTCTTAGCCAATGATTCTAACCAGCGGCTACAAGCTACAAAGGTGATTTGTGCTCCTTCAAACAGTTTTTTCTTTTTCTGGAAAGTACGGTAGGCTATGTCTTTTCTGCTTCCTTTGTAAAGTTGCGGACAGTTGTGGCATTGTGTGGCATATTTATCGCAATCTCCTGCATAATGGCAGATACCGGTAAAAGGCCACATATCATGCATTGTCCAAACGATGGGTTTGCCGGATTGGATGATACGCCGGATATCTGTCAGTGACAACATACCTTGGTTAATCCAGTGCAGATGAATGACGTCGGCCTGGGTAAATTCGGGCAATACTGTGATATTGGTGCCGGTATTGGCTATGTCAACGGCAAACAAGTTATGTTTCTTGAAGTGGTTGGCTTGCCAGATAACGACACGTTCCCAGATGAATTGCCATACTTTCCACCATGATTTCTTTAGTTCAACGACACTTATCTGGTCGGTCTGCTTGTCACGTACAAGCATTTTTGCCTTTATTCCGTTGTTTTTTAAAGCCTCCATGAGGCGGTTGGCTGCAATGGCGGCTCCACCTATTCGCTCAGACGTATTGATGATAAGTACTCTCATGTGCATAAAAGTTTATGCAAATGTACGTTTTTTAGAGGACATCTTAGATATTTCCAGTAAGCTTTCTGCTATTTCATGGGAAAAGATTTCCAAATTGAAACGTTTTTCTGCCAACTTTCGGGCGTTGGCGCCCATCTTTTGGGCTTCTTCGGGATGGTCGGCTATGCGATGAATGGCGTTGATCCAGCCTTCCACGTCATTATAGGCTACGGTAATTCCTATTTCTTCTTTGTCTATATCCATTTCAAAATTGGGATTACGTGAGCAAATGACAGGGATGCCTAATGCAAAGGCTTCTACCAATGTGGTAAGGCCTACGGTATAAGGAAAATCCATACAGCAGATGACAACACAGCTTTTTCGTGCCACTTTCTGTGCCAATAAGTATGGGATGACACCGTCCGTATAGTGTACTTGTACAGAATCGGGTAGACAAAAGCTTTCAATAATCTGTTGGTAGTTTACACTTCCATTGGTGGGGGCGATGTACAAGTCCAGTTGTTGTTCGGTGGCGCAGAAAGCTTGCAGCATAGTGTTTACATCCCGGTTTTCTTTCCCGGTGGAGATAAAGCCTTCTGGTTTCCGATCTGGCATTACTTGTAGAATATGGTCATAGAAAGCGAGATCCGGTCCCCAATGGATAAGCTGAAGCTTTTCTTCGGGAGCTTTCCCGGTCGCTAATGAGTCTTTAATCAATTTTTTACTGAATAGGAACATATGGTCAATGCCTTTATAAAAGAAACGTGAGATATGTTCTCTTATTTTTCCGGATGAAGTTTTTAAGGCAGTGTGATGCCAAATGACGATGGGTTTGCGGTAGAATCCTAATGCTCTGAGCAGGATAATTAGCTCCAGTCCACGGAAAGATGTACCGTAGAGTACTTCGTATGGCTCTTTGCAGCACAGAATCTCTTTAGTGGCATAGAGCATCAGTCTTAGACGGCCGGGGAAAGCTTTGTATTTATGCATTACCGACCGGATGCCATATTTTTCCAGCAAAGGAAGTCCGTAGAGAATGTGTCCCGGAAACTTATAATCTTTCCATTCCTCGTAACTTTCACGGGTTAACCGGGTGTGATAAAAATAAATAGTGAGTGGTTTTACCGGTGTTGGTCTCTTTTCAGCCATTTGTTAATTCTGTTTTTTATTGCTTTAGTAATGATGGAAAAATTGCCGTATCGCAGGTTCAGAAATAATTCTTCGAAAGAACGTCCTATCTTAATCCAGGGATGTCCCCACCCCATGATGCGGTAGACGGCTTTTTTTATAAGCTACATTCTCAATGACATAACGGGGATGCTTGAGAGGAAATTCTACTTCATACCGTTTCATGGTGAAGATGCGGCGGTATCCTTTGGGCAGTGTATGAACAGAACCGGCAAAATGGGTGGAATCTGCTGTGACTCCCAAATTGTTAATCATGTTGCGGGTAGGTACGATAGCCAGTCCCGAGTTGAAAAGCATGGAAGCGTGGAAGATGGTTTCATAATAGGCTTTGTTGTTTTCTTTATGGCGATGGCACATGTAGATAAAGTCTTTGCGGAATTTCCGTTCTTTAATGAGCTGCTCCAGTTGTTGCATATTGAACTTATCCTCTAGAAAAGTATAATGCTCGTCCCATTGGTCGATGACCCTTTTCCAACTGGCCCATCCCCAAATCGAGAAGGTGGAGGTAAAGAAATAATCGTATGGTACATCCGGAGTAATCTCTTCGTTATTGAAACCTGCAATCATGGTGATACGGGTGTCTTGCTCGTATTTGTCTAACATTTCTTTACAGAATGTGAAAAAAGAAACGGAAGGCACATCGTCATCTTCCAATACGATACATTTGTCAACCATAGAAAAAGCCCATTTTTGTGAGATGTATTCCGATGGGTCGCAACCATAGTTCTTCTCCTGATACATGCGATGGACTTTGCAATCCCAGTCTATCTGATCTGTCACTTCACGACATGCTTTTATACCGGGCAGGTCGTGTTCGCCACGTGGTCCGTCCTGATAGAGGAAAAGCTTGGAGGGACGGGCATTCCTGACTTGTTCAAACACTTGTGATAGTTGTTGCGGGCGGTTGAAGAACAAAATGAGTACGGGTACATCTACAAGGAACGGTTTCATGGTTTCTTTATCAATTCGGGGTGAATATAAATGGCATGGATTTTCTGTTTGTCTTTGGGAGGAATGTCCATGTAATTCTTATATAAATCTTTCAGGTAAGCATCTGGGTTGGCAGGTGCCTTGAATGGTTTCCCTTCAAAAATTATTTCTGATATGGGAAATACAGAGTCTTTGCGGTGCATGATACCGTATCCATTGTTTATCAGGACATTGGAAAGATAAGTATCTTTTTTGTAGAGCAGACCAAGCAGATTCCATATTCCTTTGAACAGCCAGTATTTTGTGCCGAAGTAAAAGAATTCTGCGAAGGCACGTAGAGAATAATAATGTTGCGTATGCAGAATGGAATAGCTTTTGGAGATTCCTTTGGTTAGCTTCTTTACCCATGATTTGGGTATGCTGGGGTAATCAATAAATGGGAATATATCTACAAAAAGCCCCTTTTGATAATCCGCATTAAAATTATCGCCGAATTCTACATACAGAGAGTTCAAGTCCCTCACTTTTATAATCGGTTCCTTGCTTGAAGGATCACTTTGTGGGGTTTGGAGGAATAACCCTTCGGATAGTTCGTCAGGAGCTACTTCTATGAATTTTTGCATATCGGCCAATGGCATTCCTATATCTATATCATCATCCAAGGGATGAATCCTCCGTGGCGCACGGCTCCCAATAATGTACCTCCGTCCAGCCAGTAGGTCAGGTGGTGCTTTTGGCAAATACGGTCCATTTCTTCTAATATGGAGAGTTGCTTCAGTTGGCAGGCTCGCAGGTTATTGGCTACATAGGTAGATAGAAATTCATTTTTCATACTTCATTTCTTTTTACATCAATTACTTGTCCTGTAAATTCGGAAACCAATGACTGTATGGTGGCAATTGCGACCTTTTCTGCTGATAATAGGGTGTTCTCAGGTTCTGTTCCGAAGTTTTTTACGCGCATGGGAGTTTTGGTACGTTCGGGGTTGATGCAATTAACAGCAATGCCAAACGGTTCCCATTCTTGTGCGATAGCTTGTACAAAGTTTACAATGGCCGCTTTCGTAGAGGAATAGATGCTGTAGAAAGCTCTGCCGCGAGTATAGGAACTGGAGGTGAAGAAAACTAATTTCCCTTTGCTTTCTTTTAAATAGGCGTACGCTCCATCGCTACGTTGATAGTTCCCATATAGTTGGTGCTCACCGCATTGTATATCGTTTGATAGTCCGAACTCATCAAAGGCTCTTTGTTGAGGACGCCAGCCGTGTTGATGATATAGTCTATTCTGTGGGTTTGTAAGAATACTTTTTTTAGAGCATCGGCCACTTGTTCCTTTTTGCCTACATCCACACCGTTCATGCTTCGGGAAAAACAGAATACTTTTGCTTGTTTCTCCTGTAGCATACGGGCTGTATGTTCTCCTATTCCATAGCTTCCACCGAAGATGACGGCTACTTTGCCTTTCAGTTGGCTTTCATTCAATGGAATTTCATTCAGCTCACTTTTACGTAACTGGAAGAATTTGTCCAATAGGTAGGTATCTTCTTTATAGGTCAGCTTCATGTTGCTTTCCTCGCCTGTAACTACATATACAGGTACATCGGGTAAATATTTTACAACAACCCCACAGTCATCGGTAACTTTGAAATGTTCGTCTTTCAAGGCGATTTCATAAGCGTGGCTGATGGTTTCCAAATGAAAAGCTTGTGGAGTCTGCCCCCGTTTTAGTTTGGACCGGTCGGGAATCTGATGAATGAAATCTCCATCTACTTCGATAATGGTGTCAGTGGCAGGCATGGCGACATCAATAGCTGCATATGTTTCCAATGCTTTGATGACATCATTTAGAATACGTTGGCTGACCAATGGACGTACAGCATCATGGAAAATCAGGTTGACATCGCTGCCTTCGTAAGCTTTGATAGCCGAAAGGCTGGAATGAAATCTTTCCTGACCGCCTTTCAGAATCTTCTTCACTTTTTTCCATCCATTCTTGATAATGATGGACTCAAAGTCAGCAATATAAAAAGGATTGGAAACAATGGCAATTTCATCGATGTGCGGATTGCTTTCGAAAGCATCTATTGTATGCTCGACTACCATTTTGCCCGCTACTTTAAAGAATTGCTTGGGAGTGGACAGACCTAAGCGGCTGCCTATACCTCCTGCTAATACGATTGCGATATTTTTTCTCATTTCTTTTGTTTATCGGGGGACTATGCAAAAGTAGTAATTAATTAGCATTTATAAGCGATGTTGTTTATATTTGCCTTAAAATTTAATGAGAATGGGTAAAATTACATTTGTACCGGTAGGAGGACTGGCTAACCGTATGCGTGCGGTGGCTTCGGCCGTGACACTGGCAGCGAAGAGTGATAGTGATTTAAGTATCGTTTGGTTTCAGGATTGGGCGCTAAATGCACCGTTTAGCCAATTGTTCAAACCTGTGGACAGGAAGATTGCCTGTTTGCGGGATGCTTCGCGGTTGGATTATGCATTGTTGGATAGACCTCGTTCCAGGAATTTTCATTTCCCGCTTTTGTTTCAGAAACTGTTTTTCAAGTCTTGCCTGTACGAGCGTTCTATTACTCCTTTATGTAATCGGCATTTTGATTTTGAACGGTGGGTTAAAGAAGGTAGCTGTGTTTATATGGCATCATATACCGCTTTTCAACCTTATGATTATGTATGGATCAGTCGGTTATTTGTTCCGGTAGAAGAGGTTATGGAAGAGGTGGAAAACCGTTGTCGGAATTTTTCGGATACCATGATTGGTATGCATATCCGTCGTACAGATAATCTGGCTTCTATCCGGCAAAGCCCTATCGAGTTATTCTATCAGAAACTGGATGAGGAGATAAAAGAGGACGATAAGGTGGCTATCTATTTGGCTACAGATTCGGAAGAGGTGAAGCGGGAGATGAAAGAGCGTTATGGTGACCGGATATTCTGTTCCGGAAAAAAGGCAGACCGTGGATCTTTGGAGGGAATAAGGGAGGGTATCACGGATATGTACACATTGGCCCGTACACAAAAAATATATGGTTCTTTTCAGAGTTCATTTTCGGATATGGCAGCTCAGATAGGAGGGACTCCATTGGAGATTTTGAAATTATGAGTTGCGGAAATAAATAATTGTTTTAATGATTATCTGTAAACATTTTAATTTTTGCTCCTCTTCTTTCCATTGCATCTGCTAATTTGTTTTCTATTTTTCCTAATAGCAGCCGTCTGCTCCATTCTATAACAAGTGTTGTCAGACAGATAGAAACAAGTGTTCCCATAAAATACAGAACAAGTAGATTGCTGTCTGCATAAGGGGTATACCAGGGTTGTAAACAGTGGATAAGAAGTCCTTGAAGCATATATAAGGCAAAAACGTATCCTGCTAGGTAATTGATGATGCGGGATGAAAAATGCCATCGGGTGAACTGGTAGAAAACCATGATAGAGGCGATGATAATCAGTAGATTATTATCTCGGGCGAATCTCAGTATGATATTTCCACTCATTGCTGTAAGCAGGGAATTCAGTATAAAAATACCGGCAAGGCTCCCTGATAAAATATCCCAGCTATGTCGTTTCATGTTTTCCGGAAGACCATAGACCTTCAGATATTGTCCTATGAGATAAGCTAGTGTGATATTGATAATTCCTTACCTGTGTCATTTTGAATTTCAAAAAACAGGATTGTCGGGGCAAATATAAAAAAGAATCCCCATAGTAACAGTAGTTGTTCATAACTTTTTTGTGAGAGGTTTTGAACCAGTCGGTTTAAATAGGGTGAGAAACAATAAAGCACTACATAGCAGGTTATAAACCAGTATTTTTTGCTAAGTATCGGTATCAATGAGGAGGCTAGTCCTGTCCAGGTATGCGGAGTGTGAAGCCATATTGTTTCGATCAGATAAGAAACGATGGAATAAAACCATACGACAACCAGCATCTTGAAAAATTTATGTGTATTGAAACGGATTCCGAAATAGCCTGAGATCAGAATGAATAAAGTTACTCCTGTGTTTCCCAATGTATTGACAAATAGTATGAATTCTTTGTTCAGCAAATTACTGGTGTGGAAGGTATTCCCTAGAATATGCATGGATACAATCAGTATGATACTGATAATTCGTAAACATTCTAATCCGGAGTGACGTGTAGCAGCCATTATTTCTTGATTATATAGTGTAAACTCTCTTTAAAAGTGACAGAGCCGCTCAACCACAGGATGGCTGTGTAGAGTGTGCCGGCTATGATAATCTTGCTTGCCATTAATAAATACAGATTGGCAAAGCCGATAGTGACATAATAGGTAGCTGCCATTACCGCAGTAGCTATGAAGGCAAACGGAAGGATGTCTTTCAGTGCTGCGAACAAGTTGAGCCGTATTTGTTGCCATACAAAATAGTGCCATACAAACAGCCAGCAGATATTGATGGATACATACACTATAATCATGGTATGTACACCGTATGGATAAAGCAGGAGCATGGTTGTTAACTGGATAATGCCTAAACTGATAGTATTCCACATGTAGATATCCGATTTTCCTTTGCTGATAACTAGGTTGGAATACAAATTGGTTATGGGGATGAATGCGCCACCGATGCAGAGCAACTGTAGGATGGAGGCACTGGGCAACCATTTGTCCGTAATAGTCAGCATAATCAGTTCGGGTGCGATTAATGATAATCCTAACATAGCCGGGAAAGAAATAAAGGCAGTGAAGCGGAGCATCTTCCGGAAAGCGCGTTGTTGGCGTTCCCTTTCATCCGATAAACTGGAAAGTACAGGTTGGGCCACACTGTTGACTGTTCCTGAAATTAATGAATGTCCCATATAATTCCATTTATTAGCTTGAGTAAAATAGCCTACTTCTTGTCCCGAATAGAATTTACCAAGAATAACGGTAAAGATATTATTATTGATGTGGTTGAATATATTGGTTACTACTAATTTGCTGCTGAAAGAAAGCATCCCTTTTAAAGGCTTGAAATCGAAAGTAAGTGTAGGTCGCCAGGGTGAGAAGCACCAATAACAGATATTAATAGTTCCTACATAAACAATGCTTTGTGTGGCTATGCCCCAATAGGCAAATCCCAAGCAGGCCATAGTTATACCGATAGTTCCTGAGGCAGTTAATCCGATAGTGACCGCCATTGCCTTTTGCTTGACCATTAAGTTGCGGAACAGGTAAGCACTGTGGGCAATACCCAAACTGGCTACAAAGAAACCGAGGAAAGTGTATCGTGCCAAAGCTGTCAGTTCGGGAGTATGATAGAATTCGGCAATGAGTGGGGCGCAAAGGAACAAAATGAGGTAGAGACAGGCACTTAGTCCGGTACTGAACCAGAATACGGCATTATAGTCTTTGTGGGAGATCTCCGTTTGTTAGCTAGGGCTGCCGTGAACCCACTTTCCTGTAAGGAACCTGCAATAAGAGAGAAGATGGATAGCATTCCCACCATGCCATAATCTTCGGCATTCAGAATGCGTGATAGGAATATCCCGAAAAAAGATTCAGCAGCTGCTGTACTCCGTTGCTTAGTCCACCCCAGAAGAGGCCTTTTGCTGTTTTTTCTTTCAAGGATTGTTCTGCCATTTTTATAGATAGATTATAAAATAGTCAGGCTGAAAGCGGACGTTTCAGTTGCTTTCAGCCTTTTCTGTATTTGGGTGTATATTATTTCACTTCACTGCCCGGCTTTACCTCTCTTAATAATGAGGTCACTGCTAAGGTGCCGTCAAAGTTTTCAGCACTTAGAATCATGCCTTCGCTCACCAGTCCATTCTTGAATTGGCGCGGAGCAAAGTTGGCAATGAATAAAACTTGTTTGCCTATCAGTTCTTCCGGTTTATAATGTTGCGCGATACCGCTGACGATGGTACGGTTCTCCAGTCCGTCAGCAATCTTGAATTTCAGCAGTTTTTTCATTTTAGGCACTACTTCACATTCTAATACGGTACCTACACGGATATCTAACTTTTCAAATTCTTCGAAAGCAATTATCGGTTTTATCGGGTTAGCTTTATAGCTGGCAGCCTCGTTTGCTTTTTTGGTAGCCAACAGTTTGTCTACTTGTGCTTGAATGGTTTCATCTTCGATCTTTTCGAACAACAGTTCTGCTTTATTCAATTGATGCCCTTCTGCCAGCAGATCGGTACGTCCCAGTTGGTCCCATTCAAATGTTTCCATATTCAGCATTTGGCGGAGCTTTTCGCTGCTGAAAGGCAGGAAGGGTTCGAAAGCAATTGCCAGATTGGCAACTAGTTGCAATGCTATGTTAAGAATGGTGGCTACACGGTCCATATCAGTCTTTGCCAGTTTCCAGGGTTCTGTATCAGCTAAGTATTTATTACCGATACGTGCCAGGTTCATTGCCTCTTTTTGTGCATCGCGGAATTTGAATACATCCAATAGTTTTTCTACTTCTGCCTTTACGTCTGCAAATTCTTTTAATGTTTCTTTATCGTAATCGGTCAATTCACCGCAAACTGGAACTTTCCCATCGAAATATTTATGAGTCAGCACTAAAGCACGGTTTACAAAGTTACCATAAACAGCTACCAACTCATTGTTGTTACGTGCTTGAAAATCTTTCCAGGTAAAATCGTTGTCTTTTGTCTCGGGGGCATTGGCTGTCAATACATAGCGCAATACATCCTGTTTGCCGGGGAAGTCCTGCAAATATTCATGCAACCATACTGCCCAGTTGCGTGAAGTGGAAATCTTGTCACCTTCCAGGTTCAGGAATTCATTGCTAGGTACGTTATCCGGTAAGATATAGCTTCCTTCTGCTTTCAGCATAGCAGGGAAAACAATGCAGTGGAATACAATATTGTCTTTTCCGATGAAGTGAATCAAACGGGTTTCTGGATCTTTCCACCAAGTTTCCCAACTGTCGGGAAGTAATTCTTTTGTATTTGAAATATAGCCGATGGGGGCATCAAACCATACGTAAAGTACTTTTCCTTCAGCACCTTCTACAGGAACAGGGATTCCCCAATCCAAGTCACGGCTTACCGCACGAGGTTGCAAGCCCATATCCAACCAGCTTTTACATTGTCCGTATACATTAGGGCGCCATTCTTTATGATTCTCAAGAATCCATTCACGCAGCCATCCTTCGTGTTTGTCCAATGGCAGATACCAGTGTTTAGTTTCACGCATCACAGGTTGGCTGCCACTGATAGCACTTTTCGGATTGATCAGGTCGGTTGGAGAAAGAGATGTTCCGCACTTCTCGCATTGGTCACCGTAGGCTCCTTCTGCATGGCAGTGAGGACATTCACCGATAATATAACGGTCGGCCAGGAACTGATGGGCTTCTTCGTCATAATATTGCATGGAGGTCTTTTCAATGAACTCACTTTTATCATACAGGGTTTTGAAGAATTCGGAAGCTAGTTCGTGGTGTGTTTTTGATGTAGTACGAGAGTATATATCGAATGAAATTCCAAATTCTTTGAATGATTCTTTTATCAAGGTATGATAGCGGTCCACCACATCTTGCGGAGTAATACCTTCTTTCTTTGCACGAATGGTGATAGGTACTCCGTGTTCGTCAGAGCCTCCGATGAAAAGAACATCTTCTTTCTTCAGGCGGAGATAGCGCACGTAGATATCAGCAGGAACATATACACCTGCCAGATGACCAATATGTACCGGACCGTTTGCGTAAGGCAAAGCGGATGTGACGGTGGTTCTTTTGAATTTATTTTCCATTGTATGATGTCTTTTTTTGTTATTTCTACCAGTAACGTGCAAAGTTAGTGATTTTTAGTAAGTATATGGAATAATCAGAAATATTTCTCATTTAAAATTTCTGACAGACCATACTTATTATAAGATATTGTTATTCGGGGGCTTTGCCGGAAGCTGGGAAATTGCATGTTATATTGTGATGCAGTGATTTGCACTTCTTTGCATTTAATATAAAAAAGGAAAAACACATGAATATAAATGCCCCTTTGTCTATTCGTCGTCGGATGGGTCTTGAAATATTCCGGCGGTTGGAAAATGAGCGTACGGAAGAGCATCAGTTGAAGCAACTATTTTGGGAATGTACTCTTCGTTGTAATTTGCATTGTCGACATTGTGGCAGTGATTGTAAAAAGATCGCTGGTCATCCTGATATGCCGAAGGAAGATTTTCTTCGGGTGTTGGATAGTGTCTCAGCTCAAAATGATCCGCATAAAATCTTTGTGATTATTACTGGTGGGGAACCCTTGATGAGGAAGGATCTGGAAGAGTGTGGGCGTGCTATTTATGAAAGAGGGTTTCCTTGGGGAATGGTAACTAATGGACTATATATGACTCGTGAACGATTGAATGGGCTGTTGGATGCCGGATTGCATACGGCTACGGTCAGTCTTGACGGTTTTGCGACGGATCATAACTGGATGCGGGGCAACCCGCAAAGTTTGAACGGGCTGTTGAAGCGATCAAGTTGATGGTACAGGTTCCTGATTTTGTTTTTGATGTGGTTACTTGTGTAAATAAGCATAGTTATATGCGTTTGGAGGAGTTGAAAGACTTCTTGATAAGTTTGGGGGTAAAAGGTTGGCGGCTTTTTTACTATATTCCCGGTAGGGCGTGCAGCCAAAGATCCTGAACTTCAATTGTCTAATGAGGAGTTCAGAGGAGTAATGGAATTTATTAGGAAGAGCCGTAAGGAAGGACGGATCCATGTAAGTTACGGTTGTGAGGGATTTCTAGGTAATTATGAGGCTGAAGTGCGCGATACTTTCTTCGCTTGCCGGGCGGGAATATCGGTCGGCTCAGTTCTTATTGATGGAGCGATTTCTGCTTGTCCCAGTATTCGTGCCGATTATCACCAGGGAAATATTTATGAGAATGATTTTATGGAAGTATGGAATCATAGATTCAAACCTTACCGTGACCGAGAATGGATGAAAAAAGATGAATGTGCTGATTGTAAATATTTTCGTTTCTGTAAAGGGAATGGCATGCACCTGCGCGATGAAAATGGAGATTTATTGTTCTGTCATTTAAAAAGATTGCAAACACCATAAAAAAGAAAGGAATGAAGAAGATGAAACAGAAGAAAGTATTGGAGCAGAGCTTATGCGGTGTGCTGGCTTTATTGGGTTTTGCTGCTTGTGCTGAAACCTCAGTGGAATATGGAACTCCTACTATGGATTTCTGGGTAAGAGGTAAGGTGATATCTGATGACGGAAAGGCTTTGAAAGACATTCAGGTAATTGTAAAAAATGAGAATGCATATTATAATGATGAAGAAGGGGAGTTGGTCCGGATGAATGATACTATTTATACAGATTCTGGAGGTGAGTTTGTTTCACAGATGATGAGAGACGGATGGGTCGATACGAAGAAATTGATATTTAATGATATAGATGGTGAGGCAAATGGAGGAACTTTTAAATCGGATTCTGTCTGTATGAAGGATATGGAAAGTAAACAAATAAAGAAAGGAGACGGAAACTGGTATTTAGGTACTTATGAATACAACATGGAAATAAAACTTTCTAAAGAAGATAAATAACATAAAAACTGACTTTAAACTATTAGGGATTATGAACATGAAAAAGAAAATGACAGTACATCGGTTATTGTCCGGAGCGTTGGTTTTACTTGGATTCGCTTCTTGCAGTAATGAAGATGAGAATTTGGAGATACGATGTGAATATGGTACTCCTTATAGCAAATTCTTAGTGAAAGGTACAGTGACTTCGGATAAGGATGAGCCTTTGAAAAACATTCAGGTAATCGTAAGGCAAGATTGGAATAATGGCGTTTTCCCTGCCGATACAATTTATACAGATGAAAAAGGAGAATTCAAGACCGAAGACTTGAGTATAGGTGGAATTAATGAACAGAAAGTCTATTTTAATGATATAGACGGCGAAGAAAATGGTGGTGCATTTAAATCAGATTCTGTTTTAATCAAAGATATGAATCAAAAGAAGTTGGAAGAGGGTGGACATTGGTATGTAGGAAAATTTGAGTTCTCTCCTAAAGGTTCGATAAAGCTATCGAAAAAAGAGAAAAATAGGGAAGATTAATGAACTAAACTTTTCTTATTCTGTTTTTGATGAAAACCTTAGATTGAAAGAATCATGAATGCGTGGTATAAATTCATTTTGAATGTACTTTTCTCTAAAAAGAGTGAGAATAAAGATTGGGAAATGACCGATGAAGAAGAGGATATACTTGCAAATTACATTGAACTGGATTCATTGATGCAGGTCATTTATCATGCAAAGGAAACTGAGCCCGGCAGCTAAACTAGCCGGCCCAGTCTTCTCTATCAAGATTTCTATAGCTTATCGCTTCTGCCAGGTGGATGGAAGTAATGTGTTCGCTGTTGTCCAGATCGGCAATGGTACGTGCTACTTTTAGAATACGACCATATGCGCGTGCCGACAGGTTGAGGCGTGTCATGGCAGTTTGTAATAATTTTAGCCCTGCTTCATTGGGTTGAGCATACAGATGGAGTAATCCGGCTTCCATTTGTGCGTTGCAGTAAATACCCGGATGGTTAGCAAAACGTTGAGCTTGTATTTTCCGGGCCTTGATAACCCGTTTGCGTATGCTTGCACTACTTTCTGCATGATGTTGTTCTGCCATTTTCTCGAATGGAACCGGAACTATTTCTATTTGGATATCTATGCGGTCCAGTAAAGGACCGGAGATACGGTTCAGGTACCGTTGCACTTGTCCAGGATTACAGACGCAAGCTCGTGTGGGATGATTATAATATCCGCATGGACAGGGATTCATACTGGCTACCAGCATGAAACTGGCCGGATAATCTAGACTGTATTTAGCTCGTGAGATGGATATATACCTGTCCTCTAGGGGTTGGCGAAGTACTTCAAGTACACTTCTATTAAATTCCGGCAACTCGTCTAGAAAGAGCAAACCGTTGTGGGCCAGACTGATTTCTCCCGGTTGGGGATTGGTGCCGCCACCTACCATTGCTACTTGCGAGATTGTATGATGGGGACTACGGAAAGGCCGAATAGCAATCAGTGAGCTGTCTTTTCCTAATTTTCCTGCTATTGAATGTATTTTAGTCGTTTCCAGACTTTCACCCAATGACAGGGGAGGGAGAATGCTTGGCATACACTTTGCCATCATGGACTTTCCACTTCCGGGTGAACCGATCATAATCAAGTTGTGTCCTCCAGATGCGGCTATTTCCAATGCGCGTTTTACACTTTCTTGTCCTTTTACATCAGCAAAATCGTATGGAAAGCTACTTTGGTTTTCATAGAATTCTTCCCGTGTATTGACGATGCTAGGCTCCAGATTGCGTTCATTATTGAAAAATTTGATGACCTCTTTGATATTTTCTACGCCATATACTTTCAGATTGTTTACTACAGCAGCTTCTCGCGCATTTTGTTTGGGAAGTATGAATCCTTCAAAACCTTGTTCTCGGGCACTGATAGCTATGGAGAGAGCTCCTTTGACGGGTTGCAGGCTTCCATCTAGGCTAAGTTCTCCGATAATAAGATAGCGTGAAAGTTTTTCTTCCGATACGATTTGGGTAGCGGCCAATATTCCGATTGCTAGCGGAAGATCGTATGCAGACCCCTCTTTACGTATGTCAGCAGGGGCCATATTCACTACAATCTGACAAGTAGGGAATTTATATCCGTTTACCTGTAAAGCGGAAATAATACGTTCATGACTTTCTTTCACGGCCGAGTCCGGCAGACCGACAAGGAAGAATTTTATACCTCGTGAACTATTTACTTCAATAGTTACAATGGTAGCGTCGATACCTTGAACGGCTGCTCCATAGACTTTACCAGCATTCTTTATTTTTTATTTTGTCTCTTTCGAGTACGTTCTGCCTCTT